>Ga0126342_10005110_pt1 | contig 22744 bp, 19 predicted proteins | sample Cyp1metagenome_FD_92528 | JGI IMG/M metagenome (GOLD analysis project Ga0126342, IMG submission 92528) | Coral microbial communities from Lord Howe Island, Old Settlement Bay, Australia - Cyphastrea 1 metagenome | ecosystem: Host-associated > Invertebrates > Cnidaria > Coral ...
ATGATATATATATATATGATATATATATATATGATATATATATATATATGATATATATATATATATATGCTATATATGATATATATATATGCTATATATGATTATATATATAGTATAATATATAAGATGATTAATATAACTATATTAATATAACTTGTATAACATACGGTATAACTATATATATATCACCAACAAAGAAAATATGGATCGATGTGTGAATTTTTTGCTTCTCCCGTCATGGTTATCAAATGATGGGGATCCCCAAAATCCCAAGATCTCCGAGGGGAGATCAGTGCCATGACAGTCGGTGACGTTCGTCAGAGAAAAGGCCAGTGGTCGCCAGTGTTACTACCATTAAATGTGGTTAATATGTGGTAAGTAGTACAAATAAGATCAAATAAACCATCCCACATTCTACTAATATTCTACCAAAAAAATGGGTGAATATTTAACCAAATTTAACCATCAAAGTTGGAGTGCTGATTGGTTTTGTTGTGTACTGTACACCCCATTTGCACTTTGGTGAAAGTCAAAGTCTATATCAAAAAGATGGGCGGCCCTCAATGGCTCGCTACGTAGTGAAACTGTGAAATTCGTAGCCCCAAAGGTTCTGCTTGGGCGTCTCCACATCTTGCTCTGATCCTTTGTAGAAAAGACAAAAAACCATCGATGAATTCCGGTTGCAGGACTTGAAACCTTCAGTTTGCAGCGGCATGTCAGCTGCCCTCCCCCACCTTTCCAATGTCCACCTTTGTTTCTGGAATCTGTGAATTGGAGTAGTCGAACCAACGCATCTGGCAGGCTGAATTTCGACGGCTGAGGCTAGAAACGGAAGCGCTGAATGAAACAATGCCGCCGGCTGAGTACAGACCGGCGCCGGAAAGGCCTGAATGGAAGGTGCCAGAACGTCTTTCATCCACAACTTTCGGCGAACATCGGTTTCCACCTGCAGTCATGCAAAATCTGCGAAGTTGAAGTCAAAATTGAATCAGTTGTGCAGTGAGTATCAAGACTGTTGTGAATCTCAACTGGCACTTGTTGCAAAGCATGTTCATCAATTTCAGCATATTTCAAATATGTCAACTACATCAAGAGTGATTCAGCATAATTCAGAAGTTCTTCACAGCACTCTTCATACAAAAAACAACCTTTGGGCTGTCATGGGCTGTCACTCCTCCAGCCTCGTAGAAACCACGTTTGAAGGCAAAATCCGTGGCCAGCTTAACGCCTCAAAACATGACTTTCCTGGCAATTCCTGATGCATCTTGTTGAACTTGTGAGTCTTGGTTCTCGCCCTTCTCCGTTCCCCAAAATGGCTCTTGGATCCATTTTGGGGGTGAGGATTCAGACATGGAAAGGAACATGTTTACTATACAAATCAGCCAGGCCAAAAACGATCTACACATGGCTGGCTGGAAATTGTGTCTTCCAGATACCCTCTGGTAAACTAACATAAATATGGAAAAACCATGTTCAATGGGAAATCCCACTATAAATGGGCCATGTTCAATGGCTATTTTAAATTACCAGAGGGTATATTATGTGTGCAACAAACTCCCACTCCCGAGCGACACATAAGAACCGTTCTGATCTCGTATCATGTATCAAAGGTCTACGCCAAGCCCTCCGCACTGTTGTAACTTCTGGAGAAGGGCTGCCTCCTGTCACGCCGCCGCCGTTCCACAAGGCGCAAATCTCAGGATATAAAAGGGCATGTCTGCAAGGTGGCAATGCGTAAATTCTGCAGCAACTGAAAAAGTAACTCTACCGCATCATGTATACATGTAATATACACATATCATATATATACATTATATACAAGCAATGTTTTTGGTTTCTGGATGTATGGATTCTTTAAGGAAAAAGGGTGATTTTGACTTCATCATCTGCCTCGTTTTCATAGGATTTCGCAGCTCGTGGATAAAGATAATCCATGATGCATGAACCCCTATAACTATGGTGAAAACTATCCACAGCAAAAAGTGGAACTGCACTAAGTATCATCCCGAACCCCATACTCCACACACCTGGTTATTCATCTAAACATCTGGGGATGAAAATGATGAAAATGATGAATTCTATAAATATTAATTCATTATAACTCATGTCCATTCATATTTGATGGTGGTATAATTCAGTGTAGAAATCAACCAACTAGTCATAATTCGTAACATCTGGGTATGATCCATAATATATATATATATACATATACATTACATATATATAATATCATATATATATACATATATTATACAATTAATAATATATATATATATACCCTCTGGTAATTTAACATAGCTATGGAAAATCACCATTTTCAATGGGTAAATCCACTATTTCTATGGTCACCAGAAGGTAATATCCATGGCTGGTATCATCCCCACATCAACTGTCCTCTGGGCCGCAGCGCTTCAGCGCTTGACGCCGGAGCTCATTGCACAGCTCCGCCGGCCAATAGGCATGCGGACGGCCCAAGACCTCCACGACCCACCCGGTGATGGCCCGGTGAGGTGCTAAAAATCCTTGCTTTATGAGGTAAAAAAAAATGTAAATCATATGAATCATATGGTAATGATATATGTTAACAATATGTGAAAAATCATAAAATGACACCACCAACCAATGGTTTATCTAAAAAAAAAAATGTGAAAAAAAAAAGTGAATGAGATGGGACGGAGATGGGGATATGGAGACACCATATCTGGTTGGTGGTTTTAACCATCTTGAAAAATATGAAAGTCAATGGGAAGGATCATCGCATATATTATGGAAAATAAAAAATGTTTGAAACCACCAACCAGTGTTAATTATGTAAATAATATGCTAATAATATGTGAATGAGAATGTTTGGAGAAAATAATGATATAGATGTTAATACGTCTAAAGAATTGTCAATTATGATCATGTCTGGATTAATTCATGGTTATATGTTGTGTTGGTTCATATTGGCAGCTAATGAAGTGTGAATTATGATAATTTCTGGAACAAGTCATGATAAAATTGCTAAAAATGAGCATGATAGTCATGATAGCGACCCCCATAGGTGCAGATTTTGCTCAAAGCCGATCCTAAGTTCATAATCGTGCTGAATGATGTGTGTTCAATTTCTTTGGTGTTTACCATGTATAGTAAAGATAGGTCGCAGCGCTACACTTTTTACCGCTGCCGCCCAGCGCCTTCAAGGCCTCTTTCAGCTCTTTGGGAAGACGAATGAAGGTATGGAGATCCGTCTGTGGAGGCTCCTGGCAGCCGTTGTGAACAATTCGCGCAACCAGTCGATGTTCCAGTTGATTGAAGTAATAATAACTATCAGATAATAAGGGTATGAATCAATACCTATTAATACCATTTTTAGGGGGATGAACATTTTGATGTTCACCAGGGGTACAAGGTTTTGACACACTGCCATATCAGATATATTGATAATGGATAGTATTATCTGATATTATCTGATAAGTATTGTTCAATATCAGATAATACTATCCATTGATAGTACAATGAATTATACTGGGAATGGATAGTCCAATACAGTTGAAATGCCCTTTTCTTCTGCTAGAGTCTATAAAATTCTATAAACCTATAAATAATTAAGAATATGAAAAACATATGAGAAGTACGACTTTTCATAACTCCCATCTTTTTGAACAAGACCCAACAATGTAAACTCTCCATGTTTCAGGCTTTTTCCATGGCTTTTTCCATGGCTTTTTCCAATCTGAACTCAAGAAGCGCCCGGGACTCGACCAAGGCCCAAGGCGTCTCCTGACGGAACTCGGTCAGGAGCTGCTTGCAGTAAAGTTGCGCCGCTTTTGCGGCGACTCCCTGGTGCGGTGGTCGAATAGAATTATGAAAAACATAAAATAGTATTAGAATTTATATGAATTTATGATGTTTCTATGATTTCATCGTTTTGGTTGGGGGTTACTGATTAAAACTTGGTGGACACGATACTCAAGATTTAGGCTCCAGAGATCAGGTCGCTTCGAATGCAATTTAGTGTTGAACGAAGGCATACGAAGGCGACACTTCAGGAACATGCGAAGCGTTCTGTGTTTTCACTTCTTCGTTTGATCGGTTAATACATCAAAATCATGTGGTTAATACTTCTTCCAATCCTCCATTTTGCGATGCAGTGATGCAGTGGAGTGGGGATAAACCGTTTAGTTACATTCTATCATGAAATCAAATAACATATTGGACCATGATTGAGACTAATATTGGACCATGACCACCAGTAAGAATTCCTGCGATGTTTTCCCCTTTTTCTGGTCCCAAATCATCGGTCCACCATCGCACCTCTCCAAGTTCGGGTGGTGCACTCGTGGCACCAGACCGATTGGTCTCTTCTCCTTGGCTCCGAAGCCGTGGTAAAAGGAAAAATCACCATTTGGAGATTCCTGAAATTCAGAAGCCATAAAAATGCTAAGTCCTTGGATATGTCAAAACATATCAAAACCATGGAAAAACACCACATTCCAAGAAATTGCAGATGAACAGAGTGGTTTCTCTGCACGATGGCATCAATTTTTCTTGTTTCGGGTGTCTCTCAGCGGTCGCATCTCGTGGGCAGTAGTGTCTTGGGCTTTGAACGGCCTGCCGGCACCAGCCAGCACGCGTTCGGATGTCGGACAGGTGATGTTCGATTTCGCCTTTACATCGATGATCTTTTGGCACCTGATTTCAACTAATTTTAATGGGATTTTCCATTACCAACCATCTATTTTGGGGTATGTCACGTATGTCCATCGTTTTTTGTTAACGTTTACCAATGGGTTGGACTGCCTGCTGCGCCTTTGCGGGCAGCCGGCAAAATTGTGCCTCAAGGGACTCCTGCAGCCGGGTTTTGTCGAAGCCAACCAAGAGGCATCGACGTGAAGGACAAGATGGGAAAATATGGACAATGTCAATGAAAGACATATGACAATACATATATATATATATATGTGTATTTATAGATATATGCACTTCTATATATATATGTATATGTATGTATATATATATAAATAATGAAAGATGATGAAAGTCATTGAACGTCTGAGGTCTTTGCATGGGATGGAATAATCATCAATCAGGTTCCCAATTCTTGAGACTATGAAATCTGGTATACCTGGTATACCTGGTATGCAGAGAAGTCTGGTTTTCCAAGAAAGCATCCTGATGGTCTGTGCACGTGTGTCCAACTAAAAACATCACAACACTGAAATCTGCCCAGTTCTTTGCCTCCCAACCCTACAGTTGAACCTTGCTGTCTTCATGGTTCCATAATGTTCCATATGTTTCTTATCTCCTCTTTTTGGTGCTTTCCAACCACAAAAAATCCACAACCCTACCCTCCTGCAGATCAGGACTGATACAGCCAGGATGACACCTGGAAAATCATGGGATCTCCGGCCGACTACAAATTGGAGTGACAAAGCCAGAACTGCAAATTGGTAAATTGGAAAAATCTTAGATCAGATTGAGCTCTGAAACATTCTGAACAAACACAACAAACACAACAAACGTTCTATGAAAATTTGACGAAGTGACACCCAGCTTCCCAGTGACCTCCGGACATGCTTGAAATATGTTGAGGTTCCGGTTTTTTCTCTATGTTCTTCGAGACCAAGATTGAGAAATCTCGTTTGAATCTCGTTTGAATCTCGTTTGAATCTCCGTTTTCTTGGTCAAATTGGTTGAAATCCTCCAGGTGTTTGGTGAAAAATCACCCACAAAATCCTTGGTCAACCACACCTGGAGGTCTTGGGGCTCTGCACAAGTTCTTCAGGACTTCCACGCGACAATCTGCGCCGTGCAGTATGCCATGCCCATGCCATGCCTATCCAAATATGCCATGCCTCACAAAAAGCACAAAGAACGAACATGAATCTGATGAATGAACAACATTTTTATGAACAATTAATGAACAACGTAGCTATGACCAGCTGGGCCAACAAAGAGATCTTCAAACGACAACTTTGGTTTTGGTATCAGCTGCTGATCTGGTGATCCCCCATAGAACTCCGGTAACGACAGCGAGCCTCCCTAAGGGAGGAGTGCGTCGAGACCTTTCTATCCTTGGAGATCGCCCAGATGTTGGAAAAAAATATGCAAAAATGTGCTTCAAATGAGTCAGGAAGTGGATTCCATGGTTTTCCATACGTGCAAACACCTCTTGAGTCAGGAAGTTTCCTTCAAAGGGTTCAAAAACTTAGAAAGAATTTCTGATGTTACACAAATGTTGCAAGAAATGCTCAAACCATCAGGTTTCATGTCTGACCATCTAAAAGGTTGCGCCATTTTTTATTGGCCAAGAAACGGCGTTTGACTGCGACGTGGGAAACAGCCAGCGTCCTGTTTCTCGTGTGCAGTTGGACTTCTTTGGGATGTCGTTTGAAGTCTTTGGAACGGGTCAACACCATTCAAAACCTATGTTGCCATATGAATCGTAGATGAATAGTAGATGAATAGTAGATGAATGGGGGGATGAACATCCGTGGCAAATGCCAGCTATTTTGAGGTTAAACAGAAAGGGTTTTGACCCACAGCCATACTAGTCTTTCCAAGCGCGGGCCGTGCGGGATGTCTTTTGATGTCACTCTATGCCCAATTTTCAAATTCACAGCGGCAGCTACCACCATGAAAACCAGGAAACTAGAAGAACCCCCCAAGAGCTTTGCAAAACTTTTGCTCAATGGTGAATGACATTTGACGGTTAATGGCGATTAGTACCAGTACACCAACAATCACAATGGCTCATGATAGTTCATAATGGTCAATGAATGGTCAGTGATGGTCCACACAATTCTGGCATCGAGTCCAGCTAGAAATTGGAGAATTTGGACCCATGGAATCCAAATTGTGTTCAACATCCAACTACAAGTTCTCAGCCTGAAAATTCTGGATGTTCATCCCCCATATGGTCAGTACTATTGACCCATCCCTATATATTTTCGGGAGGTTCCATAGTCATGGGCCAGTCATGGGGGTACCCCATGACACTTTCTTCGCTGGATGGTGACCAGTCATCATGGAACATCCATCGAACTAAATGGATGACTGGTGGTACCCCTATGACTTAGGAAATAACCATTTAAATAACCATTTAAGGTTATAACCATATTAAATGGTTATAACCATTATTATAACAATGGAACTTCCCCATAGCTTAACCAAAGCGTAACCGTCCTCAGCCAGTTGTCCGCGGATGGGCCCCAACATTGCATTGCGAAGAATTCACCAGTCGTTTTGCAGTCAACTTGTAATCACTTTCTGGTCTGGTGAGCTGCTGAAATAATGAGAGCATGAGAGACAGAGAAAAACGGGTCATAGTTTTCCAATGGCTTTTTGTTTCGACATGTATTTATTATATATATATAAGTGATGTAATTTTAAGTCTATCTCTCTTTGAACACTCTCCACTCCCAGAAGTCTCTCTGATATTCCTCTTGGAAGCACATGGATATGACATGAGTCAGCGGCCCTTCCATGGCAGCCTGTGCCCAAATGGGACTTGACACAAAAGGTTGGCCAATCGGACACGTCGATGCTATCTGAGTGTCAAATGAAAGCAAGGCAACTGTGCAGCCTCTGCAGCTTGGTGGTTTCGCAGTTTCAAGCCCAACATTTTGGAGATCAGCCCATTTCTATCCATTTCTTGGGAAGAAAATACTTGAAGCATCTTGAAACCATGAATAAAATCTAATAAAACAGATCTAAACTCTGAAAAGGCCACAATTTGCCGCGGCTGCACATCGCACAGTCGAACATTTTCTGCACCCTTCGGGCAGGTGCCATTTCAACGCTCCTGACCATCTCATTGGAAACATGGTGTTTAACATGTGGCTTTCTGGTTGGTGGTTTCAACCAACCCCTCTGAAAAATGATGGAGTGAAAGTCGGTTGGGATGATGACATTCCATTCCCAACTGAATGGAAAGTCATCATCCAGCCATGTTCCAAACCACCAAGCAGTATATAACAGGGTCACATCATTTTCGGTCTCGGGTATAACGTCGGGCATTTCGGGGCCACAGACTCCCCACAGGTCCATTGAAGATTTTGAGGGATACCCGGCCTGGTCAACGTTAACCAAAAACGATGGAAAGATCCACGATTTTCTAGCGTAAATCCACTACTTCGACTGGGATCTCCCCAATAACAAACAACGGATATACCACATTGATATGGCAGTGTGTCAAAACCTTGTACCCCTTCTGTTCACATCAAAATAGCTTGGATTTATGGATGTTCATCCCACTATAGTCATGTATCTATAGGTATTGACCCATACCCATATCATAGTCCATTGAGATACCCAGAGTTTTTCTGATTTTTCTTGATCCCCAATGTCCATTACCCATAGGATCATGGGATAAAATAGATGGTGACTACCGAACTTAATATAGCAATGGGTGGATGGATTTTCCATGGCAAACTGGCTGGCAATGTCATAACCAGATGCTGTTACCCCCCTGTACAGATGCTCATGTCGAACTGGTGAACATATGTGAACATATGTGAACATGATGATTCAGCCATGGATTCTGATCCTATTTTCAAACCCAGATGGAAAGCAACCCAGGTGGGACTTCGACCTGGCTTCGTCTTGAGGTACCTGGTACGCAACAAAAAATCGGTGCATCTGAAAATGGATACCGGATACCCTCCAGCCATTACCTTTTTATCTGGAAAATGATGAGTCACGTCAAATTCGTGAAAAAGCCACTTCTTCGATTCCTAAAACTTGAAACGTCTATGAAACGTCTGTCTTATGGATCAAGAGGCCACGAAAACAAACCCTCCTGCAAAAACTGGTATGGTATTGGATCTGGCATTCTAATAATGATCATGAATTCTATATGACCGGGAGATACCGGGAGATGGGACTCCTATCAACATGGTCTAAAGTTGGTAAACATTTACATAGATCTGGAAAAGCGGTTTGGAAAATTCTATGGTTTCCCTTAGGACAATTTTCAATACAAATGGGCTTCGAAAATTTTCCTGGTGAAGCCCAAAAAAAAACTGCCTTCCTCATTGAAGATTTTCGGATTTTCTATGATTTGAAAACAAAATTTTGGTGTGCCCGGCATGGTGCCCTCTTTGTATGAAACCGGTGCAAAATGCTCTGATCATCTGATCATCTTTGATCTGTCCATACGAAAGCATCACCACTTGGTCAAAGAAAACTTGGTATACATCTATAAGCCGCCATCTCTGTACATCATAGTTACATACTTTACAATACATTCTAATCACTATAATTTGGTGTTTTTTTTACACAACTGGCTTACAAAATGGTGATTACACACTTGCTACGAGTAAGTAGGATGCACCCCCAGAACTTCCCGACCCAAGGACGGCAATGTCAGCGGTTGAACCGGGCCACGAGGAACTGTGGTCCAGCAAATGGAAAGAACACTTGCAAGACATGAAGAATCCCTTTGAACATGTTGGAACATGTTTAGAATAGGTTCGAACATGTTAGAACATATCATATCTGAGTGTCCTAAATTTCTTTGATGTAACAATAGTTAGCCCGCTTGCTGCATTGACTGTTGAACAGCGTATGTAGAATCTACAAGCACGGCTCTGCCATCCCCCAATGGCTCCACATCAGCATCCCGCCGAAACTTGGTCATGGCAGCATTGACGTTTGGAATCCCGCCCAAGTCGAAGATTTGTTGCCTGCGATGCAACGAACCACAACACCGTGATCGGGGCATCTGGTGGCTGTTTGGTGGTGAACATGTTGCCACAGTCCAGCAACCCAAAAGGACGGAGTCACAATCCACAATATTTTACATCAATGCTTTTCCCAGCGAACTAAACATCTATAAACCATCATAAACCATCATAAACCATCATAAACCTCCATTTATAGATGATGTTCAGGGAGTTTCCCAACTAAACCACAACAAAAAAAAAGGCGGCACGAAACGGCGGCTTCAGCGAGTCGGCGGGTCCAATCACCTGCTCGGTCTCTTTTTAAATCCCATAGAAACATGGTCAGATTGATGGTAGATCATGGATGATAATGGCATATTTCAACTTATGTTCAATATATATATATATTCTATATATATATATATGATTATATATGGAAATATTGGGGAGGGGTTGTTGATTTAATGGTCATGATTTGATTTACCAAAGATTTCACTGCACCTCACTGTGCGCCAACTTGTCAAGTCCTTTAGCCTGAGAAACATTTCACGTGACGCCCATGGCAACTCTGAGTACGGAAGCGACCAGAGCAGGAAGATATCCATGCACTTAGAATCACATAGATATTTAATCTACGTTCATATTAGTTAATCTGCTCTTTTGAGATGTAAACAAATATGGATGGCTTCATCGACAAGCAGCGCATCCAGCAACTCCAAGGCATTCCAAGGCATTCCGATGCGCTTCACCGTCCTCGTCCGCAGCAAATAGATGGATACGTTTGATGGCATGGCATGGCAAATGGCAATCATTCATGTGGTTAACCATGGTTAACCATGGTCAACCATGCTTAACCATGGTTAACCTGGCAGAGATTGAGACCCTTTTGGAAAAAAACATGCTTCCCTGCGGCCTATGTCGGCATGTCGCCATGTCGGCGACAGCAGAATCATCAACTAACCATCCCCTGTTGGGGGATCATCCATGGATGAATCATCCATTGCTGGTACCAGTTTGATCCGACAGCTGGTAATAATTAAAATTGATAACCAGTAAAAAAAATAATTGTCATCATCCATTTTGAGTGCCCAGTTTCATCTTCAGTGTCCAGTTATGAGACGTGATTCATCCAATAATTATTACCGGCTGTCGTGATCATGAAATGATCGTCATTACATGGTGAATTCGTGTCGTGTTTCCTCGTGTTTCCCCTCTCTCAATTCCACTCCGATCTGCCCGAGACTAAGACAACATTGACAGATGAAAAGCAGAGCTGGGCAGAGGCAGAGAGAAGAGAAGAGTAGAAGAGAGAAGATCAGAGAAGAGAAAGAGTGAGAAGAAAGAAGATGCAGATGCGCGAAAAGGTAGGAAAGTCGCGAATGTGCGGCCCCGGAGGGTCGACAAGTAGGCTCGCTAAAGCGGCGGGCCAGCTGGCGAGATGAGAGCTGAAAAAGCGCACGCCGTTGTGGCGCGAAGCACATTTCCAAGTCAAAATGTACAAAACACATCAGCCTCAGACCACTTTTGGAAGTTGAGATGTCGGAAAAGTGCACGCCGTTGTGGCGCGAAGCAAATTTCCAAGTCAAAATGTACAAAACACCTCAGCCTCGGACCGCTTTCGGAAGTTGAGATGTCGGAAAAGTGCACGCCGTTGTGGCGCGAAGCACAATTCGAAGTGAAAATGTACAAAACACCACATGTCCGCGCCACTTTTGGAGGTTCAGATGTCGTTTCGCGTGGCAGGCGCAAAGGATTGTGCACCTTGTCAAAAGTGAGCAAAACGTGAGGGTTTTGTAGCATTTTCAACTACAACCACCACTACACCACACTACACTCCAATACACTACACTACAACTACAATCTTCACTGCAATCTTCACTTCAATCTTCACTACAACCTTCACTACATTCCACTACACTACACTACACTCAATTACACTCAATGACACTACACTACACTACACCACACCACACTACACTACACCACACCACACTACACTACACTACACTACATTCCCCTACACTACATTACACTACACTACACTCCACTACACTACATTACACTACACTACGCTACCTTCCACTACACTACACTACATTACACTACACTACACTCCACTACATCACAACTACACTACACTAATTCCACTACACTACACTACACTCCACTACATTCCACTACACTCCACTACACTACACTCAATTACACTACACTACACTACAACACTACACTACAATCCAATCCATTACGCTACACTACACTACACTACATTCCACTACACTCCACTACACTTAATTACACTACACTACGCTACATGGCCCACTACACCCCACTACACTACACTCAATTACACTACACTACACTACATAACACTACACTACAATCCATTCCACTACACTACACTACACTACACTCCACTACACTACACTACACTACACTAACTACAACTACAACTACCACTACAACAGTACTACATTTACACTACGCTACGCTACACTACACTACATTACACTACTTACACTACACTACACTCCACTCCACTCCACTACACCACACTACACTACACTACGCTACACTACACTACACTACACTACCTTCCACTATACTACACTACACCACACCACACTACAACACACTACACTAAATGACACTGCACCACAGATAGACAGGTAGACAGATAGACAGATAGACAGATGAGAGAGAGAGAGGGAGATAGATAGATAGATAGATAGATAGATAGATAGATGGATAGATAGATAGATAGACAGGTAGATAGATAGATAGATAGGTAGGTAGATAGATAGGTAGGTAGGTAGGTAGGTAAGTAGATAGATACATACATAGATAGATAGATAGATAGGTAGGTAGGTAGATAGTCAGAGAAAGAGAGAGAAAGAGAGGAGACCTCAAGCACCTTTCGGTCCATCAGTGGATTCGCTCTGCCATCCGTGATTCACAATCAACAACCAATCTCTCCTATAGGTTTCCTATTTTTGAAACTTCCGCCACCGCCTTGTGCGGTACTAGTGGTAATTATTATGATAACCAGTAATAATTATTGTCATCATCCATGCATAACCAGTTTCATCTTCAGTGTCCAGTTATGAGACGTGATCCGGAGAGAGATCTGCAGAGTTGGTTTCGACCAGCGAAACCCGAAACCCGAAACCCGAAACCGACTCTGAAGACTTGACTTCCAGAGGATCGGCCGAAACCCGAAACCCGAAACCCGAAACCGACTATTAAAGTTGGTTTCAAACTACGAAACCCGAAACCCGAAACCCGAAACCCGAAACCGACTCTGAAGACTTGCTCAGGATGGTCGAACCAGAAGACTTCTGGCGATGGCCGAGATGAAGACGCAACGCTCAGTGCAGGCTGGAAAATGTCGGACAGCTGCAAGCTACTCTTCGCGATATGCGGCGCTGTCTCTGGCCAATTTTCGTCTAGATTCTTAAGTCCTTTCTTCTTTTCTTTTTTAGTCCATGACAAATCCATATTCAATGGTGGGCATTCGTAAATGCTTCGAAACAAGGCCTCTTCGTTGAACTCACACTGCACTGTGCAGCTTGGTCACGTCCTTTGAGACGTGTCTTCCCCTAGTGACGCCAAGCTTGTTCTCAATCCAGTATGTAGAAAACTCATCTGAATATCGAAAACTTTGTCCGAATTCAGCGGCGGCAGCTTCTGTCAAGAAAGGCACACGCGGGTCCATGGTGATGCTAGCGACCGTCTGCACGGGCTCTGCCAAGGGCGGGCGCAGGCATCCAATCGAAGCAATATAGTGGACTGTGTCTAGCCTACCAACTTGATTATGGAAGTTTGATACTACGATCCTGGCGATATGACTGCGCGATCCTTTTTGATTCGTTCCGTTTGAATCTATGGATTATGATTTCTATGTCTTTTGTAAAGTGATAGCGACCTTCCGCACGGGCTCCGCCAAGGGCGGGCGCAGGCTTCTAGCCGAGCTAAAAGGTGGAGTACCATACCAACTGGGCTTAACATACTAGTGTTGCGTTGTTTTCACATTCCTGCATGGTCTTGAGTATAAGAATTCGATATCGTCTGCTTGGCGAAACGAATCACATCCACATAGCCGCAGGAGTTCGAAACCCCAAACGAGGCAAACGATTGTTAATGCGGCACCGACGCACCGCCTCCGAAAAGTAACCAATACAGTCGCTCTCAAGCTGTAAAGCTGTACATATATTATAGCTTCTCCGGAAAAGAGAATATATCCGAAACGTATTGCCAATGTGAATCCTTACTAACACCAAAAAAAAACTGAACATAGATTCAAACCCAAAACAGGAAGATACGGCTGTCTTGTCGACAACTGGCCTTAGATGGTCGCAGAAGCAAATCGGACAGACAACGCCCGCTCGCCTGCCAGCCACTCTATAAGACTCAAGAACAAAAGCAAGAGGATTCGAAAAGCTAGAGTTATCATGTGGGATACCACTGGGCTGGAAGAGGACTGTACTACAGAGCCGGAAGAGAAGGATGTTTGTGTATGCATAGAAGACCTCAATAGTTGCGTTAGCATGAGCCCTTCCGTCGCCTTGAGAGGGCCAAGATTCCACTTGCCGAAGCCACACGGCACTGCATCCGCCTCTGTTATTACAAACAACATAGTATGAAAGGATTGAAACAAGAAGCAACTATTGATGCGTTCCATCTCGAAAGGCTAGTAAGGTCTGTTCTTGCAAAGAAACAACAAAATCCTTACATGAAGCCACCATATCGGAAAAAAACAAATTTCGACGGAATTATTAATTTCCTAGAACTTGGACAAAAAGTTTTCCGGCAAAATCCCCACTCGATCCGATTTATAATGTATTGCGTCGAAGTGGCAGCGGCTAACTCGAGGAGCTTTGTACAGTAGCCTCAAGAAAGAGCTGAGCAGTGCTGAGTCGCGAGGCCCGCGCATCAGATCCCATATATCCCATATATATGGAAGTGTCTAGACGGATTAGTTACACGTCAGCATCCTAAACAGCTAATGCTTTTATTCATTGGTTGATAGTAATGATATCATTTACAAAGGATTCTGATTTAGCAGCCGAAAATAATAAGCTAGTACAAAATAAAAGCATCATGACCACCGAGTTGTAAGACACGAACCGTTTCATATTGCAAATGTTTATTGTTCCAGGCGTATGTCTCGTTGCCAAGGCGCAAGAATTGGAAACGTAACAGATCCCACGCAGGAAATTAGCACCATTGCATAGCTGTCACGAAGGCGTTGCCGAAAGGTTTTGTTTGCAAAACTTTTAGTCTGACTAATGAAGTGCTAAGATATCCGTTTACTTTAGATATGCGAGATATGCCCGTATGTGTTTCTTAACTCTGCACGCATCATATGCGCGAACGAAGATTCGATAGTTGGAAGTCTGCTGGAGTACCACATTGTTGTTGTTACAGCCTGCGCGACTCTGTTGTCACCTCTTCGGACTATGAACCTGATACGGTACGGACTCACCAAGAGGTCTCAGCTGAATAGCTAGACATCTGAATGCGTGACTCAGCCATCTGCACTTGCAAGTGTATACTGTATAAGTGTGACACAGCGCGTGCTTGCCAACGAAAAAACACTTCGAAATTTGTGAAACAGTGTGTACTCGCCAAAAAAAGGAAGTGATACTGGATATCTGAATACGTGACCCTCTTGTTGCCACTTCGAAGGACATGATTCTGAAAGAGGGCGTGCTCGTAAAGAAAATATACGAAAGATAACTCAACATCCTAAAAAAATCTTCACCCCAGACCCCAGGCGTAAATCTTGGAAAACCGAATGCGGTAAGCCGCAACCGCAATCGCGACATCTAAATGCGAAAGCTCGAATCCGGAAATCCGAAACTGGATACCTAAAACCGGAAATCCGCAACCAACATGTAAAGTTGGTTGCGGCTAGCGAAACCCGAAACCCGAAACCCAAAACCGACAGCTAGAGTTGGTGTCGATCTACGAAACCCGAAACCCGAAACCCGAAAACGATTTCACAAGCTGGTTTCAAGCGAAATCCGAAACCCGAAACCCGAAACCCGAAAACGACTCGAATCCGACTTTTGAGGTAGCTCTCCAGATCGGAACTCCCAGTTATTCAATAATTATTACCGGCTGTCGTGATCATTTCATTTCATCATCATTACATGGTGAATTCGTGTCGTGTTTCCTCGTGTTTCCCCTCTCTCAATTCCACTCCGATCTGCCCGAGACTCGAGACTCGCGAGATGTGCCTTTCAGAGGGCGCCGATGGATCCTGAACCTGAAGTTGATGTGAAGAAAGGGGGCTAAATCCACCTGGGCTTGTGAAAAAATCTTGGACAAACCTGGGAGCCCTCAAAATTCACTACTTAGAAAAGAAAAACTCAGCATTTTGCCGACTTCAAGTTGAAATCTCGGGTTATACCCGCATTTCAGAACAAACCCACTTGAGAAAACCACAGCAGAAATCGCTTCCAACTCAGATTGGGTTTGTCAAATTTTGTCAATAGGGTACACCAAAATCCACTGCGTCATAATGAGTTTCATCATTAAAAAATTTATTTGGAGCTCCACATCACCCCACCGACCCAAGTCTCCAGGACTGGTGAAAAAACACAGCCAAATCTCTCACTTGGTCAATATCCCCGACCAGAGTCTTTTTAGGAAATGTTTCTCAACCGTTGCACGAAACCGACTTCCGACAGGTACCCTAAACATCCCTAAACCCTCACTTCTTGCCTGACACCATGGGTTTCGACCATGAAACCCTGGCCGTTGCAGCCTGGCAGCCGTGGCAATCCGTGCCTCGGGCACGACCTGCAAAAGGCGGCTGTGAAACGGATGGGATCCTATGAAACCGACCGAAACCGTGCTGGTTCTCTCACTTTCCGAGCGACATTGTCACTGCTTTCACCAACTATCACTAATCATCACATTCTGGCTTTGTGAATTGATACCCCAATTCAGTGGCCCCTCCAATCTCAACATTTTTAAATAAATCATCTATAACTATTAACAATAGATCATTGTGATAAAAGCTATAAACCACTGGATCTTGGAGGCAAAAACCTCTTTTTTTTCCTCGAACATTCTGGCACCTCTGGGGATCATATGGTTGGAATTTTGTGATCACAATATAATACAATATATCACCATCTTTGTGGATATTGTGATAATATTGTGATATAGATCATGTGCGACTGGTACCAAGAGCTTCTTGACTGGAATGATGAATGATGTTTCAGATCAGCCAATGTGCTTTGGATTTTTCATGATTTTTCATCTAGCCTAACATAAACATCATAAATTCTGGACAAAACTTTCAACTCTGTGTTCTTCTGCGGTGCAACACGATGATCAGCTCAGAGTTTTTGACGCGTCAGCATGGTCCTACAACTCTGAGCGAATTCAGCGTTGCCCTTCGCATTGGCATCGAAGTTCTTCCCTCTCTTCCAGGTCCAGGTTTGTCTTGTTGGTGATTATTATTATTGATGATGTTGGTGATTATTATTATTACTATTAAATACTATTCATTATGGTGTTTCGCCGTGTCTCTGTTTCTTTCCTGGCGATTCAGCCAAGATTCTTTCAGAGCAGCAGGAAATCGGTCAGCGATTTCGGGCGAAATTTCGGCGGCTCCATCTTTTGAAAAAAAAGCGCGCTAGCGGTTGACGCAAATGTCAGGTAGAACAAAGGGATGAACATTGAATGAAGATCTGATAAAGATTGGATAACCCACAAATCTCGAGTGAAGATTGGAACGCTATTCGGATAATTGTCACAACGACCTTCAAGACCACCGAGGATCGCTTGCCAGTGTGCATCGCTGCACTTCAAAGTAATCAATGTCGAAGCAGAGACGATAGTTGAGAGTTTCTGAAGATCCTGGATTCATCTGGATGCAAAATGTCCCATATACTATTTATATATACATATATATATAATTTATATAATATATATATATAATATATTTATTTATATATAATTTATATATATATTATATATATAATTTATATATATATATATATGTTTACAAGAAATGTTAAAATCATCACCATGTTCTTAAGCCATTGATGTCGATTGATTTTCCACGCTGATCCGAGGCTTGAAATCTGACATATCTGGGGATGGGTCATGGCACCCTGGTACCGTGCCGTGAACCCCAAGTCATCTGGGTTAAAATGGATGTGAATAACCCACTATAGTCATGTATCTATAGGTATTGACCCATAGCCATCTCTTTTCAGATCTCTTTTCACATCTCAGCCTGCCGTTCGATCTCGTTTCATGTGCTCGTCTCTGCCCGAATTTTTTTTCGGTCGAACTTTCGCTCAGAGAAGATTGGCCCCCAACACGTAAAGGACCCAGGCGTAGGGGTGATATACCTCAGGTATCTGGAGATATCTAAGGGGACCCTTCAAATCCCTAAGATGTTGGGAGGTCAAGTTTTTGGGGTAACTAGTAATTACCATTACAAAACAGATAAAATGAGCAAACATGGATGATGAATGATTGAATATTGAAATATATTGAAATGATTTCTACTGATCAATGTGGTGTGATGTGAACTTTTGACCCTTCCGCAGTTGAATGGTGCAGGGAAACCCATGCCATAAAGCGCGGGTACGTAGGGTCAAGTGCGGACAAAGTGCTGAGTTCATCTCCGGGACCATATCCACTTTCTCCACAAGCGTCTGTTCATTGGATTTTTGCACACCTGCGCTACATTTCAGGAAAATGTCACGATTCGTCAACCTAAAACAGAATTCGCAATTCTGTAGCAAGCATTTTTTTTGTCGTGGGACGTCTGACGGTAATTCTTAGGTTGCAAACATTGTTATATACACAACATGAATATCCCATTATCCATTATCCACTTATAATCCCATTATCCCATTATTATGAATATCCATTATATAATGTTCAAATTCGCTTTAGATCCCTGCAGAATTTGCGTGTTTTCCCTGCAAAAATGGCCCCTACCTGGCCTGCCAGGTAGTGCATGGTCCGGACTGGCGAGAAGCACAGCTGCGCCAAAGGGTGCAGGTTCCTTCAGTTTCTGCAGCCAGCAAAGACCCTGAATCATCCAGTCATAAGATGAGGTCTTTGATTATGAAAGATCCATACTATGAGAAAATGATGCAAACATTAAAATAATGTGGCAAACATCGTTTTATCATATTTTGATCATCCAGTCCGACATGATTCAAACATTAAAACATGAGAAAATCTCGCATACGACATGACGAGTGATGAAGATCCATACCCTCTGGTAAACGTATACAAAAAACGATGGAAAATCACCATGCTGTTCATGGGAAAATCCACTATTTCGACTGGGCCATGTTCAAGTTCGCAAACTGTGAATGTCATAACCAGAGGCTATTTCTCATATTAAATCCCATTAAACCACCATTTTAGACCCCATGAAATCACCATTTTTCATGGGAAAATCACCATGTTTACCGGGCAGCTCCCAGCTCTCCCAGGCTGATTTCACCCCAGAACCCGTGACGCCTCCAGCCAATCAGCTCCACCAGTCTTCGAAAACTCGAGGACTCCTGGGCTTTTCCGTTCCAAGGTTCCCAACTTTTGGTGGTTAAGACATGTTAGGACCTCAATTAACCTTCATGATGAATATTAGTCTTAACCACCAATGATTATTATATATATACACACATATATAATCATGGTATATAATCATGGTGATTAATACCATGATTGTACCATGAGTATACCATGATTATATGTGTATATATATATATATGTGAACATACCCAACGAGGCGCCACTGATACCCCAATGACTTGGCCCAAAAAACCTGCCGAGCTTCGGCAATGGGTGTCGGTAATGCGTAGCAAGAGGCGGCAGTGCCATCCACCAGCAGAGTACCACACGCTAAGAGGGGTGCAAAGAGCCCTGGCTCCGAAATCGTTGGTTTATGATGGTTATGTGGAAAAAAATGAAATTCAACTAGCTTCACACCTCATATATCCTCATACTCTCTCTCTCTAGGAAGAGAATCGTGGTCCAAGTTTCTGAATTGCCAACATTGTTTGTATGTTGTTTGCTTCCTCAGTCCACTGAATCATGAAATACGTGGTTCTCTCTCTCTCTCTCTCGCTCGTGTTTTTCACGAAAGTCCCACGGAAGCAACAAGATGCATCCTGCCTTTTCTTCTAACTGCATCAATGCGCAGCACTTGAGGTGTAGCTACACTTCCATCTACCTTGGCTCTGGCTCGTGGAATGTTGTGTTCACGTGTGCATGTGACCTGTAGTAGCCCTGTTAAACTCCAGGAAGACATGATTCTAATCTACCGCGATCCGGCTGTCGTTCCGATTCATTGGCCCCAAATTCGTTCTGCATCAATCGCTGTCAGTCCTTCAACAGCACTTCAAGAACGTCATTCATTGCAAAATCAGCTCCAGCATTGCAAAATCAGCTCCAGAAACAAAATGGGTGGATGCAAACCTATTCTGATTGCTGGTTGCAGGTGGGCGCACCAGTCGCCTTGTAATTTCCTGTGTTTCTTCAACACGTTTGATGTTTTTCCTACATCTACGTTCCATTTTCTCTCCGACTTGCACAACAATGTTCATCTTACCGTGCACAGAATGTCATGTCACGCTTGGATGGGTAGGTGGAGGGGTGGCTGGCTGCTTTGCACTTACACTCTAAGTTTAGGTTATGTTGCGCAATGTTATATCGTGCTTACGCAATCTTCTCTCCCCACACCATGATTATGTTACCCTACGCCTGAGGTGTTGTGGCTGTGAAATGCTGCAAATAACATGGGAGGTCACGCAAATGCCGCAAAAAAGCGTGTAAACAAGGAGATTTCAGGGCAGAGGAGTGCGGACAATACGAAGCCAAGGACCAGGATCATTTAAAACCATGATTCAATTAATCAATAATTAATAATTGATAATTGATAATTTAATTAATACCGCCAGGTTTATTTTCATTCTAGTCTTATTCATTAAACATCAACTATTCAAGATTCATCATTCCCCGACACCCCACTCGATTCCATGTCACCCATGGTGCTGCCAAGCGATGCCCCGCGCGAATGCTGCGGGCTGGGACTGGCGCAAAGGCCTCGCCCTCCTCGAGGACCAGACGGTGGCGTTCACCCAATGGGATGATCGGTTGGTTTGGAAAGCCATGTTGGAACTGAGTTTTTTGTGCCAGTACAAGCAGTAAATGGCTTGGATTGGTACACAACCAATCTAAAGAGTTCATAAAAGAGTTCATAAAAGAGTTCATCCAAGAGTCGAGTGAGAAAAATAAAGGTCTATGGTCATGGTCTGCTCATGTTTTTTGAAGTCAAGACTGATTTTGTTTTTTCAATCCATCACTGGTGCATTTCTGGGCCCCATGGCTATCGGCACATCCCGCCTTTTGTGCGAAGACCAAATGGCCTGCAGTGAGTTCTAGCTTGCCTGCAGGGACAACATCAGGGATTCGTCAACTAATGGGTATATAATGGTATATAAATTCCCATGGAAATCTCCAAATCTGGATTTTAATCTAATCCAACTTTCGGCTAGCGGCTATGGCATAACTGCGGTGCAGAAATGTTTGTGCAGCATGAAGAAATCAGGAGAGAAATGTTCGAAATCAGCTCGACGTACGTCGAGCATGGTGTCTACTCCGGGGTGACGTAATCACAGGACCTTGGTGCTAACCCATAGGATCCATGTATGGTATATATGCTAACATTTGGGGTATATTGATGGTAAATGTTACCATATATAGCATACATGGATCCAATGGCTAAGGGAATTTCACTCAACAACGACCGTGTTGAAGTTAACTCCCCATTTTTGATGGTTAAATCCCCCTGTCACCTTTCGACACCCGACAATTTGGAGGCCAGTACCAGCATTTGGACGGGTACTATGTGTCACCAAGATGAACTTCTCAACTTCACAGAAATAGATAGAAATGGTAACAGTATCACCAACCTTAAGTCCGCACTAAGTTACTAAGTTTCGAATCCCTCCCGCTTCCAAAATTCACAGATTCCAAAAAAAAATCGCCATCACGTGGCAGCCATTGCGCCTTGTTCATGCGTAATCCGTAGGACTTCAGCTTCCAGCTCAGGCGCCTGGTGAAGAAATGCCACCACCGGGTCGAAGCGAAGCTCCCAGCCATCCTCATCCTGGGGTGCCGGTGCCAATTTTGGGTGGAAAATGGACGGGAAAATCATGGAAAATCCCCGAAAAATCCGACAGCATAATACAAAATACATAGGAAATGATGGAAATGGCTCCTAAAAATTGCAAGTTCGTGATTCCTCTCTCGCAGAACATCTGAAAATATCTTGTTCGCTCTTGATCATGTGACATTTGCAGACCTGACATGTGAGACAATCTCGGGCTTCGATCACCTGGACATGAGTCAGACGACGGTACCCTCTAGCGCATACAAATTTAAAACTAGCTGCGGTATACTTTGATGTTCATGCATAAACATGTGGTTGTATATGTCTATATATATATACATACGAGTACGCATCTGTATATAATATGCATTGTTTCATCAATATCTCAAATCGCGAGTTTGGTCCAATCCAATGGGTTTCATCGTCGACTCATCGCAAGCAGTATCATAATTTGGACCCATTTCATACTGCACTCATCAAATATGATGATCATGGATTACCAGTGTAGTGTACATCAACTCCCATGATATTCCATGATAATTATCTACAATAAACAATCCATTCCCTATGTGTATCTATATATATATATAACATTATCAAAGTGTGTGTGTATATATATATATATATCTAAATAGCATTCTATGTGTAACATCATACATATATATATATTGATTTATTTATTTATACCTTATATATATCACTATTTATATATATATATGGCAAATGCCTGGGCTTGGCCCGGACCCGCAATGACGACAGGCGACGCATCATCATCATCATCATCATCATCATCATTAGAATTAAACCCTCGTTGAAGATCTTCAATGAATGTAGAAGTTTAACGGGGGTGGGAGAATTAAACCCTTATTGAAGATCTTCAATGACTGTAGAACTTTAACGGGGGTGGGAGAATTAAACCCTTATTGAAGATCTTCAA
>Ga0126342_10005111_pt1 | contig 22743 bp, 34 predicted proteins | sample Cyp1metagenome_FD_92528 | JGI IMG/M metagenome (GOLD analysis project Ga0126342, IMG submission 92528) | Coral microbial communities from Lord Howe Island, Old Settlement Bay, Australia - Cyphastrea 1 metagenome | ecosystem: Host-associated > Invertebrates > Cnidaria > Coral ...
AAAAACCATGGTATTTGCAGTGGTTTCTGCTTCTCACCGCGCAAAAACACTGTAAATAACAGCAATTTCGCCGTTTTTTCATGTTTTTCGTTATTTTTTGAACTGCGTTGGTCCGCTATACACGGCTATCAAATTCTTCGCGTTTTTTTTTCCGACAATCAGTACTTTCGGATGTTTTTGGTCTCAACGGCCGACATCATTGGCAGTTACGATGCGGTGCGGGCGGTTGCCGTCGCGAAGCGACGTGAATAAGATTTTGGTAGTGTTTGGAACGTTTATATTTTGCATCGCGGGTGCCTTGCTTGTGGCACTCTGGGTTTCTGCTTTGGCGCGGCTTCGTGCAGAGCGTGGGCTGTGTCCCCAGGTTTATGGGGTACGGGTGAGACGCCCGAACACCATATCACCAGGTGCGGATGTTGTGGCGCACGCCTGGGCCCGAATGCCAGAAGGAATGCCAGACAGAATTTCAGAATAGATGCCAGAAAGAATGTCAGATAGAATGTCGGATACAATGCTGGAAAAAATATCAAAATAGATGCCAGAATATGCCAGATAGAATGGGAGAAAGAATGTCAGAATAGATGCCAGAAAGAATGTCAGAACGAATGCCAGACAGAATGTCAGACTAGATGCCAGATAGAATGCCAAATAGAATGTCAGAACTTATGTCAGATACAATGCTAGAAAGAATGTCAGGATGAATGCCGGATAGAAGTAATGTAATTTCAATGTAAAACGCGGCGCGGAGGGTGGAACAGGCCATGGTTGAATCCTTTAGATAGATGAATTTGTGCATCGTGGATTCCATGGTTTATTTTTCGAATTGTTTTTGACCGTGGCCGGGGCACGTCAACAGGGATGCTAGTTTCGCAGCTTTGTTGTCAAATGTTTTCTCTTATTTCCCTCCACGGGCACTTTCGTTACGCCATGTTACGCCTGGATCCTCCAAGTGATCCGCGTTCAAATTGGAAGGTTGGCTCAAAACGTAACGCCAGGGTGTTGAACTAAGTTGTTCTATGGTCGAAACAACATGTCTTCCGAAACCACGGTCATCTGAGAACAGCGCCGGTTGGGATGGTTGGGATGAGATACGAAGATGGCGAAAATTGATAGATTTGATTGCGCCAAGGCGTTGATTGAGGAGATGCCACGGGGCTTTGATGCCATGAACGACTTCGTGCGCGAGACGATTTTCCGTGCCCTGGAAGCTTCTCACGACCACTATGAGCAGACCTTCAGAGGCTGGGAAATTGACTAATATGATTCGTGATGACCGTGGGTACCAACCAGAAATATGCAACATGGTGATTTGGCTGCTGGTATTTGCTAGCTTTGATTGAGGAAGAAAACATGCAACTCCCAAACGTTGGGATGGAGCCAGGACAAGTTGGTAATGTTCGCGGAAGGGTCCTGCAGGAAAACCACAGAATCATGGAACCCAAAGAAGGATCTTCCCAGCATGCCCCTTTTTTTGAGTGCCGAAGAATCCAACTTTGTCTATCCAGGGTCCATTTGGGAAGAGAAAAAAGGCAATCATCTGATGAGATGTCACGGTTGTTGGTGAGTGGAAAAATGACCATGGGCAGTTTGAGTCTTCCTGATTTCACGCGGAAAATTATTTCGCAGTATCGGGCCACAATAAAATTTTTACGAACATTCTCTTTAGAACAATGAGCTGAACAACGCGTTGTCTGATCGGCACACTCGAATAGACTCAACAAATGAGGACCATGGTCATAGACTTCCACCATTTCTTTACTTTGCAGCCTGCATTTTTACTTCCAAGGGTTTGCCGTACCCTGCAAACTTCCGATTTAGAACCAATCCAAACCGAATTGTTGAGACATGCCATTTCTGCTGATGGATGTAGGCAATATGGGACCCCCTGCTAGCAAAATCACCCGCAGGCTTGATTGGCGACTTGACTTCACGTGTGGCAGCTGCAAGGGCGCCACTTCCAACGCTCCTCCCGCGTCAAACGATGCCTTCTTTGGGCCGAAATGCCGGTTTTGTTTCCCTCAAGGGTCAAGTAGACCCAACTGAGGACGTCTATCCGCTACCCTGAATCATGAACAAGATGAACGTCTGCAATTTTGAACAGCATGGTCTTGTATCTTCATATTTATCCCCAAGTTCCAGTAGGCGGGCTTGCACAGTCAGTTCATGGTTTTGGGCCAGAAATTCAGAGTCTCCATGAGGCTGAACCATTTTCCCCAGATCACATCAACAAGAATGTGCTGGCAATCTCTTTTTGATCCGTCGGAACTTTTTCGTCGGCACTGCACGTGGCTTGTGAATCCTTGAAGTCTTGTTGATTGGAAAACATAGTCCAGTTACAGCCTTCCAAATGACCATCGGGCCAGTTGCATCAGGGATTCCCTTCGTTTTCTGCAACTAAATTCATGGATCTCATCTGACCAGGTCCATGGTGAACATCACAAGATGTGCCGCTCCTCCTTTTTTCCGTTTGCCATGCAGATCCGCATTGGCGGTTCGGCTTGTGGGAAACTTGTAAATTCCCATAGATCTTCAGACCGCTGTAGAGCACCTTCCAGATGAAAAAGTCGCAAGACGTGCGCGCACGACTTTATTCCGCGGCAGATTTCTGTGTCGTCACCTGGCCAAGTTTGGAAGCACAGACGGCCTCAGACAGCACAGTATCACCATCATTCATCATAATTCTCGATTAAACGGTTTGTACGTTATGAATTTCCCCAAGTTGTGCCAAGGGGATTTGATTATGGTGCTTGGGTTGCTTGGGATGCAGGCAATACGGTGGCCGAGCAAGACAAGATGTTCCAGACTCGAATGTTTGGATGAAGTTCCTATCCAAGGCGCAACCGAAGGGCTGCGCAAATGAAGGGTAGATCTGGGCCGGTGTTTCCATATCTTGAGATTGTCCATAAAAGAGCGCCCAGTTAAGTCGCCAGCACAAAGACAGGTGACCCTCCCTCAACACAGAATCATATTCCGTTCAAGGCAAGTTTCTAACCAATACCATGGAGCACACCGCGACAGTATTTCCATTGATTTCTTGCACGCATTTAAATCAATGTTGTTGGATTTATTTTTGGCCCTTGCCCAAAGCTTGCCATGCCATCGTGGTAGGCTGACGATGACATCATTTGTTGCAGCATCAGCAAATGTCAACCCCGCTTGGTCGCAAACCCTGGTTGACAAAGTGGGACGTGGTCACCCACGAAACGTATCGGAACGTAACGACATGACGTTTGAAATCAAAAAACGGCCCTTGCCTCCTTGCGAATCTTGCGATTTGGGAGCAGAGATGATGTACCCGGTAAGACTTCCGCAAGGAGGTTGCAGTGTTAGTTATGCATCTTGGTTCATTTTGCAGTTGGTCTTGGCACATCAACACCATCAACTCACCCCCAGGCCAGCTCGGAAAATGCCGAGGTCCAACGGCCGGCTCCTTCCTGGTGCAAGGTTTGAGGCTCGGGCAATCCTCTTCACGTTCTTTTTTTTGTGCAATGTCCGAGCAAGGGGCCTATCGTAATTGAGACAGGGGGGTCTTCTTACTCGTTTGTTTCATTGTTTTTTCTGAATGCGCCGTTGTTTCAACCGTTGCATCTCAAAATGTGAAGTTGCTGATGGTTGCCTTGTGAAGAGTACATCTAAGTTTTCCTCACAGTTCAACATAATTAGCTACAGATCCTGAAAAGACATTCTCATCGCATGTCAAATGATGGTTTTGATGCTGTCCACTTCACATCATGACCTGGACTATGACCGGTTTACCCAGGCGACGCAAACGATGCTTGATGGTTGCCTCAGTTCAGATATGTTCAGATCTCAGATCTCCGACCGATTCGACTGGACCCCAGAAATCCCAGGGTTGGCCGCCAAAAGGACGAGAGTGAAGGCGACCTTTGCTTGAAGAGACAACATGTCCGCTAGATTGGACCATGTGTCTCATGATGGACGTCCGGAGCGTTCTTGTAGCTGGAGTTCAGCTACTATGCAGCCATTTTGGCCAGAAGTATCCATAAGTTAGTTCAGCCCCCCTGCGAAAATTGGATCCCACACTATGGCTCAGATGTATGTGGTGAAGAGGGACGGGAGCACAGAGGAGGTGAAGTTTGACACCATCACCCAGCGCTTGCGACCTCTTTGTGAGGGCTTAGATGCCAGCTACATTGATCCCGTGCCAGCCACATGTCTGCAGGGAGGGTCCCCATGACAGCCTACGGTTGGGTCCTACGGTTGGGTCCCATGGGGTCCCAATGGGGTACCTAGGTCACGCAGAAAGTCATTGAGGGATTTTATCCTGGAATCTCCACGGCCGAAGTGGACACTCTGGCGGCCGAAACCTGTGCCTTGAAGCCAAACAACGGGAAGCTGAACAGATGCGAAACAAAAACATGGCCGAAGCTTTCGGCTGGGTCTAGGTCAACAGTTGAGGTCTAGGGGGCTGGAGATTTTTTGGGTAGTATCCTTTTAATAGGCCAAGCATTGTTGGATTTGGTGCAACTGTCCTTGCGGCCAGACGCATGTGGTAGGGGTGGCCAGCTTTGTTGACAGACGTCGAGGGCATAGAGAGGTCTGCTTCTGCACGACGATGACGTGTTTGATTGCACATCAAAGCCATTAAATTTGCATGAAACATATGAAACTTTTTGGCACGCAATTCGCTTCAGGGGGGAAAAATGTTTTGCTGTTGATGTTCTCTCACCTGCACCCAGTGACACCCAGCGAGCATGGGATCAGTAGACCTCAGGTGCTTACATGAGCCAGAAGCATCCGGACTTTTCAATCCTGGCGGCCCGCATTGCGGTGTCCAATTTGCATAAGAACACCTCGGAGTCCTTCTTTGAGACTTGTAAGGTGTGCCTCACAGGGATCCACATTCAATGGATCAAAGATGATCAAAGTGGGTATTTTTAAAACTGTAACGCCTGTAACTATCGGATGAAATCAGAAATCAACCGTTTTTTTGAGGGTAACAGATGATGATGTACATAACTTTTATATACATAACTTTTATCAATTGAATATCACAAAGAGATCTTCATTTTTGGACATCACACAATTTAAATCATATAAAGCACTTTTTGGGGCAACCCTTCTTTTCCTTTTCCGTGTGCCAGGTCTTGCATGACTACACTGACGATCAGGGCAGACCTGCTGCTTTGTTGGCAGAAGATGTGTGGACCTTCATCCAGGTCAATGCCAATGCGCTGGACGAAGCCATGGACTACAGCAGGGATTTCGGTGTCCTGCCGTGAAAGATATAGGGAAGAACCAGGGTGGTGTAGCCATGACATCAGTGGGTTGGAGTTTTCTTATAGTCTACTGAGTCCTACTGAGAACACTGAGAATGAAACTATGGACTTTGGCCACCTGCTGGCCTTTGGGCCTCCTGTTGAACTCTCTGAGATGGCGATGGAGATTGATGTTGTGCCCTGCATGCGGCCTTACAAGATGAAAAATCCACCCAGGTCGTACACCGGCCTTGCATACATGCCATTGCGGCTACCGCAAGAGGTACTCTATGTTGGAGACTACAATTACAAGTAGGGGCACTTAGGGGTAATTACAGCAAACAGCAATCTCTAAATTCTTAAAATGGGAGTTGAACATCAAGTTTTGCTGGGCCACACCTACAGGATGAGGTGAGTCAGCTGAGAATCTTTACTGCCTTTCTCTTGAAAACGTCTGCGAAGCGGTGCTTGGTCGAATTGGGTCTCCTTTTTCCAGGCTATGACTACTTCGGCTTCAAAACCCTTGAGAAGTCCTACCTGCTTCGCGTGGGAAAGAAGGTCGTGGAGCGTCCCCAGCACATGCTGATGCGAGCTGCTTGTGGCATCCACTGCGGGGATTTGGCGGCGACTGTGGAAACCTATGACCTCATGTCCAGGACGGTTCCATGCTACGACTGAAACGGGGGTCCTTTCCACCAGCTCAATTGAAACATTATCCCGCACATGGCTAGTTTCGCAACCCTCCTATCATTACCATCATTACCAGCATCCTAGTGACAAGAATGCCCCAGAAGGTCGCATCATGTCGCATCACCAACACATTCAAACCACAGCTGATGTGGTCGACTGTTTCAGGAAGTTCTTCACGCACGCCAGTCCCACGCTTTTCAATGCTGGCACGCCAAATCCGCAGATGTCTTCCTGCTTCCTCCTGAAGTTGAAGGATGATAGCATCGAAGGCGTCTACGACACCCTAAAGCAGTCACTCAGATTCTTCGTTGAGTGCTGGGATTGTCAATCATTGATGGATGGAGTGGTGATGGATGTAGATGGATAAGGATGATTGAATCTGCTCGATTCCTTGATGCATGTTGCTAAGCTGATGGGGCTAGTGGATGCTGATGGCGTCTCCTTAGGTGTGCCCTCGTCTCCAAATCCGCAGGGGGCATTGGTTTGGCCATCTCCAATGCACGTGTGGCTTGGACGGTCGTTTCCACTTGCCTTGCTGGGGGAAATGTTCCCGACAAAAACTGGATCCCCCAAAATGGATCTTCTAAAATGTGGCCGGACCTTGTTGTTCCCAACTAGAATTCGATTCATGGAAGGAAAAGCTATTGGACCCTGGCATCGACAGTTGCATGCAGATAACAGTGGCTCAAATTGTACCAAAGCCTAGTGGCTTAGTGAATGATATTTCACGCAGATTACTCCCAAGTAATGGAAAAGATGCTACACAATGCTACACAAAGGCGTACCGTACAGATACATAGGCGCTGCGCCTTCTTTATCCTTTTTCCAAACTGCCATGTTGGCAGAAGTTTTACAAAACACTGGCGGGAGTGGGTTGCAACCAGGCCACAGGCTCCTATATTCGTGGCAACAACGGCCGCAGCAAGGGGCTGATTCCCATGTTACGGAACTTCAACGAGACGGCGCGCTATGTGGAGCAGGGGGGCGGCAAACGTTCCTTGGAGCAGCCCAGAGATTTCAATTTTTTTGGGGAAGATGTTCAGCTGGTTTTCAGCTGATTTTGATGCGAAAGTTGTTGGTGACCACCCCACGTTCCAGCAGTGAGTCGAGCTTTACTCGCTTCGAGATGGAATATACTGTAGACTTGTAGACTTTGGAACTCGACTACTCTGCCCTTTTTCGTTTTTTTTTTCTTCATTTTTTTCCATCCCCAGGTCCCCAGCCATAGGGCTATGCCATCGCGTGACATAGGAATCCAGTTTGCCCAGCCATAGGCAAGGGAGCCTTTGCCATGTATCTGGAGCCATGGCACCCGGACGTCTTTGACTTCATCGAGCTCCGAAAGAACCATGGCAAGGAGGAGCAACGAGCCAGGCCGCCTGGTGGCCTTGGTGGGTTTTAACGACACGTTGAAAAACCATGTTGAGTCGTTAAGGAAAACAATGGAACACATGTTTACTATGTTTACTGCTCTGAAAAAAATCGGGGGGATGGCGCTTGATGATCTTGATGCACTTGCCAAGTCGGCCATAGTTGGCCACAATCATCCTAGATTCCTAGATGATCCAGATGCAGAATGAACTGGCTGATGGAGACTCCTCACGTGGCGCCAGGGATCTGTTCCTGGGTCTTTGGATCCCTGATCTGTTCATGAAGCGAGTCAAGGTGGGGCTGCCGGCAGCGCGATCATCACACTGTATCCCATGCCATACTGGCCCAGAGCTAATTTCAATAGTGGCTCAACGGGTTTGCTTCACTTTCGCAGGTAGACCCAATAGGAAGAGATGGAACCCTCTGCACATGGCTGCCGTACAAACTGAGCTTCATGGCTCGTAAAGAATAAACATCAACACATCCCACAGCACAGCATCTCCGAAATGAGCTGCATTGCCTCATGCTGAGTGGGTCTGTTTCTGTTTAATCATCCAGGAGAATCAGGATTGGACTCTCTTCTGCCCCAACGAAGCCTATGACAACGACACGGGCAAGGGATTGATGGATCTCTGGGGCGAGGACTTTGAAAAGCTGTACACCAGGCTGGAAGCCGAAGGCATCGGTCGGAAAACGGTGAAGGCTCAACAGCTCTGGTTTCGAATCTTGGAGGCGGGGTGCGGATTTGATGCTGCCGTGCTGTGAAGAAAACGACTCAAGATTTGTGCCAAAAAACTCAGTGAAGTTCCAGTATCTGCAAGTAAGCACGCTCACAGAAGTCACATGTTTGATGTTTGATCCCACTTGCCGTGACATGCACCGGCAATGCGAGGCTCAAATGGAGACAGGGACTCCCTACATGCTCTACAAGGCCGGGCATAACATGTGGCATCCGTTTGGCCTTGTCAGCATTCGCTGTTGGGTTCCGCAGGATGCAGCCAATCGCAAGTCCAACCAGCAAAATCTGGGCACCATCCATTGCTCCAACTTGTGCACCGAGATCATCGAATATACCTCTCCAGACGAGGAGCCCCTGTTGGAAGTCGGGGATGTTGCAGATGTTGGTTTCGAACCTTTCAACAAACTGCCGCTGGATTTTCCCCCAGATCACAGTCAGCAAGATTCATGTCCCCCCGAATTACCCAAATAAGAAGTGGTGGTTGTAAGGTGTCCCGGTGTTCAATCACCATCTGTGCATCGTTTCAGGTGGCCGTGTGCAACCTAGCTTCGCTGGTTTCTTGGTGAACGGGGCAGTTGAAGGATCCCCATCCATGGGGAGAGGGGAACGACGAAAGAAGCTATCCTACCCGGTCCTACCCCTTGATCCCATATATCGTTTCCATTTTTCGGGCGCTGAACAAAGAGGTCGAAACGTTGATTCCTACCTCTTGATGGTGATTCCCCGTTTTTTTTTTTTTTTGGTTTTGTAACTGACAACTGACTATAGTTAATATTAATACAATGCTTTTCATATATTTTCAAGGGGAACTCCTACAGTTTCTATGGCAAGATGGCACCACCCCGTGGCAGTGTAGGCCTTGTCCTCCTTCGCGAAAGCCGAGCGCTATGATTTTGAGCAGCTCTACGAGGTGACCAAAGTGGTGACACGCAACCTCAACAAGGCCAGGATTCTGCCAGCATAGATCCGCATGGCGATCCATGGTGATGCCCAGGTATCATATTTATGGCCGCTGATACCATTTTATACCTATATCATATCATATCATATCAATGGCCGCTGTGCCAGCCTTCGAACTTCCAAAACAGAACGGGGCAGTCGTTTAGGGACGGGAGGCGAGAGATGCTGAAGCCTTGTTTTGTCAGCGTGGTCTCTTGTTTTGTTGTCGGAGGTCCTATGATACCCTCTGGTAAACTAACATAGCTATTGAAAATGGCCATTTATAGTGAGTTTTCCCATTAAAAATGGTGATTTCCCATAGTTATGTTAGTTTACCAGAGGGTAATCTATGAGCATCCAGGTTTGCAGTTGGACACATCTCACCCTATGGACCATTGGATATCATGGATATCATGGGTGCTGTCACCTGCGGGGTACGGCAGGTCATTGACAGAAACTACTACCCGGTGGCAGCTCGGCACAGTGTGGCGCAGCATGGTGCAGATCTGGGCTCCGGTGTCATCCAGTCTTTGATTTATACTTCCTGTATGAAAGGTCCAATATAAAGATCCAATAATATGCTCATTATTTATCATTGTTTCATTATGTTTCATTCATTTTTTAGTTCTAGTTCTTTTTCTTTCAGCTCTTCATCCATTGCTGCAGTTTTCGGAACTCACCCGCCCATTTGAAGACTTAACCATGGTTTCTCCCCAGCTTCAGCTGTCATCACACCCCAGGAGGAGGCGCGGAGGAGCAACCTGAGGCATCGCCCAGTGGGCTTGGGGGTGCAGGGATTGGCCGATGCCTTTCTGATGATGAAGATGCCCTTTGAAAGCCCAGAAGCCAAGCAACTCAACGAGGAAACTGACGCAGCTGGAGAAGCGCTGATGTTTTGGAAACGTGTTCGTGTTCGTGTTGTGACCTGATGGTCCGAGTCTAGTTGATTGTTTGGATGTGGTTGATTGTTTTTTGGAGTTCACCTTTCTTGTTGATGTTCCACGTCCTCAATATCTTTCCAGGCAATCTGATCACTTGCCAGCTAAGAGTGATGAAGCGGCCCGAGTTCAACGAGTCCCAGCGGCATAAGTCAAGCCACGTCAAGTCATACAGGGTTTGCCCTAGAAAATAGGACTGGTTGACCTTCAAGGCTAGGGATTCAACCCTGAAATTTCGGTGGTTTTTCCAGGTGTTTTCCCAAGTGGATCGCCCGGGAGATTTGCCAAGTGGCTCCAGGAGATCTTCGAAACCATCTACTTCGCTGCGTGCGAGGCTTCCTGTGAACTGGCCGCTGCACAGGGGCCCTATGAGACCTATGAAGGCCATGGGGGCTTCGGGGGAACAGTATGGAATGGCGAACCACCCTTGTAATCCCTTGTAAACAGAAGAATTTGAGGGAACCATCGGAACTCCATGAACCAAATGTGAAGGGAACGGACTCCTTTTGTCCCGCTTGTTTGAAAGGGAGTGGTTGGTCTTGGTATGTTTTTGCATGTTTTTGCAATAAGTCTTGGGCTTCCCAAGTATGAGTGGTCCAGCGAGTGCAGATCTGTGGTATGGACTCGAGGTTCAACAGGCGCTAGCAAATTATTCCTACAACATTTGTTTTCAGTTGAAAGCCCAGGATTGAATGGGATTGTGGTTTCATGCGGTTTCGAATGCTTGTGATTTTCTAGTCTTATTCCAGACAATGTCCAAATTGACTGATGCTTTGATATTTCTCACTTGGAGTTCGGAAACCGCTAGCATTCGAATTATTACCATTCTCATTTTCTGATGCACGTTTGAATTTTACAGGCCCGGCAGTTGGTTGTCCCATTATATCCCATTATACTCCATATTAGTCCATATTGCATCTCCCATTAATATGTCCGATTAGCATGTCCCATTACATTCCCACCTTGTCATTGGTTACATGTGGTTGCCATAACATCAAGGGGCCCATCCCTGGCGCAAGGCAGTCCCGCCAGCCGAAACCTGCTGCAGTTCGACCTTTGGGAGCGAAAGCCGCGCAGTGGACGATGGGATTGGGCCGCCCTGAAGGTTCCGGGGCCGGGCCGGGGGTGGGGAGAGATGCAGCGTTCAATGGTTGGGGGTTGGTGGTTGGTGGTTGGTGAATATTTGGGAGTTGATGCTGATTTTCTGGGGGCTCGTGGCTTTTCTTAGCGGGATGCCGTTTTGATGGATCTTCCACCTCCTGAAGCTGGAAATCCGTGCAGGCGAAGATCGCCCAGTTCGGCTTGAGGAACTCCCTGTTGGTGGCACCGATGCCCACGGCCAGCACTGCACAGATCTTGGGGACCCTGGGGCGATGAATCTGATGGTAGTCACCTGTGGGTGTCGGGGGCCTTACTTATTATCCCACGCCCATGAAATCCTACATGGAAATATGAGAAAGAGAGGTGGCTGGACTGTGTTGAACCACATCAAGATGCCTAACTTTTGGAGATTTCGCAATTCACCTGCTGAATTCGAAGACTTATGGGGAGTTGATTGGGTGCGCCATCCCCAGTGGCTCCGGGTGGCGCTGGGGAACTGAGGAACAACGAGTCCTTTGAGCCCTACACCCAGAACTTGTACGTCAGACGGGTCCTGTCCGGAGAGTTTGTCCAGGTCACTTGGCCATCGATGATGCCTGAAGTTTCTGGAGATGGGAAACCTGGAGCAGCCATGGTGGGGAACCCCCCTGTTCCAACCATGACCATGTGCTAGATAGGCATTCTTTAGGCACACAACATGAAAGAACCGTTGATTTCTGGTGGTTTGGCGTTCCAGGAAATGGTGTGCGTGTGTGTACCCTGGATGGTTGGAAAGATTCTCCTGCTCACTGGTCGCTGTCAGATTTTTTCAGGTGAACCGGCACTTGCTGAAGGAGCCGGCTGAACATGTCCATGCATTGGTTGGGTCAAAAGGAATGGCGAGGAACCACTTCTATGCAACATCTTGTGGAACCCTTTTTGCCACCTTTTAGCATGCAAGGCCCCTAGCCCTTGAAAACCAACATGGATACCGAAAACATTTGGCTTTCATCTTGGATTCCAGGGGTGGAAGAATCTGCTCTTGTTAGACCAATCCCCATATTCTGCTGTTGGCGGCTATCTAAGGCCCCTAAGGTTATAGTTTCTGTGGCCAAGGGCTGGTTTCATGCCCATTCCCGCAGGATCTGATCTCGCGGGGCTTGTGGACTGATGAGCTGCGAGTGAAACTTATCGCGCAGAACGGCAGCGTGCAACGACTGGATCTGCCTGAGGATCTCAAGGAACTGTACAAAACAGCTGCTAGACCCGCCATTTCTTTGTGGGGGTGTGAGCAGTTTGAACTAGCTGATCTTGGAAAACCCAAGATGGGGGGCTGAACTTGCGTCACTTTTTTTTCTCCCGGCGGGTACCAGTAGGGTTCATTGATCCAGGACTAGCAAAAGTGAGGTTGAATCTGGTTTCACCAAGCGCGCAAAATTGCGGGGTTCAGATGGTTTGATGATACTTGATGTAAGGATTTTCCCAACCCAGAGGATTTTCCCACACACCCATTCTTGGAGTTGGTTATGGGCCTGAGGGCCTGGAGCCTTGCCCCGGGCCGGCAAAATCATGGGGATTTAGATGATTTAGGGGCTAAGACAAAGAAAAGCTGGGAGAAAAACACCTATTAGTCGTAGTAGTTATGTTATATGTAGTTATAGCCTATAGGTCCTTTAGGGATTTGATGGATCCATATGGATCCTGAGCCACTCAAGTCGAGGTTTGGGAGATCAAACAGCGGGTGGTGCTGGATATGGCAGCGGACCGGGGCGCCTACATTGATCAGTCACAGTCCTTGATGCTTGGCTGCATGAGGAAGGGAAGATCTACAGGAAGTACTTAGAGGAGGTCAAGACCATGGTTTGTTGCAGGTTTCCTTCACCACAAATTCATCGAGTTATATACCCTAGTGATTTTGTAATGGCTGGTTGTCTAGGAATATAGCATCGATTCACCCGCATGTCTCGTGTGGGGTTGGCGCAGTTAATGTGAACCATGCAACCTGTGGGGAAAGGAAAGCAGTTGGTTCAAGGGCCCAGAGCCTCCTGCAGACGTTGAATAAATGCAACAGGGGCAACTCACGCTCGTGCACATATCAGCAAGAGATAAAATACAATTTATCATAGCATTGACCTGAAAATTTTAACACACCTTTTACATTTATGCATATGCAAGTACGTCCCAATCACTCGCGTATCTAGAGATGAGTCGGCTTCAACATCCAGGAACATCCATATGGTGGATGCCAGCACGGCCAAGCTCTCGTCTATGCACTTCCATGGCTGGCAGTTGGGATTAAAGACAGGTTTCTTGGATCTGCTGAAGAGTTTTTTTTTTTGGGGGGGCTTTCCCATTGATACCTCTACCATTTGGGGATTTTCATGGCCCCCTTGGGCAAATCCAAGGTTTATACTACTTGAGGACCAAGGCAGCAGCAGATGCCATTAAATTCACCGTGGATGTGGAGACTTTGAAGAGAAGTTCAGTGAGTTCGGATTCTGACGGATCTCTTGAAAGCAGGCCTTGACCGGTGCGAAACCGGGGGGGATGCAAGGGGCTTGACCAGGGTCGAAGTCTGGATCTTTATCATTTTACGACCAAAGAGGAATGTCTACATCATGACCTTTACCTTCACAACAGAATTAAGGTCCAATTCTTCAAGATGGGAATTTTCAGATGCAGATGCCAAAAACTGCTGCCCTTTGTCAGGCCTGGTGTGCAAGACATTGAGAGGTCAGCCATCCACACCTTGAAGGCCGAAGGTCCAAAGTACACCTGTGAGACGTGCAGCTCTTAGAGACCGCTCCAGCTGTTGGGGCGAAGGCTGGGTGAATTGCAGCCCTTAATTCATCAGTTACCGTGCCAATTTAAGGTGCCGGGCCACTCGCCCGGCTTGAACATAGTAAACATCATCCGATAGTGTCGAAGCGCCCTCTACTGGGGTGTGCCAAAGTGGAGCACTTCGCTGATGCACTGATCGAAAGTTGCAGAACCCTAGAACCATTGGATAAGTGATAGCGGTGCGCCATTTTGGAGTGCCGCTGATGGCCACATTTTCGGCGATGTATAAGCTTTTAAACCTGGATTCTCGGCTTCTTCCTATGGGTGCGTGAACACCCCTTGTAGCCGCTGTGGTAGTGACTGGTGACTCAGTCTGGTCGTTCCTGGGGGTGCTGGTCATCAGAGGATGGCTTACAGCAAATTACCATACTGTCTGAAAGAGCACAGGCGTCACGATACGACGTGACAGACACGGGGGTGACTTGTCTCTGGGTGGAAAATTGGCATCTCTTGGAAGCCTTTTTGGGTTGGCATGGCAGATTGGAAGTTGCTGACATGCTGGTGGGCTGAACATCCTTGGGATCCATGGGTATGGGGTAAGGGGAGACCCTTCAGCCGCAAAATGGCCAGTCCAGGCAGCACATTCCAATTTCCCAAGATTTGCAGAGCATTTTGGATGTCGTCGGTTTTTGTTCTGAAGCGACCCTCCAACAATCAAGCGTGGCAATGCCTTTTTTGTTTTCCTATCAGCATGTAGGATTTCCATTGTAATCATCGAGGTTTGATTTCCAGAGGGTAGGTCCGGGTAGGTACTTCCTAAATAAACACGAAATGGAACATGCCTTTTGAAGGTGGGATGCCCATCATGCCCTTAAGTAATCAAACCCGGCAATGGGACATCCACAGTTCAACCGTTATTTCATGGTACAAAAGCGACGTAACTTTGGCATTTTCACCACCAAGTTCGATTCGGGCAACTCCTGTCCCAAGAATTCCGGAGGCATGGCATGGGGCCAATGGGATTTGGCCTCATAACCTGTCCATGTTGGGTGCCTGGCAGTGCCCCAGTTTGCCAAGCCCATTCCGAATGTCACTGTCCAGGCCTTGGTCGGCCTGGGTCCATTTGATGCCTGCCTTGCGGTGCAAAAACGCGGCCTGGAACAGCCTTGTCCTGGTCTGGCGATGAAAGGGAAACAGACCATGGTTTGTCTCATGCATTTAGGCTCACCGTGGCTGAGATGTTTGCATAGCGGGAAGGCCCGCTGGACATGCTTAGCTGCCTGCATTCTTGTTGCTGATGCTTCTTTTTTGGGCTCAAGAACTTAAGCTGTATCATGTCATCCAGCAAGGGCTTTGCCACGGGCACCGCAAGATCACTTGAAGGGCTTTGCTGGTTGTAATATTCGTAAAACCGCATTCTTTTTGACATGCGACGGCCCTTTCATATTTGCTTGAGCAAAGTGGACATTTCTCTTCCGCAAATCTTAAATCGGGTTGGGCCCTGCACTTTTTGGGTGCCATCCAGATCCACTCCCCAGCAACAAAAAACACCCAGGCCCAACAGGAATGGCAACTCCGCAAAAGTTGGTTTGACATAGTTTGACATAGTTTGACAAGAGGTGGCCAGGAAATTTGAATGAGACCTTGACATACCCGAGAAACAGTAATAGTTGAATAACTGGCTTCCAGCAGTTCGCATTTTTGGGTTCCAACGCCATGGCCGAGACAAGTCTAGGACCGAACCGGCGAAAGCTTCTGGCGGAGGAGCTACGGAGGTTCGATTTTCCGCCCCTGCCCGAGAAACCAGGGTTGTGGGAGAAACTCTGTGCAGCCATTGAGAATGGTCCCAGGGGTCAGGAGGAGAAACTCTTCAAGGAGTTTCTGCAGTTGCATGAGCAGCGCTTTGAAGGACAGGCATGGACAGGCTACCATGGGCTGGTTTTAACCATGAAAAAAATATTCCCAACAACATCAGACCTTGAAGCATTTCCAAGCCAACCATCAAACTGGGTAAGGGTGAAACTTTGTACCCCACCTCTAAGGTTGGAGAACTTGCCCCCCCAACCATTAACTAACCAGTCTCAGACCATGTTTTTTTGTTTTTATGTTTTTTTTTTTGGGGGGGGGGGACGATCTATTGAAGCACTATGGGAATGAGTGCCATCTGCCCAGGACAGATGAGGCTCTGGCGCCTCGATGCCGATATTCGATGGGCGCGGCTGAAGAAATTGCAGCAGAAGCTGCAGGAAGCGGAGACAGAGCTTGGAGAGGCTGAGAAGAACATGGAGGAGCTGCTGGATATGATGATTATCTAAGCAACCCATAGTAATCCACCATTCCTTAGCACCATTCCCTTTTTTCCCCCTCTGTTTCCTTAGTTTGAAATATCATTGCAGTCGGGTCGGGTGAATCTGGATTTGGAATGATGCGGAGATTTTGTTTGATCTTTTCTTGGGGCTGGGATGGGATGGCTAGTGGGTGACGGCAGCAGCAAAATTGGATAGAATCATGGATCATGTGGCATGGCTGGTGGTTTCAAGTAGTCACCATGGGTTCCCAATCTTCCCAACATTTTCCATCATTTTCCTATCCCTTCCAGCCAGGAGCAGGACGCCTCAGCGGGCGCCCAACTGCTCAGCAGCATCTCCTTCGAAGACGCCGACGCCTTCTCTGAGGGCGTGGTGGAGGATCTGCGCGCCCAGCAGCCTCCAGGGCCTGGCGAGGATGTGAGCCCCGTGAGCCCCATGAGCCATGTCAGTTGGGAGTTGCTTCCGGGTGAACAACCGGAAGCCATGGCGGTGGCCAAAGCGACCCCTGGGGCCTCGAATCGGATGAGTCCGGTGAATGGGGGCCCCGATCCTCAGAAATTGAACTTGGAGGATTTCAAGCCGGTGAAGCCCTGGATAACGCGAGATCAGACCTGCAAAGGGCCGTATAAACTAGATGCTTCAAGAATCAAAAGCTGACTTTTGGCGGGACAGAAGAGCTATACAATTACACAGTTGCAATCAGTTATGCAGGTATATATAGAATCATTTTTCTCTTCGAGGCCTCTGTCCTGACCACCATTTAGTTGACTGATGCCATCGTTTGTCAAGTCAAAAAAACGCATTCATTTTGGATGTGTAGCTTACCAAGTGGGGTTTTGCTTGATGTTTAGGATCTGATTTCGGCTGGGGGTGTAGCCTACCAGATCTACCTATCTTCGAAACATGCAGGAACTCACCAACTGCTGCCACGGATTCGCCGGATTAATCCTGGATGGGGGTGATGATTTTGACCCATACCCAATCTATCTATCTATCTAACTATCTATCTATCTATCTACCTATCTATCTATCTATCTATCTATCTATATATAATATAATATATATATATATATATGTACACACACATATATACAAATATGCTCGCGTGTATCTATATATTTTTTAGATATGTCTATATAACATTACATCCTTTTTATGACACCAAAGATTTGTTGGTTCATAGTTCACAGTCCAAGTTTTGCTGTCAAGCTCGCTCGCAGTCTGCCAGGCGATCAAGGATTCAATGAAAGCCAGTTTTTCCAAGAGTATGTGGTAGGCTATGTTCTTTCGTCAAGCCAACCACCCAATAGTCAGCTATGTAGACTAGTATAACCGCCAGATAATCAAATAGAGACACTAGCAATTCAAGCAACAGATAATCCTCAGCTTTCTTGGTCTTTGCAATCCGTCAGCAATCTGATTGCCATCAGAAAAAACAATCCATGTAAACCGAAGAATGAGATATCAATCAGACCATTCCAGCAACACAGTTCAACACAGCCAAGCTTCAGCTGGCCTCATCATTCCTACCTATTCAAAATAGCGTCCATTTCTCTGGTGCGGTCATGGACTGCCTGCGCCCCTTGGTCTGTTGAACCGATATGTTTCTGAACCAAATTTTGGGGCATTGGGTCATATCAATCATCCTTCGCCAACTGTCCATACCACAATTCCCGTGGCATTGGCAGAAAACATCATGACACACGTCATAAAAACGATAGTTTTTGTAGATTTTTCCATCCATTTTTTCACCCCCAAAAAGGTGGGCCACCACCGCCCCAGGTAGCTTTCAGGGCTCATGCCCTGCAGCTTCCGGCTCATTACCAGAGGCATCAGCACAGTGCGGAAGGGGCCCCATGAAAGGCTGGCAGACTGCGAGAGGTCCAACCAATGGCAGAGATCTGGACAATTGATTGGTTGATGTTGGTTGATGTTGGTTGATGTTGGTTGATGTTGGTTGATGTTAGTTGGGATGGTTGGGGTCGAGAGATAGTTTTCCGGTCTTTTGTAAAGAATGAGACAGATGGCTTCCGGCGCTAAAAAGACGTATTTTTCCATGTGTTGTTTTTTGCCTACTTTTGGCACGAAACTACAAATCGGGGAAGGTACTTCTGGACTCATTTCCTCCCCCCAAATTGGAAAGGAACTCCATGCTCCGGCACACCAATGACACGTATTTGGGGATCGAACTGGTCGAAATCTCTGCATGTTTCTGTGTTCCTATTCTAGCTTTTCTAGAAAGCTAGAAAGCTGCGAGCATGCATATTTCAGTGCCAATTCTTGAATATTCTTGGGTGTGTCTTGGCAGGGGAGTGAATTGTGCAGTGGTAGTTGTTTCCTGGAATTTTTGGGCTCTTTTCACCTGTCCATCACCAGCTGCGCGATCAAACCACAAAGAACCAACCACGAAATCTTGAACATACAATCATATACAATCATATTATGCATTTAGGAGGTAACTTATATTCCTTTCACGTGCTAGTTATATTCGCATATCTAGCTTCTGTCACTTCTATCCATCCTCAGATTCCCCATGTGATTCCATGTGCCACTTGGGAATTTTCAAGCCAAGGAAGGCCCTCGACATTTTGGCCGACCTAGTGCTTTTGGGAGGCTTAGTCCGAAAGGGTCCCCGGGCTGATCTGCGCGCCTACAACATGACCCTGGGAGCCTGCGCGGGGCAACAGTGACTTGGCCATGGCCGCATTGCAACGAACGGGATGTTTGAAGGGTTGGAGCCTGAAGCCTCATTCTGTCCATGTTTTTTTTTCAAGTTTGTTTCCATGTCACATGCTGCTTTAAACTTGCACCGTGAGGTTATGGGAGACGACCCTTCAGCTCTTCCTCCGAATGACTTCCAGCAAAATGTCACCGGATTTGATCTCCCTCTCCGCCGTGGTGGATGCATGCGCGCGGGCCTCCAAGCAGAGACAGGCCGTGAAGTTCCAGCAGATCTGGTCTGATCGATGTCACCGGACGACGATGTTTGAACTTTTGAGGTTCACCAGGCGGCTACCCAACATGGAGAAGGATGAAAAGGTGCCAGCACCGCGTGGAAGTCGCTGGGCACATGGAACATTGGCATTTTTTTTTTTTGCATCCATTCTGTGAATCAGGCAACCCCTGGAAGTCTCTTTTGATTTCTGAGATTTCCTGTTTTTTAGGGCCCATGCCCATGACATCCCATGACCATGCCTTCGTTTTTTGGGATCCCTCAGGTTTCTTCAACATCGGATCTTTGGTGAACCGATCCCTTTGGGCAGAAGCTCTGAAGCTGAGCTGTGAATTGGTGGGCGGCCTCGGTTTTTTGGCAACGGTGAGTCTGAAGGGGCGTAATGGCGTAATGTGACATGTAAGCTATGTGGGTCATTGTAGATCCAAATGGGTCCCCCCAACGACCCAAGAGTAGAGCACTTTGGAAGTCGCAGGACATGATTTTCCCCCTTTCTTTAGCTTGGCAAATTGCGGTCACTTCATTTGAGGACTCTCTTTTGGAGGATCGCCCGCTGCGGTGAATTTGAGGCCTTTGGCATCCAGCAATTGTATGATCTGGGAGTTGTGGAAGGTCTCCGCAGTCCTGACATTCAATCCGGAAACAATCAATAGAATCTTCATAAGACTGAAACAGCAACAAAAGAAAAGAATGTGTTGATCATCATCTACCAATTTACCACTATTTTTTTGGGGGCTTACTTCAACATGTAGACAGGAAATCCCATGCTATGCCGGGGGGAAGGTCACGACAAAGCTGCTGAACATTGGCTTGGTCGCTTGTCAACGAGGTCATCGTTCTGCTGATGCCTTGTTGCTCTTGAAGAAATCTTCTAACCCTGAGCTCCTTGAAACTCAACTTGGCAGACGTTCATTCAGGGCTTGTGGATGCCGATGGCATTGACCAGTTGGTGCATTTTCCCATATGTTTCACAACATCCGGATGTCCAAAAATGAGAACGATTTATCGTCCAGACTCCGAACATCTCGGGAGGAAATGATCACCATGTCGCCCCCCAACAGCCCCAACATGTCCAATCATTGTCATTTTTCCAGCCACAATGCTTTCTCAACCAAAAAGCCTCCATTTCTCCCAGTGTGATTGAGTTTTTTAGAAAGGGTTCTTCCAAAAACTTCCCCAAAAAATGTCTTGACCAATCCCTCCGAAAAAATCCAGGTCCGATCTGCCGCAGCCTGACCTGGAGAGTTACTCCGTCACCATGCGCGCCCTGGGCGAAGCCGCCGCCCGACGCCACGGTAGCGAGGCCGAAGCCGAAGCCGAGGGCTGGCGGCAGGCGCTGCAGCTCCTGGAAGAACTGAGGGAGAGGCGGTTGAGCGCCACCACGCGGATGCTTGGAGGAAAACACCCCGGAAAACACGCGGATGCTGAGCTGCTAGCTTCATGGATGTTGTATGGATGGTTTGAATATTTTGAATGGGACACTCATCCATAAATGGAGGTTTTTATTGGACACATCATCTAAAATTGATGTTTCAATGGGAAAATCCGTGAGAATCATCTAGGAATGAGGGATTTTCCGATTGCCATTGTTTGATAATTGGATGGTTAACAGATTCAACCCAAGCATGTGGTAAACCCAATGCCATAAACCATCCTCAATAGAGGTTTTTATGAAATTGGGCATGCCTTTGTTTGGGATGATTTGCCATAGCCCTTACGCAGTTTTATTACTTGATATATCTGGGAGAGGAACTCTTACAGTAGTGATTTATGGGTTTCGTGAGACAACCAAAGCAACTATATGCCTGTGGCAAAACATATCCATACGGAAATTTCTCCGACATTTTTCTTTCAATCTTGCCAACAATTCGATGTTTCAGCAAGGAAGTGGTGGAAATCGGTCCTACATTAAAACGTACTGTCAATTCTTTGGTTCCATTTCAAGGAGGTGATTCTCAATGGGAGTATAGATGTTTCCAGGGCGTTGAAAGCACCAACCTATGACCCGCCTGGCTTCAGGACCTACAACAGCCTGGCCAGCGCCTGCTCACGCGGCCACGCATGGCTTGAAGCCTCCAAGCTGTTGTCTACAGCTGCGGATCAGGGACTTCCGTGGGATTTGTTCTCTTACAACATCGCCATCCAGGTGCAAAAGCAGCATGAAATCTATGCCATGCCGGAACGGAGGTGAACGGAGGTTTCCACCACCGGGTTGGGTCGATGAAGAACGCAAGGTGGTGGAGTGTGGTGTATTTATGCTTTATATATGTAATATATATATATCTCTATCTGTGTGTGTGTACACTATTTTGCTCACTTTCAGAAGGTGAGCAAAATAATGCACAAAAGAAAACATCTTTTGAGGTGGAGGTTCACCACAAAAGACGAGGGTGAAACGATACATCTCCACATGCGTCCAAAAAAATGGCACCCCATTTCATCCCAGCTGCAGGGGTGCCATCGTTCGGCCGCTGGCCCCAAGCTGACGACCTTACTCCGCACCTCAGCCATGGGGTTGAGAGAGTACTTTCAAATCCAAATACTTGGTTTGGGACCACCAAAAAAAGAGGGCCAAATTCACCTGCAGTTGGTTGTTGGTTCAGCAGTTCAGCAGTTGTTTTTTTTTTGGGTGTTGGTGGTGTGGCCCATTGACACATCCCATCCAGGGCAGATGGAGCACGACAAAGTCGAACCGAACGCCGTGACGTTCACCACAGCCATTGGAGCCTGCGAGCGATCACAGCGTTGGGAGCTGGCCCTAGACTTTTTCAGGCGATTGAAAGCGAGCCAGGACCTCGATTCCAAGGGGTGATGGTAACTTTGGACGGGTTCAAATGTGTTCTGATGTGAACAATCCAGAACAATGGGAAAAATTGGGATGACCAAATGTAACTAGGTAGGTGTTGCCAACAATGGAAAGACATACAAAACTAGGTGATTTCATCAACAATCGTAACGATACGCCGCAAAACTAGGATGGTGTAACTCATGCCAAATGTGGCAGGTGGTTTCAAACATTCCTGATTTCGACCCCAAAATGGAACCTTTTTCTGCGGATGATGACCACATGTGACGTTCATCTCATCGGGATGGGCGGCTGACCAGGATCACATTGGAGCCATCACCAGCAACGCGGTCATGGCAGCGTGTGCAGCTGGACATGCGTGGGGCGAATCCGTAAGGATTTTTTGGGACGCCTGGCCGGTTCAAGAAATTTCGGGCTTCAAGGGACAGTTTCTTGGAATTTTGTATGTGGATTGTTTCTAAAATTTGTTTCAAGAAACCTTATCAGAGGAACCGCCTTGTATTTGGATTTTAAGATCAGGGGTTTCCCGTCGATTTTCCGTTCACCCGATCCGAGAATCCGAGAATTGATCACTGATCTTGACCATGACATGTCACAAGAGTCGAATTTTGCTTGGAGGATGGTTTTTGATGGTTTTTGATCCTATTCAACTCCTTTGCTTTCAGAGCTTTAGAGGTGCTTTGGACAGGGTTTTTGGTTGTTCCGAGCACTTAGGACATGTTGCTGTCTGGAACGGCGGATGCGGCGAGCATGGCCAACGTCCTGAAAGCTTACAAAACGACCTCCCAGTGGCAAGAGGCTGGAGGCTTCCAGCATAATTTAACTTTTGAGAGGATATCATTATATGATATTATATGAACCCTTCCCATTTTCAATGCAACACATCAGACATCATCAGACATCATCAGACATCATCAG
>Ga0126342_10005112_pt1 | contig 22741 bp, 15 predicted proteins | sample Cyp1metagenome_FD_92528 | JGI IMG/M metagenome (GOLD analysis project Ga0126342, IMG submission 92528) | Coral microbial communities from Lord Howe Island, Old Settlement Bay, Australia - Cyphastrea 1 metagenome | ecosystem: Host-associated > Invertebrates > Cnidaria > Coral ...
ACCCATGTTTTGTGTCTCCTCTTCGCGTTTTTCCTCTGCGTCTTTCGTTGCAATGTGCTGGGTTCGACTCTGCCCACGCCTCGCGCAACATGCGCATGTTCTTTTTTGTTCCCATTTCCATTGCGGTGCTCGTGATCGGTTTGCTCTGTCATTCTTACACTTTCTACATTCCTATACCTCATACAGATGGCCTGTCAATCCACTTGCTTTTGTGCAGAACAGCATTTACACGGGCAACCTTTCTATGTATGGCGTTTTCCAAAAACCTTGGTTCACACACTGCTTCGGTTTAAATTCAAACCCTGGTTTACGCAAACACCATGCTTTGTGTAAAAGCGCATCTTCCTACTAGACAAAACACTGATTCACAGAAAAAGACGTGTTTTAAGTGTTTCACAGAAACAGCATGTTTTACACAAACATCTAGAAAAATCAAGTTCTTGCTTCGCCCTTCCCTGCGTCCTCAGTTTCACGCTCTTGGTTGGCTAGCTGGCTTGCTATTGTCTAAGCTTTCTTCTGCCGCCGTTGCTTCGCCATGAATGTGCTACAAGGGCTTTCTAGGGGTGACGCCCTGTCTACACAACAACCTTGGTTTAGCCAAAAGCTTTGCTGCACTCAAAACCACTCCTTTACAGACCAACCCTGTCTTCCACAAGTGCCCTGCCCCGCATCCTCAGCTTCATGCTCTTGCTGCGTCGGCTGCTTTGCTACTCTCTCTAGACTGTACTGAAGAGCAGGGTTGGTTTACACCCGCGCCCTTCCCTGCATCCTCAGCTTTATGCTCTTGCTTGGCTCGCTGGTTAAACCCAAATAGCTCTGGCCGTGGTGGCCGGCGGAACACGCCAACGGCGGTTAAATAAAGTTTTGAAAGAGCAGATCGTCAAGACGATCCGGTGTCGTGGGCTCAGCCATGCGGCCATGCGCTACTGCATAGCTTGTGACCCAGCGATTTCAAGCGACGGCTGTGAATTGTTAGTTGTTACAGGAGCGTCTCAAACCTGTTGGCCTTTGTTCTCACTTTCGTCATTATCTTCTTGGCGCAGGCTGGTTCCAGTTTCAGGATTCGATACCTCTGAGAGTAATGGTCCAAAGTTTGTTTGGTAGTACACATTTGGCCCAGTTCCGAACAAGATCTGGCCCCCGAAAAGTTCTGCAACATGACCTTTCTTCTGACATCAAGATTGAGTCATGTTGAAGGTTGAAACATGACACCCCCAGCACTTGAAACTTCCACCATTTTCCCCTCAAGTTTTTGCTGGCGATGTTGCAGCAGTGCAGGCAGATGATCGTTCCGTCACAGCGCTGATTCAGACGGGTGTGCAGAGTGACAAGCCCAGCAAGTCATGGCTGAGACACCAGAGATCTTCGTGAAGATCTCATACCTTCTGGCCTTCTGGTAGTTTCACTGGTAGTTTCACAGTTTGCAATATATATGACATATAAATATTATATATATATATATAAATATTATATATATATAAATATTATATATATATATATATTTATATATATACTGTATAATATGTATATATATAATATGTATATATATATAATATGTATATATATAATAACTATATATAAATATGGTCCATGTAAGTTGATGATCCATCTCCATGAATTTCCATTAAACATGCTGATGATATGCTGATGTTTCAGCGCCCAAACGAGGTGCAGATGCCATTTGTGGTGCCTTGCTGGGCATTTTTTTGCCAACCCTTGTGGCGGCCAGTGGCACCCAGCAGCAATGGATGGAACATGGCTGCGGGTAGACATCAAAATTTCAGGGTTTAAACATGTTAAGTTGGTTTATCATAGAAAAATTGAACCTCATTTTTACATATGTTTTTTAAGTAGGATTCTAGCAAGAATGAACATGACCATAGAGTCCCCGTTTCTGGAAGATACGTGTGCGACCATTCATGCCATGACATGGTAGAATGTATTGCCAATGTATGTGTCCTGCATTCAGTTTTATGTTGTATCGGGAAATGATGTGTGCCGTATCGGGAAAGCCTGGGAGTCACTGGTGTTGTTGTTTGCGATCCCCGAGGTCTTCTTCGGAATTTTCCTGGAGGGTAGTCTCATCGATTCCAGGATTAGAAGGGTTGCCGCATGGTATCCGCATTATCTTTTTTTAAAGGCTCAGGCAACCTCTGCTTGTGACATGTTATTCAATTTTTCTTCAGCTAGCATTCCTACAAAACATCTCATTTTGTTGTTTTTTGTTTGGAAACGGACACAACTATGGTGGCTTTTCTGTTGGATTTCTCTGCTCATTCTCCCCGATTTGCTGAAAAAACTCTGTGGCCAGGCTGCTCTTCACGGTTTCTTCCATCCTGCTGGCCCTGAGCTTCATTACTTTGACACAGGTTGGTGATGATTGCTGTGGATTTCAATGGTGGATTTCCATATGGAACATGACGAACATGGGGAGGGCCAGGAGTTGGATGATGTGATATGCGGCTAGATGGATGATTGATGCTGGTACTGATAGTTATCATTATCCTTGCAATACTTACCATGAATTGGATGAAATACTGTAATGAATTTGTGTCTTGTCATAGCAAAGAGTTTCGGAATCCAGGCTTTGCTTTACCTTGATGCAGCCCGCCGGGAGCTCAATCTGGGGTGCTCGGGTATGAAAGTTCAGACGCCAGAGAGGTTGGAGTTTTCATCTCAGATAATTCAGTAAAAGTTCTGTTCCGTGGGAAGATGGAAACTCTAAAAATCATTCAAGAATTATGCGTCAATATGCTCCTTATTTTAAATATATATAGTTTGCAACCTGCCTTTCCAACTGTTCGGAGGGAAGCAACGCTGAGGTCCGATGCAGGAGAAAGTTCTGGCACTGCTGAACTTGTTCGGTGCTTAGGTGGACCAGAAATCATGCTGCGTTTCCACGGCGACAGCGCGACACCAAAGCCGCGAATCTGAGGTTCACAGAGAGCTGTTGGGGTTCCCAAACTGGGAAGGATTGTGGGACAGCAAGTTTCAGAAAACCATGTGGAAGTGGAATAGATCACGTTTACATTTATGCGAATTGTGGGAATGTTAGATGCATTTTTTAAAACTCTACCACATCAAATCCAACTTGCCTCAAATTGGATCAGATTTATAGATTAACCCAGGTCTTTTCTCAGAATAAATCATAATACATGATATCTTTCAGGAACGGCGCAATTGGTGTCACTAGTGTGCTATCGTTTGCTGAGGAATCCTGAAAAAGCCTAGAGAAAAAGACAGCAGCAGCTCGCAGACATGTTGGGAAGCGCATGGGAAGCCTTGGCACTTCATTTGTTTGTCAAACAGGGTACCTCAGTACTTGAGAATCTCAGTTAGATCATGTTAGATCATAATTTTCCCATTGAAATCCTGCATTTTTTTCCTCTCTTTTTTTTGAGACAAACCTAAGTTGAAGCCATGATGGATCATTACCGGTTGAGATGGTTTTCATATCTAGTGATGGCAATGTGCAAGAAACTTGGAAGCTACCAAGACTGAGGGCCTGGATGAATAGCATGTGAATTGAAGGTGAATTTATGAGCTTGGATCAGATCTCCAAAATGGAGACGGAAGGCAGGATTCACTCTGACTTACTCTGAACAGAAAAAGGAACATTTCTAACATGGAGATGAAACAAATACAGTAGCCTCCCATATGGATGCAAACGTGTATCAATTGGCTTGCAACATATGTTATATAAATTTATATAAGTTATAAGGCAATTCCTGGATCATAAATTACTGACATAGCGAGGTTTGGCATGAAACATATCCATGAACAAAAGTCACAATGCAATTCTCAGTGAGTTGTCACAGTGACCCCCAAAAAACTGTGCCATGGAGAGCGGCTGGCGAGAACTATGGCAGCAGGTCGTCCCTTTGGCAAGAACACAGGTGAAACGCCGAAAACACAGCTATTCCAAAGCTTTAGTATCGTAGCTTCCATCCTATACATCTATAGCTTGTCAATTTCATGATCACTTCCGATAATTTTCTAGACTTCATCTACATATATCTACATCTTATTTCATGATCAATTCCAATATCACCATTCTGAAGCTCCATGGCTTTCCCTAGGACGGTCTGGGCATAGAGGGCCTAGAGAACCTGGGTCCTCCCGACGTGGACCGCGTCACCTCCGTGGAGGGCCGCGGCAACGAGCGCCCGGCGGCGGAGCGCTCCCAGATCTCCCAGCGCTCGCCGTCCTTCGCCAGCGCCGGCTTCGGCGAGGGCCGCACCAGTCAGGTGGGATGGGGTGTTGGTGGTGGATGGTGGTGGATGGTGGTGGATGGTGGTGGAGCTTGGGCTATGGAAAAAATGATGGAAAAATTATAAGAGTTATACATAAGTTATATATACCCTGATTCAGCAAATTGCGTTTTAGGTGCCTTGTGCCCCTATACCATCCTATAGATCAAATACAATGAAATCCTATCAAGATATTGGAAAATGTTTGTGCCACTATGACGCTTAAAATCGGAGGTGGTGGAAAAACTGGGACGAGTGGAGGATCAAATTGGACAGCTGGGAAAAGTGGTGCGGGTCGACGAGCAGATCTTGCGACTGGGACGAATCGAAGAGCAGCTGGGTCGACTGGGGCGAATGGAAGAGCAGCTGGTGCGGATGGAAGACAAAGTGGAAGATGGCTTTCGACGCTCCAAAGAACAGCTGGATGAACGGTTTCGCAGATCTATGGACCAGATGGATCCTGGATGGCAAATGGTCCTGGGTGAAGAGGTGATATCTTGGTGCAAGAAGCAAGATGGTACAATACGGTATGACGGTATGACTTTATCAACGACAAATCCGTAAACTGCCAGGGGTAGTGACCTTGTTTGCTGGCGTATGCTGGCATCACATCTCACTTTTCCATACTTTTCCATACTTTTCCATACTTTTCCTATCCGTTTCCCCACTTTTTGCAATGTTTCACCCACCTTTTCCAAGGAAAAACTCTCCGAACGGCAGTCCTCTCTGGAAAACACCGTGTCGAAGCGCCAAGCATCCTTGGAATCCGACGTCTCGAAACGGCAGTCATCACTGGAAGCAAGTCTGGAAGCCAGCAAGGGTGCCAGCCAGGCTGCAGATGACCTGGGGATCTTTAAAATGAAGCTCCAGCATGATTGGCGTGAAAAGACATCTAGATGTCATATCCGATCTCATCTGATTGAATTCATATATCTTCAATTGGTGAACAATTGTTTTTTTTTTGTGTGTAAGTCGAAACAGGAAAGCAGAAAGCCCATATTTCATCGGAAAAAAACATGGTTTCCAAAAACCCATGTTCCCTGAATCACCTATGAGGATCCACTAGGGAAACCGTCCCCATCAGGTGAGTCGGAGTCTCGAGGTTGCCCTTGACCGAATGGAGGTGTGACTTGGGGATTTTTTGAGGAATTGAACCTGGGAAATCTGGGAATCTGAATTATGGTGACATGTAGAATGTAGAAATATACTAACATATATACTTAATAATATTTAATAAGTAGAATCTTGAATATATTAATTAACATTTACTAAAGCATACTAAACTATCTATTATATACTTAATATATGGTTTCCATGATACTAAAATAGACTAAAAATGCTCTCATCCTCTGCAGGGCCTTCGTAGGGCCGGGTCATGTTGGATGGCCGTAGAATTTGGCAGACAGAAATCGCTGCTTCGAAAATAGGGTAGCCGTGGCTTGGTAGCCCCAAATCCATTGGTTGATCATCACCCCCCCTAAATGGCCATGAAATGGCCACGAAATGGCCATTACCCTCTGGTAAACTAACAGTTTGCTATTGAAAATTGCCATTTATAGTGAGTTTTCCCATGAAAAATGGTGATTTTCCATAGCTATGTAAACGTTTACCAGAGGGTAAATGGCCCCTCGACTTCTGGAGTCAGATGTGGTGTTCACGCTTCGAGCGGTCTCGGCTTCGAGCGGTGCAGGAGAGGATCTTGCAACGCTATGCCAACCTGGAAGAAACCGTGTCTCCAAAACGAGCTTTGGATGAGGCCATGGCCCTGGCCATCGATGCTTATCGATGGATATAAAACGGATATGAAGGATGCGAGCCCAGGTATTTTCCATGACTTATCCACTTCCGCTTGCGTCATTCTCATTTGGGGATATGTAGGTTATTACGCGGGATTCATGATGTGAGTGAATAGTGAAGTTCGAGAAAGCGGAGGCAATGGCAAGAACCTTTTTGTTTGTTCTAGTGGTGACTGGCAATGTGGCTTGGATAGCCCAAATTGTCATTCTGTTGCTATCCCTGACTGCATCTCAAGCCTCCATTTAGTTTGATCATGTTCCATATTTTCCCTCGAAAATTCCATAGGAGACTTCCCAGCCATGTTCAATTCCCAGAGGGTAACCCAAATCATTCGTGCCTGCAGGTGACTCGTCGCCTTGACTCAGTGATAGACAACTTGGAGGCGCGGTGATACTGCCAGTTGCTGTCCAACCTGTACCCGAGATCCATCATTTGTGGCTGGTGGTCGCTATTTTGGGCTTGCGTTTCTCCAAAAACGAGGTGCACCGGGGTCCCACCATGTCCCACCATGTCCCACCATGTCCCACCAAAACGACTGACAGGCAAAACTGGAATCCCGGATGTCGCGGAGCGAAGAGCAGGTTTTGCAATCGATCTCGCGAAACCGTGGTGAGGCATGACATGGATGACATGGGTGTTGACATGTCAATACATGTCAAACCATCCCCTCAAACCATCCCCCAAACCACAGCGTTGGAATGGAGGGCAGGCATTTCTCGTGAATGCTGGCAGGTTTCCAAGGTTTGTAGCATCAACTCGAGTCCAGAACGACCGTTGAAAGTCCAGAGAATCAATGCCAAAATGGCGCCAAGTGAAGCATTGCCAGATCGACGGCATTTCAGTCTCATTTTGGCGGTTCAAGGGGGGGTTGCTTGAAGTTTGCATAAGATAATAGAATATAATATTATAATAGTTCAATGATTAAATGCAGTTTCCATGCTTTCTACCAGTGCCTATTCTTCCTGCAACGAACACACAACTCGTACCTCCAACATGACGTGTGCCCGGAGTTCCCCCGTCAGTGCAGCAAGGTCGTGAATTCCTTGCGCGACAGCATTCGAGACACTGTCCGTGCAGAGAAGTTCGACAAACAGGACCAAGTTGGTCCAGGATGCTATGACTAGTTTTCATGCAAGTTTTTTTGTCACAAGAAGGTTTGAAATGATCTATAAATACTTCTAATATCTTCTAATTAAATTCCTGAAGTATCACGACAACTTACAGCCCTAGATAGCCCTAGGGATCTTATAATGGCATTATAATGGGTGACCAAGTAAGGGTGATTCTCATATGTTTTCCGCTCAAGCTGATGGTCGAGGTAGTTGCCCGTATCTTTCAGGGCATAGAGCTCTTGCGGTGGGGTGTGGTCACAAATTGGTGGGGGCTTGGTTGCCCGGCTCACTGTGGATCCGCTTCTTTTGCTTCTTGGGCTCTGGCTTTCATCCTTGGACTTTGCTGTGGATTTTGCACTTGTGCTGTCCTGGGCTATCATCTCCTTGGATTTTACCTGAGGGTTACTGCCCCCCATCATCCAACTCCTTCAGGTGCCAATCCTTCCCCTCATCGCCTGGGGGGATACGTGTATGAGTGATCAGCGGGTGGACAGGTTGGCTGAAAAGGTTGATCAACTTTCCTCACAAGTGGCTGATTTGGCGGGTGCAGTCCAAGCCCTTTCTTTGGCTGTTGCTACGCAGGTCCAAGGCCAATCTGTGATTTCAGGTCCACCCTGCACATCCTACCAAGTTGTGTCCTCTGCTGCCTCTGCTGCGTCTGAACCAGTTCAGACCTCAGAGCGATCCTTCTCTAGCAACGGCGAATACAACAGCTTGGCCGCTGAGATCCCTTCAGTGCCTGATTTTTGCGTATCTCTTTGTGGTTCCCTTCGAGGAGGTTCACTTTCCTTTAGAGAGAGAGCAGCCCGAGCTTGGGAGTCTGGCTGGTGGGCGAGGTTCACATTGGCAGGAAGAATTTCAAAGCCAAGGCCTTCGAAGGCTTGTGACGTGCGCAACACCATCTACGTGGTCCTCAAGGCGGAAGGATATACCTGTCCTCTCTACGTGTCAAGTGGCGCGCAGTACAGGACAATTGTGGGGGACTTCACAGGCCCTACTATCTCACACGGGTTTGGAAGCCTCGCTGAGGCAAAAGTCTACGCCTTGGGTGCAGGAGTCACCTTGCCGAGCGCACCTTTGCAATGGAGCTCTCCGGCGTGAATGCAATTCAAGAAGGGTTTCAAGAAGTCTATCAGCTAGCGTGGCCAGTGGAAGCTGGGGGGGAGGATGCCCACCTCAGCCTATGCATGGTGATTATGAAGAGAGAGGGCGGTGTTTTGCTGGCGGTTCCTTCAGGTTTCATCCCTCCAGAGGCTTTGCAGCTTGCCTCAAGTCACGATGGAGGAGCACTTTTGGGTCCCCATACAGTTTTATCTGTGCCAGGAGTTTTGTTGGATGGAGATGTATCCCACACTACTGGAGAGGACCTAGATGTTCAAGTGGTGGACGCAAGTTTGGCTATTTTGGATGGCCTCTCTCACTTGCCAGATGGAGGGGTCGAGGAGGATGCGGCAATCATTGCTTTTTCTACGGAGTTTCAAGTTGTGCCAGACCCAGCCACGCTCCTGAGGTTTGCAAAGGAGTGGCTCGCAGTTGCGGGGCCAGGCAGGTCAGTGTTTTACTCTGCGGTAGAGGAGTTCGAGCAGGCAGATCCTCAAAATGCGGCTGCGAAGGAGGGCAAGGCCAAGGCCCCAAAGGCAAAGGCAGCAGAAAAGGCAAAAAGGGCGTCAGCTCAACAGGTTGCGGAGCAGATCCAGCACTTGTCCAAGATGATGCCCATCATCACGACCGCTTTGACTTCAATTCAAGAAGAGCAGAAGCGGCTTCAACAGGTTGTGGAGGGCGCAGCAATGTCTCCCCCCCTCGGCCTACGCAAGTGCCGGTTTCTATGAGCATGCAGCAGTTTGCCAAGTTGATGGGGCCGCCTCCGAAAGTGAGAGGGACTGCCCTGGCCTCTCCGCCTCCCAAGAAGGCACAGATGCCAGCTGCATCGATGAACTTAGATGTGGCGGGACAGGAAGAAGGTCAGCAGGTGGAGGAGGAAGAGGCTCTGGGGAGAGGAGACAGCCTTGCCTTGGCAGTTTTGGAGCAGAGCAGGGCTCTCACCAGCCTTGTGACACATATCCAAGCAGGAGGAGACCCACTGTTGGACCATCACCTGACAGGAGTCTCTTCCACGACAAAGGGGGCTCAAGGCAGGGAGAAGCTTCAGCAGGAGCTAGCAGCGCGCAGCGGAGGTTTTTGTCTCGCTGTTGCCCAGAATGCGTTCAAGCGGCTGAGACCGGCATCCAAAGTTCCCAGCACCCTGGAAGAGATCTCCGCAACAGACTTTTCAATGCTGACCTACCTGGAGCGTTTTGGAGGTTACGGAAATTCCAGAGATCTGGGATTGATGCAGTATGCCCTCAGCTTTGTTTTGGACTGTGCCATCAGAGGAGATCTAGACGGGGTCCGAGAGCATGCGGCTCTGATGGCAGTGGGCCTGGAGCAGGCGGCACAGGATCAGGGACGGTGGGACTTAGGCTTCCAACTCATGTTGCTGGAGGACCCACCGACGCAGATGTGGTCATACAGGGGGGGGGCTTCCCAACTCGGCAGGGTGAGGGCCTTCTCACCCTTGTGCCCTCAGAAGTGGGCGACCATTGCCCTAGCCTATGCGAAAGAAATCGATTTTATACAGGCAAGGAGAGTGGACCTTCAAAAGAGGCCTCCCGCTCAGCCACCTGCAGCTGTTCCAGCCTCTCCCAAAAAGAAATGGGGGGGGGGAAGTCCAAAGCAAAAGGCACAGGAGGAGGATCAACGCCGCAGTCAGCAGAGGCAGAGCAGGCTTGAAACATGGATTTGGCCAAGATGGTGCTGCCCTAGGTTCTGCTCCCTCACCGAGCTCTTCATCATCAGAGCGGCCCTCTGGGCCCGCTATTTTCGGGAAGGGAGAGGACCTAGATAGCAGCATTGTGGAAACACAAAATGGGAAAACTATAAGCAGAGGCTATGACTGCATTTCCCATAGTCCACTGGAGTTGGACGAAGGAATTCAGCAGCTGCATCAATCCCACAAAGACAGGAGTGCAGCTGTACCCGATGCAAGAGCAATTTGCCCCCTGGAGGTGAGAGAGGTTTCTTTTGCGGCTTGGCCATCTATGTTGCTTCGTCAATTATTTGCGTCAAGGACCCCTTTCTCATTTTTCCTGAGGCAGTGTATCCTCATGTGCAGAGGCTCTCGTGATGAAGCCTCAACCGCCTTGTTTCTTTTGCCCTTCCCTCTTGGTGACGTGTGGTGCAGAGGCCCAGAACATCTAGGAGTCAGCCAGCGGAGCAGATTGGCGGTGCGGAGGTCCTTGTATCTGGCCATTGCGGCCTTGAACTTCGTGCACTTTCAATGCCCCTTGAAGGTGATCCCTGGTCTCTGGAGGTGTCCAGGTCCCTTGCATGCGGCAGTGCATGCCAGGTTGATCGCGCTGATCAAGGCGAGTGGTCCTGCTGGGAAGTTTTCTTTTCTCAGTTGTGGTCGCAAAGCTCACCAATTAGATGCAAGGCTGACGGAGCTTCATGAAGCCTTACAAAGTTTGGGCTTTGATGAGGGCTCCTTTTACAAAAGGCAACATGAGGGAGCTGAGGTGAAGCCCAGGAATGACAAAGAGGAGCTGAGACCATACAGGCCACTGGATGCGTCGCGTTTGAAGTTGTCAGGTAAGGGCAGCTGGGACTGCCGTGAGCACCTTTCGGACCTGCTGTATATGCCATTTGTCGAACCACGGTCAAACCAATATGATGTGGTTCCTCCAGCAGCAGTTTTGCCAGACATGAGCAAGGTGTCGGCTGAGGAGACATTGAGGCTTTGCAAAGTTTGGGATGCGCAGGGTTTGTTGCGACTTTTTCCTTGTGCATTGGGTCCCATGCATAGTTGGTGCTATACCAAGGTGTTCAACAACTTCAAATCAGCTCAAGTTGACAGACAGATTGGTGACAGGCGTGGCCAGAACTTCACAGAAGGAAGGATAGAAGATGGACCATCTCATAGCTTGCCTACTGCCGCTTCTCTGCTTGCCATTTGCCCAGAGAGATATCAGCAGTGCTTGGTTGGGTCAGTTGCAGATAGGAGGGATTTTTACCACCAGTTTTTTGTGACTGATGAGCGGGCCAGAACAAACGTTGTGCTGCCTCACCTCGCATTGGAAGATTTGAATGGCACTCAGGCATTTGCAGTTTATGATGAGCAGTTTTTGCGTGAGAAGAGAGTCAAGCGGCGAGAGGAGGTTGGTGACTTCCTGCACAGGCCAGCTCCTCTTCTGGTCCCCCATCATGATGATACGGTCGTTTGTGCTTTTGCGGCGCTGTTTCAGGGTGATCACTTAGGGGTTGAGTTTGCCACCGAAGCTCACTCAAGGATGCTACAGAGCTATGGGCTGCTAGATGAGGACAGCCGTCTTCAAAGCTCAAGGCCGCTTCTTTGGGATCAATGCGTGTCAGGGCTTGTGATTGATGATTTCTTTGTGGTTTCGAAGGAGCAGATCAATCCAGGAGGTTCCCATCTTGAGTCACGATCTGTTGAGCATTTCAGGGTTGCAAAAGCGGCATATCAGCAGGAAGGGTTGCAGGGGTCTGACGACAAGGATGTCATCGGGCAGACACAGTTCACGGTTTGTGGTGGTGAGGTCTGCAGCAATGAGGCGACTGTCCGAAGAGGAGCTGTTACTATTGCAGCTCCCTTTGAAAAGAGGATGGCCCTAGCAATGATGACAGCCTCAGCCTCCGCACTTCCTGCAACTTCAGATGCGCTGCTATCATGCCTTGTGGGTTCATGGATATCAGTTGCTCTTTTGAGACGGCCTTCTATGTCCATTTTGGATGAGGTGTTCAAGGTTATCCCACCTGGTCAACTTGATCCTCAGTGTCCAGTGGTACGGTTTTTTCCTCGTGCGGCAGCCTCGGAGCTTCAGCAACTTGCATGCCTTGCCCCGGTGCTGAGCAGCAATCTTGCAGTACCATTTGCCACGGACGTTTTCGCAACAGATGCGTCATTGGCAAAGGGTGGAATTGTGAAGAGTGAAGTGACTTCAGAGGAGGCAGCTATCCTCTGGAGGACCGCAATCAAAGCAAAAGCATCAGCGCCTGTGCTCTCAAGAACCCAAGCGATGCTCTCCCTTTATGACCCGATGTTTGAGGAGACTGCAGAGGAGAGGGCCGGTCCGTATGAGGGCTTGAAGCTTTTTGAGGAGGATTTTGCTGAGGAGGATGGATGTGCTGCCCAGACCGCTGTCTCTAGACCTATTGGCTTGCGCTATGAGTTTATTGAGATATGTGGTGGTGCTGCAGTTGTCACCAAGGAGATGATCAAGCTGGGAGTCATTTGCGGCCCTGTGATTGACGTTTCTATTTCAAGGCAGTTTGATCTGAGGAACCACCGGGTCATTGAATGGATCATATTCCTTTTGGAGGACAACAGACTGCAGAGCTTTTTGGTATCTCCCCCATGTACCTCCTTCTCTCCTGCAGCTCATCCTTGCGTCAGATCTTATCAAAACCCCAGAGGTTTTGACCAGGAGAATCCCAAAGTGAAGGTTGGAAACCAGCTTGCGTTTGCTTCTTTGGCATTGATGATGGTTGCTTTGAGGATGGAGAAATGTGGACTGCTGGAACAGCCCAGGAGGAGCAAGATGCGCTGGCTGAAGGAGTGGAAGAGGCTCTTAGAGCTTGGAGCGTGTGAGACCTACACAGCCTCTTGCATGTTCGGATCCATTCACCAGAAGGAGTTTGCTCTGCTTGGGGTGAATATGCATGTGGGGCTGCTGAAGAGGAAATGCAGCCGTGATCACGAGCATGTGGTGATCCAAGGGCAGTATACCAAAGCTTCTGCCACTTATTGCCCAGGTCTAGCCTTGGCATTTGCCATCTTCTTCAAGGACCACATTCGAGCAATCGAAAGGGCGAGCAAGAGGCTGAGTGTTCCTGCAGCGGGGCTTGAGGATGTGCTGAGCAATGATGTCTGCATCAGCCTCCCTTGGAGCAATTATGCAGCCTGGTGTTGGCAGGGCTCATCGCATATCAATGTTTTGGAGCTAGCTGCAGTTGTGAAGCTTTTGAGAGATCTAGCAAGAGATGGAGGAGACAGGAGGCAGGTTGTTTTTGTGGACTCTCAGGTTGTGCTGTGCGTTTTGGCGAGAGGCAGATCCTCAGCGGCATCCTTGCGGGATCTTCTGAAAAAGGCCTGTGCTTTATCCATTGCTTTTGGGATCTATTTGGCACCCAGATATGTGCCAACTCGGCTGAACCCTGCTGACTGCCCCACCAGAGACACGGACCTACCTGAGCCGGGAAGGTCAATTTTGGGTGGACTTCATGACCCCCAGGCATCCTTCCGCCTTGCTTCCATCAGCTCTCTGAGACGTTGGATTTCAAACTGGGCCCGTCTCTTTCTCTTGCTGTCTCCTGCATTTATCCTCTTTCCCTGCTCCTCCAGGCGGCACAGCCCAGAGCCCATCAATCTGCATGAATGGACTTTGGACTTTGATTCAACCCTTGGATTTCCGGGTGAGGGACCACAGGGGCTTTGGTTTTGGGTTCTCCTGGCTTCTACCGTTTGTGACCATGCCATAGGTGTAGGAGTAGGGGATGCGAGCCATGCTGATGCGGTGCGGCGCGAGAAGCGTGCTGGCATAGTCTTGGAAGATGGCAGACGTGTGACCGAGGCCACTGCGAATGTGAGGGATGTCCTTTTTGAGCGTTTTGAGGGGTGGCTACAGACTGAAGGCATGGCTTTGCAGGATGTGCTGTTTGCGCAACCCCCTGACCTTGATCTTCTCAACAGAGTACTGGTAAGGTATGGAAGATGGTTGTTTGAGCAAGGCAAACCCCTGTACCACTTTTCAGAGACTGTCAATTCGGTAGCAAACAAGCGGCCTATGGTGCGGCGTTCTCTCCAGCAGAGCTGGGATCTGGCGTTCATGTGGTCATCACATGAACCAACAACTCACCATGTCGCAATGCCCCATCAGGTTTTGGTTGCAATTCTTTCTGCTGCATTATACTGGGGGTGGACTCGAGAGGCCGCAGTTTTTGCTTTAGCATGGGGTGCACTGCTCAGGATTGGGGAAGTACTGGATGCTTTTCGTGCCGACCTGATCCTCCCATCTGACATTGACTATACCAACAGTTTTGGGTTGCTCAGAATCAAGGAGCCAAAAACGCGGTTTCGGACTGCCAAGCATCAGTCAGGGCGCCTTGATCAGCCGGACTTGCTGGAGGTTGTGAGAATTGGTTTGGGCCGACTGAGGCCATCAGAAAAGCTTTGGCCGCTTTCAGGAGCCACTCTGAGGTCTCGTCTAGTCAAGCTGCTGACAAGACTAGATCTGCCGACTGAGAACCATCAGCAGCCAAAGCCTATGACTCTTGCAAGCTTCAGACCTGGGGGTGCAACATATATGATGACTGTTTGCGACAACGCTGAACAAATCAGACGTAGAGGGCGCTGGGCTTCTTTGCGAGTGATGGAAGTATACTTGCAGGAAGTGATGGCTTCCACGTATCTGAACCAGATCAGTGAAGGTAGCAAACAGAAAATCTTACTCAGCATGAACATGTTCCCTCAGCTCCTCGCACAAGCAATTAAATATGATGCATGTCAGATACCAGCAACTACCTGGTATTTTTTGTTTCGACAGCAGCAGAGAGACTGAACTGATGTTTAAAGTGGGGTTTTGGGTGGCTGATGTAAAGTCATGGTGCCAGCTACCATCCACACGAACAACCCGAAGGCACAGAGGAAAACCAAGAGTTGAGCCCTTGACCAAGTAAGGGTGATTCTCATATGTTTTCCGCTCAAGCTGACCCACCTCCACCCCTTAACGCCTCCTGTCCCTGCTGCTGTCTCTTTCTTATGGTTGTGGCTGGGTGGCTGATGTAAAGTCATGGTGCCAGCTACCATCCACACGAACAACCCGAAGGCACAGAGGAAAACCAAGAGTTGAGCCCTTATATAACTAGCTCAAGTACCTACTTGAATATCATGAAAAACTCTGGAATTGCTATGTCGGATGTTAGGTCAAGGGTCCCAAGGGTTGGTTTCTGGCAGGAGCTCATAATGGAGTTGAGCCCGATGTTGGAGGACTCATCTTTGCGCGTTGCAAAGACCTTGGACGAGAGTCGGTCCCCAAGTGGATGATGGGGGTACCCCTAGTTTTTTCCCTCGATGGTGAAAAATGGGTGAACAATGGGGTTCACACACTTCATGAATTTCCTATTCATTATTCAACATGCCCATAAAATTGATGTATACCGTACCCAGGTTTTGCATTCACTCAGATGAAACACACCCAAAGACAAGTAGTGACGGTTGGGTGTCTTCGGTCGTTCCCTCTGTGTGTTTTTCGGCTCCACCATTATTCAAATCGCCTTTGGGTCAAACAGTGAAACACTTCTGCAGATTCGCCGATAGTGACCTCACCAGGCATCATCTTACTGGTGCTATATATGGAATTTTCGGGAATGATCCCAGTCATCACTAGTTTCATGTCATCATCCCAGCAACCCCCAGCAACCCATCCAGCAACCCTACGTAGTTTCGCACCGCACCAATAAGTCATTGGAGTATACGGGGAATCCCCAGATGTTTCAATCCCATAGGATCCATGGTGCTGGTATATTAATGCTAACAAAAATGGGGTATATTGATGGGATCCATGTTACCATAGCAGCACCATGGATCCGTCATGGGAATGGCATTAATCCAATCATCCACTCCGTCCAATTCCACTGGATGATCCTCCTGAGGCATGTCCTCCCTGGCCGAACGAATGGAGAAACACTCGGATTCGCTCAGGAGATGGTTGGCTGATGATGGCCATCTCTTTTTGGAATTTCATCATTCGATAGTAGTTTGATCAATGTGAAGACTTCAGTCAATTCTCTATCTTCCCAACAAAATTGGGAGATGTATGGAGATGTCACTTAGATTCACTTAGTATTAACTCACTGGCAATGATGTAAAGATATGTAAAGTAACAGAGAGTAACACCATGGGCTCATCATGGCGCTACCATCGGGCGGCGGCGCAGGAAATCGGTGCAGGCAGATCTGGGAACCATCGCCAAACGCTGCGAATTGATGACTGAAGCCATGCGCAGCCGCACGGAGGCGGCGAAAAAACCGGAGGATCTGCTCCCATGGAAGGACCACCTTACAGGGTAAGTGATATGGAGCAAAGATGGAGAGAAACTGAGAGAACTACCGGGATTTAGTTTTTATGAGATTGGGAATATGTTTGGGTTTAACCCCCTTGAGAACCACAGATGTCAATATTTCGTAGATCTTACCGCAACCATTTTGGCCTCTCTCACGCCGCCAGGCACTCAATGAACAGGCTCACTCCGCGCGGCAGGTGGGTAAAACCATTGGATGGAATGTTCAGCAACCAAAATGCTGCCTCTGGTAATCAAAGATGGCAATGGATAATTCTCCATTTATAATATATTCATAGTTGATCTTCTCAACTATATTAATTATAAACATAATTAGATAGAATTATAAATTATAAATATATAGATTATATATAAATGACGATAAATGCCCATTGATATTATTGAATTTCACAAGGTCTTGGGTTTTATGTTTTTTTAGGGTATATTGGAGTTCAAAGTCAAAATGCATCATTTCGAGCAACCTGCGCGCAGACGGGTCGGGAGGAGAAGTGCAATGGGAAACGGTTGGAAACAGTTGGGGCTCCTACCTTTGACTCGGCAAAAAAAGAGCTAATTTTTTAAAACCATTTAAGGTTCATTTTCTTTATTCCGACTGTTTCCGACTGTTTCAGTTTCTCTGGAAGGCCTGTTTCACCTGTGGACCACTGATTCAAAAACATCACAACATTCAACACACTTCCTCGCGACCCTTCTGCGCGCAGGTTGCTCGAAATGATGCATGTTGACATTGAAACCCAATATACCACAAATTCAAAAATCCCAAGACATCGTGAAATTGAAGAATTGATATGGGAATTTCCCATTGCTATCTTTGATTATTGGGGGGGTAAGCGATTTAATGATCAACACATGCAGATTTGTCAGGTCCCTTCAGCATCGCAAGCGATGATGGACCGGCAACTGTCAACCATTTCGGTGGAGGAGATGTTGACAGCTGGTTTTCGGTTTGCTGCGTGAAAAGTCCAAGGATTATATGGACGATTAAATGGATATAATAATGGTTAACAGTGGTTAACAGTGGTTAATAACTGTTAATAGACTCATTATATTCATCATATCCCATTGCGTGATGATGATTGACGATAGTTGACATGTACCTTCCTGTAAACAAAAAAAGAGATGTGGAGTTTACCCACCATTTGTCGATCATTTTCAAAGGGACATGGGTTTTCCAGATCTCTGTTACCCTAGGGTATAATTTCTCCATACTTTCACTAAGGGTCTCAGATGTGAATTGCACAAATTGACGCATGCTGCATGCTGATGATAGCTTCACGAACTTATGATCAGCGGGTATCAACAGTCTGAACTTTGCCCCTTGAAACAGTTTGTGCAGGACATTCCTGCGAACGACGGATATCAGTTGAATGAAATCAGAGGCAGCCGCTATGCAGTTGCTCAGGGGGCACTGCCACTGGAGTAAACTAGCTTTGTTAAACTAGGTTTGTTATGGTTTGTTAATAGGCTAATCTCATTCCATCAACATCAATGGTTTATACTAGATGGTTCAAGCTGTTTTTTTTTCTCCAATGAAGTTCAATGAAGGGTTTAAAACCGCCATTTTCGCTATCTTTCAATGCGGACCATTGCATCCGTTTTTTTTTAAACTATTTTGCTGATATTGCTGCCATCTTGCAGGTTGCACTGAAGCTTCCACGGATCACTACCTGGAACCTTTCGTAACACATTGTTTGCTGTCATTGTTTCATTGTGTTATGTCTCAACCTTTTTCATCATTTTCCCAATCGCTTTCATCCTTCGTTCAATCATGTTCATCGTTTTTCAATAGTTGTCATCCTCTTTGCCACTATAGTTTTTACCATTATTTTGATGATTTTCATCAATCTTCATAATTCTGTCAATGCTACCGGGTTCCGTTTTGCTTTTCAATCGACTTTTACTTCCTGGTGCTAAACGTTTTTGGGGGACTGGGAACATTGTTTTCATGGTAATGGATTGAATAATTCCTCATTCCCTACGTTTAGCATGAGTTTACTCCGCGAAACTAAGCCCGCCCAGTTATGGTGGACAATGGCATTCAATTCCTTGCAGATCGCTTGGTGGTCCTGCATCGGGAGCTCATGGAGGCGACTGTGGAGCATGGCGCCATTTTTCACCCCGTAGGATTGGTTTTTTCATGGGGTTTCAACCATCGCTGATAGGGTTTTAAGATGTTTTTACCATCAAAAGTAGGGTGGTGATACATTGACAGATGATGGTTGATGGCTTATTGTAGGGAATAACCAAGCCTGAAATCCTCCCTTTGTTTGAAAGGAGTATCAAGAATGTGGAAACCCTAAGCCCCAAACCCTCCTTGTAGGGATTGAAGCCCCTGTTTGTTTCTGGTTGATATTCATGTGCAAATAAGAAAATAGCTGCTAGTTGTGGATGTTGATTTCCCTATGAACATATGCAAAATAATAGGTTGCATGACCTATCCCATCATCCCCTACATCCATTGTTGTTAGCTTGGGTCCCCATTGTTGAGGATTAGATAGCTATCCCTTGCCATTCCGCTCCAGATCTACAGCGCCATCACCAAGACTGGTCAGGTCGTAAACGACCTGCGATAGATTTTGATCCCTGGGTTGTTTTGGGGGCTTGCCATTTTGGTCGACTTAATGGGGATAGCCGCTTCTAATCAATCAAACCGGTGTTGATTGATCCATTTGATCCGGGGCTGAATCATATTGCATCCCCCTGTTTGATGGTTAACCCCAATGTTTGATGGTCAAACGGTTGAAAGCTTCATTTTTCGTGGTGAACCCCAAAATTTGATGGTCGAAGTATGTCGAAGTCCAACCAATCAAATGTTTAATCATTATCCTGCAGTCGATAATCGCAAGCTGGGGCCTTTCACATGGCACATGAACGAAACGGGGGGGAGGGGAAACTCAAGATGCCAAGAATGGATACGAATGGGATCTGCATGCATTTGGCAGGTTTTTTGAAGTCAGCCCGCACAAAGAACAGATCTACCATGACAATACTTGTTCCCACGGAACAGTTTGTTTCCTTTGACCCAGCACTGAACTTCTGAAGTCTTTCTTGGGCTAATTCGTTGAGCAAAGACCAACCAGTTGCACATTTTAGTAGCTGGCATTATTTACTGATCCAAAAGATATCAAAGGATACTGAGACGCAGCTTTTCGATATTCTTTTGAACTTGAGAGGAAATGGAGCTGATTCATATGTGCTCCGGTTTCCTCTGTGCGCAGGTTGCTCATATCGGAGCTTCTCCAGGTTGGGTTTGTGAAGTTGGATGCGAAGTGCTCCGTATTTACTCCAGACCCTCGTGAGCTTTCGTACTTGATGTAGAAACGGAATGAAACGCATAGAAACGGATAAGAATAGTGATATGGTGACACCCTCAACAGAATGATTTCGACACTTGGCTCTTTAGATTGACAGCTCCAAGGCTCCAAGTGCCGTTTTGCGCATTTTTGCGCCAGGCGTGTTTGGCACCTCAATGCCGAGTACCTTGGGTCCCATGGGTGGCTGCGGAATGCCTGGCATGGCCGGAATGGTTGGAATGGCGAGTCCCACGCTGAGTCCCCAATTGGCCCAGCCGGCCATGCCGGACCCCAACGTGGCCAACGTGGCCATGGCCATGGCCCAGGGCCAGAGCCATGGCGGCCATGGCGAAGGCCACTGGGCCGACATGGCTGGAATGGCAATGTGTCAAGGAATGTGCCAGGCACAGATGGGCCTGGAAGGAGAGGGAACTCAGCAACTTGGCGCATCTGAAGGTGTTGGGAATATTTGGAAATGGGGTGTTACCTGGTTTTACCATGTTTTACCATCTCTAAGAATTGGATCTTACCATCCAAAATGCCAAAAGACGGCGGTTTAACTCATCCAAAATGGGGATTTAGAGCTAAACCCGCAAAGTGGTCACTTTTAAAAACAATGATGAACCAGCAGAGTTTTTGGTACTCTATTTTCGGACAAACCCACATGAATGGGGGAGGGAATTCCATTTTTTTTGTGTGTGTGTGTGGCATGTGATGAACATCATAACTACCAGCTATGGACCAATATTTTGATCCAGAGGCAACTGTGTCAAACACATTCTACCGCAAGATGAAAACACAGATGTCAAGTATGTGACTGCAGCATTTAGCAGACCAGAAAGGGATGACAAAAACTGAGCTCGATCGAAGAATGACCTTAGATGGACCGCAGGCTGCTTGACAGACTCTGGCCATCCTGCTCTCCTCCTCGTTCTCCTTCTCCTTCTCAGTCGGAAAAGATCGAGCATCAACAAGCACTAATTAGTTATGTCTTGGCACTATTCCCGGAGGTTGCTCCCTTGACCCAGAGATTCTCAGCTTTCTGCTGTGCTGTCAAGACTCTGTGAGGCAAGAAACTTCCTATGACCTGTTAGGCGCGGGTTGAGTTTGGTGAAGTTTTGATTGGTTTGCAAGAACGTGCCCGCGCCATTTGTGACGGGCATGATGTATCATATTTGAACATGTGGTTGTCTTTTTGTTTGCACAGTACGATGAAGCATGAAATCGTATCCTGGGATACATTGAATTTTGAACCTAACCACAAGCACAACCATAATCAACAGGCGAATCCACAGAACCGGCACCTAGCTGAGTCAAGGCAAATTCAAGGCATGAAAGGTTACCAAAAAAGCAGACCCTGACACTCCTGTTGCTTGTCTGGAAAGCATTTGGGTGCCTTTCAATATCTTCCAATGGCAATTTCGGCAGATTCTGGTGACGATTCGCCGCCTTTGCCATCGTAGCTTGGTGATGTGTGGTATCAATTGAAAAGGGTGTAGCATGTCACCGTTGCAATGGGATTCTCTGGGAAAACATGCAACACATGTTTGATATGTCGGGTTGAAGATTTTCAAGACTGCGCTTCGAATTTCAGATGACAGATTTCCTCATAGGCGGACTCGAAGATTCTAAGGCCGAATGGCTTCGGCGCAGGCAATGGCCCTGAAGAAACACATGGAGGGGTCAATGCCTATCACTAACATGATTTTTTGGGGATGAACATCTACCAGTTATTTTGAGGCTTCACCAGGATACCAGGGGGGCTGACTCATACCCATACGACCCATACGCAGGCAGACGTGACATGACCGCTCCTCTCCCAGCATTGTCCCATGGTTCCTGTCCAAACGCGCTGTCCCACAGCAACCACAGAATTGTAGCCAAACCAGTTGTTTAGTTTTCTTGCGCAGATGGGTATGGATCAAAGATGATCAAAGTATTATACCCATCAAAAAAAAAAATCCCACCAAGCTTCTACACAAATAGATAGCACACATGTCCCAAACTCTCCAAGTGCCTGGCACATTTTCCTGCCACCTTGCAGGCTCGAGTAAGGCGAGGCCTCATGGGCTGGTTGTAGTTTCCGGAGTCACCAAGAGACCTACATTGGGGTTATGTAAGGGCCAATCTTCATCCCAATGGAATGGGGAGTTATATGGAATTATCATATGGGGATGGGTCAAAACCATGTACCCCTGTAGTTCACATCAAAATAGCTGGGTTAAAATGAATGTTCATCCCCCTAAAAATGGTATTTTCATAGGTATTGATCCATAGCCATATGGAATTATCATATCTGTTCATTCTTGGGGATGTCTCGGATTTTTTTTGGAAAAAAAAACTCAATGCCAGTGGTTCATCATCATTTTCCCTCCTAAAAATGATGAAAAATGGCCATGAAGGGGGCGTTGATGTTGTTGGGATCCCATCACGTTTTGAGGTTTTCATGGGAGCCACCTTCAAAACTGCCGGCCATTGATTTTAGTATTCGGTGGGAATTTATTCTTTAAAAAATTGAATGGCGTCACGCGCGCGCAAGCTTTTCACAAGCTTCGCGCAAGTTCATGTACGCGCAAGTTTCGCGCAAGCCCGAAATCACGTAGAAAATTGAAACAGAAATGAATGAATATACAACGAAAAGGGTTACACAACATAATGGGACGAGACGAGATGGGTGACGAGTTCCGTTGCTTCCTTGTTGCATTGTTTGCTTGGTTTGTCGGCCCTCTGGCTTGCAAAGGTATAGTCAGTTTAAGCAAACAAGACTTTGAATGGATGTCATGGATTTTGAATGGTAAGAGGCCATGGAGGCAACTGTTGCGTGTAATTTTGACCCTTGAAGATTTCACACATCCTGAATTTTGCGCAAGGTTCGCGCAAGCTTCGCGCAAGCAAAGGGGTTCCTGGCCACTATGCCCCACAGAATCCGGTAGCAAGATGATCGTAGACTCACCATATTGGCTACATTTTGCTACTATGCTCTTTCTGAGCGGGACACTATATAAGCAAAACCACTGCACGGACTGGGGGCCATGCCGCTGTACTGATTGTACCCTGGCTCAAGGCCATACACTCACTGGAGGCATTCAGGGACTACACTGCTGGCAAAATAGGAACTGCGTTGATTGGAGCCTAGAAGTCGAGAAGCCACC
>Ga0126342_10005113_pt1 | contig 22740 bp, 23 predicted proteins | sample Cyp1metagenome_FD_92528 | JGI IMG/M metagenome (GOLD analysis project Ga0126342, IMG submission 92528) | Coral microbial communities from Lord Howe Island, Old Settlement Bay, Australia - Cyphastrea 1 metagenome | ecosystem: Host-associated > Invertebrates > Cnidaria > Coral ...
TACTTTCAAACAGATGTTGTTGCCTTGCTGGCACGTTTCAAGATATTTCCGTATACTTATTTCTGTGCGAAACCTCAGATATCTGGAGTTCACTGCTTCAAAAACTACAGATTCTGAAAGTTCCCTGCTCTGTACCAATCTCAGAGAACAGAAGTGCAAGCTTTGTATACCTGCGCCTGTTTCCGCGCAGATTGGTGGATCCCTGATCATGGAAGTAAAAACAGATTCTATCAATCAGGTGCCTAGGAACGCTTGCATGCTACTTTCAAACAGATGTTGTTGCCTTGCTGGCACGTTTCAAGATATTTCCGTATACTTATTTCTGTGCGAAACCTCAGATATCTGGAGTTCACTGCTTCAAAAACTACAGGTTCTGTGCTCTGTACCAGTCCAACAGAACAAAATCACCTCCTGATCATTTCTAAGACATTCGAAGACCAATCTGATGGTACATTGATGGCAAAGCTGCACTCCATCTCCGAAACCAATTTGGTGTGCCCGGCCCCAATTCTTTGCAGCCAAGGGTGCCATGATGAAACAGGCAAACGAACATTGTACATTGGTGGCTGGAGCCCTAGCACTCGAGCCAACTCTGCAGGTTTGAAGTGCTGAGAATCGACCAACATTCTTGAGTTCAAGTCAAGAGTGACCAGATCACACTCACGCTGGACTCTGAAGCCACAACCTTTGTCCTCTACATATAGGAAAGTTCGCAGCCAAGGGTGGCTTTGTACATCCCTGCTTGGCAAGCACTTCTTGCTCCTCAAACTGGCCACTTCTGCAACAAAACTTGCCAAATTGCCACTGCAACATGCAGGGTCAGTTTGCAGCAGGGTTGGCTGCAGCACTGTCCAGCTATTTTCACCAGACAAAGTTTTGATTCATGGGGTATCTTTCACCCAATGGATTTTTCAAACTGCGAGCAGCCGGTCATGCGCAATTTCACATGCCTGGCAGATGTGCGGGTTGCTTGGCCCTTGATGGCCGCCTCTCCTTATAGCCTGTATTGATGGTCCCGTGGTCCTACGGTCCTTTCAGTGCAGCCTGAATCACACAAGCCGCACACAAGTAAGTGACTTAGTGAAGTAAACAGACTGGCCCGCTTCATTTTTGTTGCAAGGACCCAGTTGCCCAATGGGTGTGGCGTCGTCTTTGCGAGCAATCTGCTGCTCTGCAGCTCATGCTTGACAAGCACGGAGGTGGAGGTTCGAATCCTCCCTGGAAATCCTCCCTGGGTCGTCTTGATTTTCCCACCCACGGCTTTCCAAAGTTGGGGAAAATGAGAAAAAACGACCAGTATATGCAGTATATGCTTAAAAAAGGTTCTAATTACCCCAACGAATACACTGGTCCATACCTTTTCCCTACCGAAATAAGCCACGTCCAACTTGGCCATCCACCCAAGGCACCCGGTGCTGATGTTTCTCCAAATCCGGCAGCCGCGTGGCCAGAAGTTCACGGATGCCACATTTGACCATGTCTGCCTGGTTGCAAATGATTTAACATGGTTTCACCAACGTGTATCTGCTATATGGACAGTATATATATATGTATATATAATTAATTAATTAAGTAATTATGTATATATATATATAATATATAAAGTAATTATATAATATATATAAGTACACGTATGTATATTTGTGCAATATGTAACTTCGTGTGTATATATATATATATGTATGTATGTATTTATTTCCGTCATTTTGGGTCTATGTATATGACATGTACAACCTTATACTGGCGACTACACGATATTAACATGGTTTGCAACAAACCGAACAACCCACTTTATAACAGCCTGAGAAGTCCTCCCAAGTTCCCAACTTGGCAGGCACACCTGGATCTCAGTGGACTGTGAAAGATGCTGAAGCACATGCAAGCCAATGGGCCTGGCCATGGGTTGTCCAATATCCAATGATCCCAATGATCAGGAGTATAGCCAACCATCCTTCACCGCTCACCTATTCCGATTGTTCCCATCCTATTCCCATCTTTCCACAGAGGTTTCGTAGCATGGGTGTCACCCCGCCTGAGTGGTCCAGGACTCTCAACTGCATTCTGAACTGAAGCAACCTCGCGGCACTTGGCGACAGCAACATTTTTTGGCCAATGTCTTCACCAGCTATCTGCAACAAGGCGATAACAAGCTCAGTCAGCAAGCAGATCTTGGGTAGACAACCCAGAAGCGAAATGTTGGACCACAAATATCTGAGTCGGACACGAGCCGCTTGTCTTTCCAGATTTCCTTGTAAGTTGTCAATCAGGTATCTAGCCAGCTTGAGAATCATGCAGCAGCCAGCATTTGTACAAGGGTGGATATCCGAGCACCTCGAACCACTGAATGATGAATGGCATGATCTATGTAAGTTACACGATGTTATACGTATACATACCATTACAATCCATGACATACACACCGGAGGCCTCTCGCAGCTCATCGGACTCTGCCAGCATGGACAGGCCCAGCATGGCCTTGCCACGGGGGAATGCCATTCATCCGTCCATCATTCATCGATGATTAATGGATGATCCGTTGACCTGCCATTGATCACTAATTGACTGATTGAATTTGATTGACATATCATATTTATATTTATAAAAATTTTATAAATATATAATACAATTCCAAGGATATAAGTCCATTGATCGTTGATTTGTCGGCCATTCATCCGAAATCCATCGAAACCCAACGTGCTCCATATGAATTGAGAAATCAATAGCAGGGCTTGCTGAAATCAGGAAGGAATTCTGGTACCACATTCCGTCCCAGCGGCGCTACTGCAAACCCAGCAAAGCAAAGAGCAGCAAAGGCTGGAAATTGTGAAAAAATCTTGGAGGCCGGAAAACAACGCGAAGGAACAAAAACTGGACAAACCTTTTAAAGCTGAATATGCTGAATATGCTGAATCAACTTGAGCGCATTGCTCTGAAACCGACCCAAAGCAAAGAGCATGTGAAGGCACCACTGCCCGCTCTCGTGAAGGGATTGCGAAGGGGCCTGTAGTCGGACTTCCACCCGTTGCGGTCGTAGGTGTTTGACTTCAGACTCCTGGCCGCCAGTGGCAGAGTCCCAGCGGCCCGAGCCCCAACTGTTTCTCCCAGCCTTGGTTTCACCTCAGTGGCAGACATGGCAGAGATGAGTTGATTGGCGAAGTCATGAAGTGTGATTCCTGGGAAAAAGGCAGACAACTTGAGCAGTGAATGTGGTGGGTTTCGTTCCATCGCAATGAATGTGGATTGTGTAAAGATAGATAAGATAGGATTGCAGGCCGCATCAAATCAAAGACCCGCGCCGGTCGCATCATCCAGTGGGGCTGAGATCTGCTCGGAGGCCCCCAAAACGAAGGCCTCACATCATATCATCTTTGGGGTATTTGCCCCACCAGTTTAGATCTGAGAACCCCAAAAATATAGAAGTGATTAAAAACATAATAAAAGCGGTTTCTAGGATCCTGACTTATGTAGATCTTCTGTTGAAAGATTCAAGGTGACAAAGCCAGGAAAGACCCTCAGGCCTTTCGAACACCCTCGTCTTCCCACATTGAGATCTTGTTCTCGTCACGTGCCTTGGGATTTTTGGACCACCAAGGTCATGCTGTAGCGGTGTAGCGGGTTGCCATCTGCGGAGTCAAACTTCCAGAGCTTGGCACCATCAGGGCTGTCAAAGCACCCAAGGAACTGATTCTCACGCAGTCTGGTTGGGTCACCTTCAGCTCTGAATGTGTTCTCTGAAATGTGTCCGGTCAATCGGTCAATCCATGTAAATCATAATAAATCCATTCCAAGATTCATCCAGTGATTGAAACAACCCCAGCCTCTGCGCTTGAGAGCAAGGCATCGCGCACCTCTCGAGGCATGGCAAGGGTCATGGCAGTGAAGGTTACAGTGGCAGAGTGGCAGAGCTGACCCCACAGTTTTTTGGTCCCTCTCGAAGTCTGCTCTTGTCCAGTCCAGTCATCTAAGCTTTATTGAATAACGCTGCAAATGCGTGTAAGCAAATTTTCCTTCGCATTACAAATCATTGTTGTGCATTTTTGGTATTCGTCAAAGGTTTGAATACAGAAAATCAAATAGAATGTTAGAATCATTAAATTGTCCAATGTCATCCCCTCGTCACGGTCCATTTGCATCCATCTGCAACATTGTCGAGACACATCGCTGACTGCTTGAACTGCTTCGGGCGAGCCTTGTCACATCGCCACAACCGAGTGTTCTCAGCATTGTTGCGGGTGGCCGCAAAAGTCCACAGTGTGTCCAACCTGTCAATGGGACACGTTCCATTCTTTTCACCTGCAACTTGCAACCTTAAAAAAAAAACAATGATGTTGATTGGGACTCAAACCGACCAAGTTCGAGCATGATGTTCAAGCCAAAATCTGCATTTCCACCACGATCAGCATCCAACTCCTCCCCTACACCGGCGCCACCCAGCCAATCCCAGGTTGCGCCGTCGGCTTTGGGCTGCTCCAGGGCGCCAGGGGGGCAACTGCTGCAGCTCCTCTCCGAAATCCCAAGCTGCAGGAGATTGCACGAACCAGGAACGTGGGGATTATCATTGAGAAATACTGAGAATAGGAGATTCAACTTGATTCAACTTGATTCAAATTGATTGTTCAACTTGATTCAACTTGATTCAACTCGATTCAACTTGATTCAACGAACCTCACCTCAGAAATTCGGAAATGACTTTGAGATAAACCAGCTGTACGCTGCTGAGATGAAGCAACAGGCATCATTCATGCACCATCCCTTCCTTCGGATTGGGCGGACATGCAGTCATTGCAAGCACCTCACACATCATGAAACTCATGCGGGTTACATCAACCTTGTAGCTGTTGCAGTTGTGGGACGAATCCAAAACTTAGAGCAGTACATCCAGCAAATCCTGGTCCGAAGAGGGCTTCTTTGCATAGAGGATATCCTTGACAGCAAGTGCACAGCCCAAGTGCACACGCTAGTTACATCACTTGGACACAAATCTATCACCCAATAGCAAAAGGATGCCAAAGGCCACATCATTGGTAGATCATTGGTACATCATGCTAATACAAAAAGATGTCCATCCAGAAACAGCCTGAAGTTGACGCAGCATCGAGCCTCAACCTCTGCCAACAAGGCATCTGGATCACCTTGGCTTGAAGCATCACCTTCGGCGTCCTGCCTCGGCGATTCGTCAAGGGCAGCAGTGGTGGCCCGGTCCAAACGAAAAAATCTGAGGTTGGCCCAGGTTAGTGTGATTAGTAGATATTAGCAAAGTAGTTGGGGAACACAATGGGATTGGAGATTTTGGAACATCCCCATTTTCACAACAAGAATGCTTGGATTTTGAGTTTGCCGTCATTGTCGGTGTGCTCGATGGAATATGCCTTGAATTAAGTCTTCACAGACAACAAAAGAAAACTGCTGAGGCTCCGCATTTCAACTTTGGCAGGCTCATCCGTTCCTGACAATCCAACATTTCACTGTGGGGTACTGTGGGGGCTGGTGCTGTAAGGAAGTGGCATGTCCTGCAGCCATGGAAATGCACTTGAAGGCTGCGAGATGGTTCCAGTCCTTCCACTTGAGTGGATTGATCTTCCTGGCCCGCCTGAAGCCAAAACATAATGGAAAATGGAATACAATGGAAAACAATGGAAAACATATCAAAATCATCCAAAATCATGGGAAAATCCCCCGAAATCCCCCGAAGACCAACAATTTCCCATGGAACTTGTGATCTTTAGTCTCCAGCTTAACAGCAAAGTCTCAAGGGGACCGTGACTCCAAGCCTCCGAGAGGACTTCAACAATGGGATCATCCTGGCGTTTTTTAAGCGGCTGTAGCTCTGGGGGTTTTGGGGCTCTGTGGTCTTGCCAGGCCGCAACTTTGCCGGGCGTGGCCTCCTTAATCTCCTCCTCTTCACTTTCTTCCATCCAAACATAGTCAAAATCTTCTTCCACTGTGAAACCTAGTGGCCCAAAACACCCAAGCTCCACTTTGTGTAAACAAAAAAGGTAATGATGTAATGCTTCCAATTCCAGCGCACTGCAGCAAAATGAAACTGGCGACTCGGAATTGACTTGGACACAAATGCGTAGGCTTTGAGGATCTTCAGTCTTTATCATAGCTAGCCATATCAGCAAAGATACCAGCATCAGCAGGTCGCCGAAGAGCTTTGGCCTCGTGGTAATTGCATGGGTACCAAGTCTTGGAGTTTGGCCAGTGTGTCAGTGCTTCCAAACTCTGAATGGAAAAAGGATCAGCTTCAAGCACGTCAAAACAGAAAGTATTGTCAAAACTGTCAGAACCACTAGGCAAGACCAAGTAAGAGCGCCAACTTTTCTACCACGGCAAGGTCCATGTCAGCGGAGCTGGGTGACAACTTTTCTGTCAGCTTCCAGTCATCAGGAGTCATGAACAACAAGGTGTTTTTCCCTTCAAAGTCGAGATCTGTGCGTTGGATCCTAGGATCCATTTGCTGCAGGTATTCCAAGAGTTCATGGTAGCTCCTGACCGGATTGCCCTTCAGCTTGCGCTTTGGAAACTCCGCTGCATAGACGCAACAAGGCACCACTGCAAAGGGTTTCTGCAGGTCAAGTGCCAACCGTATCGAAGCTTCTGCTGCTTGGTCTGGATGCAAAGCTACTACCACACTACAGCCATACACAATGTCTGCAAGACTGGCAGAATTGGAGCCTGTGTCACACTCTGCGACTTCCATTTCTTGAGGATCGACATCCTCAACTTCATCTGCTTCTTCTTCATGTCCTTCATGTCCTTCATGTCCTTCATGGACTAAACCTTTCCTGGTCCATCTGAGTTCCATGGCTCTTTTCTTGGATTCCTCAAAGGCTGCTACCAAGTCTGAGGCGTTTCCCAATGACGCAACCATGTTGTCGGTCAGAAGCAGTCGTGAGTGCTGTGGCACCTTGGACTCCTTTGTGCCATCAAATGTGCAGTGCAAAAAACTGTGGAAGATCGGATTTCGCCAGAACAGGCCATGACGCCACTTCCGCTCGACCGTTTTCAAATCAAGGGGCCTTGGGTCCAGCACCAGGGCTTCAACCAGGTTCAGGTTCAGCAGCTCCCAGGCAAGCTCGCCCTTCCCACCCGCAACATCCAGCACATAACCTGACCGCAACTGTTCAATGCCCACATTCTCCAAAAGCCACCTCCGAAGGACTGATGACTTGCTGTAGTTCTTCACACCATTCCTCCTTCCATCACCTCGATTTGCCACTTTGGCATTCGGCCTGCTACGCCTTAGCTGCTGGCGTTCCAGAGCCAGTTTTCCAGCCTCCTCGGGGTGTGCGAAAAAGCAGCTTCCGCCGTATTGACAAAGGCCACTTCGCAGAAAATGTTTGCATGGGGGCACAGGTGGTGAGCCCAAGCGTTCAGCACAAGCTAAGTGCAACCAGCAAAGTGAGCTTCGCTTTAGACCAGCTCCACCCTCCACTGGATAGATGTCATCTCCAGGTTTTATTTCCTCTTGACATTCCTGGCACATAGAGCTTAGTAAAGCCTTGCGCATGCGAGCTGCCCCAGCGGCTCGGGCCTCCTTTTCCCCATTATGGTCCATTGTCAATCCATTGTCCACAGCCATATCTGGGGCACAAATTAAAGCGAATTGCTTTTTGAGAGTTCTTCGACCTTGGGACTTGAGATTTTCCCATGGCTGAGACAAAGACAATCACCACAAATCACAAGTTGTGGTCTGGATGACCAGTTCCGCACTATTGTGGGAATGCTCGGTGGCAGATTGAGAGTCTGCTTCCACATACAGGGATAGTCGGGGTCCGAACACAAGCTCTGACAGGCACCAGCATTGCCAGCAGCTGTTGGGCACGGCTCTGGACAGGTATCGGCGGTGTCAAGTCCTGCATGAATCAGCTGACACCAACTGCTGTTGAAGACTACAACTCAATTTGCGATTCCGTTTCAACACGTGATAGACATTGAGCCGCCTCGGCCTCATCTTTTTGACCTGCACGTTGAACTCTGGAAAAGTCCAGAATTCATGACAAAGATCTGCTTTGCACATTTTGATACATTTTGGTCACTGTTCGCCGTGACCTTGTGACATGATCAGTCCGCGCGTGATACATTTTGCACTTCTCATGTTGCTCAGTTTGATCCAGTGATATTCGGTTTGTTCAAAAGTTTGTTCCCATGTTCCCCTTCCATTGATGCCACCCATCCGCACCCGGCCTGCCGTCCCTGTCCCAGGCCGCGAGGACGCCTCCGCCGTGGCCTCCACCGTGGCCTCCGTGGCGGCTTCGGCCACCGGCGGCTCCAGGTGCAAGGCTTCGACCTGTTCAGCTTGAGCTGTTGGTGACCACTGGTGACCACTGGAAAGGCCAAAAAAACTGCAAAACATGGTAGAATCATGCAGAATCAATGAAGACTGACTGGTTGAGTTGGGGTCAGCGTCCTGATGAGATGTCAATGTCAGAAAATATCTGAAACAATCATCTCCAACGATCCAAATCCAAAAAAGTTTCTCTCTTGGACAAGCGGCCAAACTGTCTCTCAGCAGTGTATCTTGCGCCATGTGTTCTCGAACTGCCTCATCTAAGGCCAGCTGCACCTTGGATTTGTCAGGGCAGCGAAAAAAATAAAAAAACACTACCTGCAAATCTACTGATTTGATTCACTGGACGTCAGGCTATGTCAGACTTCGCAACCCCACGCCACCATGTGCATCGCTGTCATAGGCTGAAATGGCAGGCCATGGCAACACGATCATTTAGACATGTTCTGCTCACTCTCATGTGCATTCACTTGCTAGTTTTCTGTGTGATTGCTTAGGCTAAGTTCGATGCCAGAATGCCAAGTGCAGCTGTCCGCACCGAAGGATGGTTCGGTGGCGGACCCTGATACGAGAGCATTCTGGCCATCAAAGTCTGGATTGCAGGTCTTGTGCACTGACAAATTTCTCAAGAACGCATTGACCATGGCAAATCAAATGGGGACTCGAGACACCTCATCCACATAGAGACTTTTGCCCCTCTCAGGATTGGGTGCTTGGATCGCATCAAGTAGACTATTGCGAACCTGGCACAGCTTGCATTGCACATCGAGTGGAGGCTATCCGGATCCAACACCATTGTTTCACATTGTTTCACATGTTTTTCGAATTTTTCGAATTTTCCTGGTTGTTTGGAAACAATCGGACTACAAACAGCCCCAAGATCCCCGCATCGCCTGTTCATCCTCCCAGAGCGGCCAACAATTCTGCAGACGCAGGGCGTGTGTTCTCGCCTAAGATCACGCTCAAAACGGGATTCCCAGAATGGATTATGATAAACTATGACAAACTATATCCCCAATAGATTGGGTGCTAAAGAACCCTACCATCATCAACCAACAGGGGGGACACTGCTCAACTGGTGCAGGTCACGGAGCCTCCATCAAAGCCTCCAGGCGCTCTTCTCTCCTTGGGATCTGGTCCAATCTGGCAGGAAATGCTCCGGGAAACCCAAACAGAGAAGCACCTTCCGGAGCCATCACAAAGCACCCCATGGGGCCCCATGACCCTCATGATGCTTTCCAAGTATCTCGTTTTCTCTGTAGCCTTCATCGCGACGGACCTTTTCCAACTTCAAGATCTTTCAAGTTTGATGATTGACCATGCAATTCTCTCTGCCCTGCCATGAGTCATGAGTCTGTGCAGGTGGAGCATCATTTTTGGGAACAAAGAGATCCAGCCTTCTGCAAGAACTTGTAACGCTCCTGGAGTTGCTACACTGCTGAAGTGAATGCAGAATGCATGCAGTGTTGGACCGCTAGAAAGTGAGCAATCAAACAGTGAGCAAAGAAGAATCAATATGGTTCAAACTTAAAACATTGAACTTTCATGTGGTTCCATCATTTTCCATCTTGGCAAATCCTCATGGGATACTAGAAGACAGTAGATTCAGTAGATTCAAAGTTTTTGGACCAAACTTGCATCGTGGTGCACTTCCTGGCTGATGATTGCACTTCCGGCGCCTCTGGTTTGTTGCTTCTCAGTTCCAGGATCCACAAATGCCATCAGATTTACATCCAGTTTTCATTAATTGTCAGAGTTATTACCATAATATAATAATAAATCATATATAATATAATATAGCTATTCCATATAGTTATTCCGTTATTCCCATCATATCATAGTTATTGCCCAACATATGTTTATAAGATGTTATTGGATGTTATTACATGTTGTTAGTATTTGTTAGTACATGTTTGGACCATTCAAGAGACACCAACACCCTACGGTAGCTGGCCCTCCAAACCGCCGCTCCGCGGAACTCACCCAGCCGCCAGGGAGGCGATCCGCATCGTCCACGGTGCTGGGGGGTGGAAAGCGACCGTTTGCCACGTGGAGAATCTGCCATTCTTCATAGATCTTCATAGATCTTCATGGATCTTTATGGATCTTTAGGTCTTTGTGGATACTTTATTATGTTGATGGATCTATATGAAATGAACGATTCAAAGAGTCGTGTCAACTGTTAACCAAAAAAACTGATCTCTTTGCCCAGTGTGGCATCTTAATCCCAGGGGGCAATGCACACCACAATGGATGTGAAGTCGAAACTTCCAAGTACAACAAGAGTGATCTCCTTGAAATGGATCTCAGGTGATTCTCACAGTTGGCCACAAGAAAATTTAAGAGAAAGTTGCTTTGATGTTAGCCCAACAGTTCACAGCATTACCTGCATTTTTCAACACCATATGACATATCATTGCTGTACATGCACCTACACATGCATGACTCTCAACCCAGAAAAAGACAGTGCACTGTCATCCTTGAATGGAGTGCATGATGGCGACTTAAACCTCCCAAGAAGTTTTAAGTCGCCAATATGTGTGCTGAAGATTGCATAAGACTGGACGAAGAGTAACGCAGCAAACCCCATCATAACGCCAATTGAGGATTGTTGAAAATCAGACAAAATTGTTTGCAATGGCACAAGTTTGGTTTGGTTTGTTTTTTTTTGTTTGTTTTACTGACCAACATCATCCAGCCTCACAAGACCCCTTTGGCACCTGGGTTGCTTCGAAGATGCCTTGGAGCCTTTGGGACCACCCAACTTGGAACCCGATCGCGTTAATTTCTTAGAACTGCTGCGCGAGGGAGCATTCGAAGCTGCAGCTCCTCAGTGCATCAGTGTGGCACAGCCTATCACCTGACAAAAGCAACACACGATTGGGATTTTCGATGATTCTATGTTGTTTATTTTCCTATCCAAAATTGGGATGGAATCAAGATGCCTTACATGGCTGAGCCGAAGTTAGAAGAAACTGGTGGCAAATGGAAACTGTTTGCGTTTGCCCAAAACATTGCAACGTGGTATGCTGACATTGAGATGAGGATGCCACCGGTCTGCGGCACCTGCATACACCGCAAGCATCGCTTCACGATCAAAATATGTCTGGGAGTCTTGTCGATTTGGAGGTGTACCTGAGGTGTCTTTGCGCCCATGGACTCCCCAAGTTTGCGCCTGCAGCTTACCGAGGCCGGTTTTAGCCTGGCATGTTTTTCCACTCAACATTTCCTGATGTGAGAGGAACCCTCCTGGACTAATCCAACCAACCAATTTGCCTGGCCTGAACAAAAGGCTACAGTACGCCTTCAGAATGCATTATGACGCAAACACATAACAACCTGGAGTGACAACGAGATCACCGTGATATGATTGGTGACTGTCTTTAAAGCATTCTATTTCTCTGGCATTCTATTGGCTCTTGCATGGCTCCATGGCTCCCACCTGGGACATGCCTGCTGCATTGCTCAAGTGCACCGACAACCCAGCAGAATGTCTGGGGTGTAGCAAAGGATTCAGTTATATAGTTCGAAATGGAAAAGTGCTTCAAAAAACTACATAACCTACTGGCCGTAAGGTCTTACTGTGGATGTGCTGCCTGTTTGATGACTCATTCTCTTGAGCCAGCTCGGGCATATAGTACCCCAGGGTTCATGCATCTGGTCCGAAAGAACAAGCACTTGCGCAAATTGTGTTGTCTCCTTTACAAACAGGAATTGAACTGTTCACCCCGCTCTGAGAGAATCTATGTGACCATGTTTGCCACACTCTGGAGGGCCCCATCCGTGTACGATCTTGCTGCAGATCATTCCGCTAGAAACTTCCAACTGGAATGCCGCGCCGCTGCAAACCACTGTCACGACAAAAACAAAACATGTGTGTTTGATTGTGTTTGTGTCGTCCCTCGCCCGCACTTGAGGCCGTATTCGCCTCAATTCCTATTTCCCAACGTTTGGGCAAATCATACAAAATTCACTATCCATACCTGATTTACCTATTTGGGATGATTCCGGTTACCTTTCTGGTGATGCGGTTCTGAAGTCCCTATGATGCACCCAGAAGCCTTTTACGCAGATCAAACCAAAAAAACAACCAACCTGAGAAGGGGGGACGAAAGCCAGCCCCGAGCCCGAATTTTTTTTGTTTCCGCAGAGAGATGTCGTGGTAGCGTAGGCCATGATCGAAGTCCCCAAACGTCCTCTTACAATCCCATATGAACAGAAGCCCAAACCATCTGCAGCACCTTTGGAAGACTTTCTCCTTGCTTTGCAACCCTTCGCCCCCCTTCCTCAGTATCACTTCTCATCCCCTTGCAAACTACCTTGTTCCGAACCCCAACGGACGCTGCTCTCCGTTGAGCTTCGGAGTTCCTCCATTTTCCTCCGTTTTCCCGCTGCTTTTAACGATTTTCCTTCATATTCTTCCGTTTTTTTCAAACCTTTTTCCTGCCGTTCCTCCACGTTCCTCTGTTTTCCTCCTCCGTAACTCCCATGACCTCCCTTAACCTCCCGGCCAGGATTTGGCCCAAAACGGCCATGTCCCAATGATCCCAGAAGAGAAATTCAATAGGCGGCCGAGGGGCCGCCAAATGGCAGAAATTTGCTCCCGTGACCTCCCGTGACCTCCCGTGACCTCCCGTGACCTCCCGTGACCTCCCGGCTAGGATTTGGCCCAAACCGGCCGTTTCCCAATGATCCCAGAAGAGAAATTCAATAGCCGACCGAAGGGCCGCTAAATGGCAGAAAGTTGCTCCCATGCTTCCCCATAACCTCGCGTAGCCAACTGTCACCTCCCTCCCATACAGAGACAGACACAGACAGACATACACACATCACTCTACACTTCACAATCTACACTTTACACTCTACACTTTACACTCCGCGCTCCACACTCCACAGTCTGGACTTTACTATACACTCTACACTTTACAGTCTACACTTTACACTCTACACTCTACACTCCACACTCCACACTTTACACTCCACACTCTACACATTACACTCTGCACTTTACACTTTACACTTTACACTCCACACTCCACACTCCACACTCTACACTTTACACACTACACTTTACACACTACACTTTACACTCCACACTCCGCACTCTACACTTTACACACTACACTCTACACTCAACACTCTTCACTCTACACCCCATACTTTACACTTTACGCTTTGCACTCCTCACTCCTCACTGCACACTTTACACTCCACACTCCACACTTTACACTCCACACTCTACACTTTGCACTCTACACTTCACACTCTACACTCTACACTCCACACTTTTCACTTTACACTCCACACTCCACACTTTACACTCCACACTCCACACTCCACACTCTACACTTTACACACTACACTTTACACTCTACACTCTTCACTCTATACTCCATACTTTACACGTTACACTTTGCACTCCGCAATTTCTCACTGCACTGTAAGCACTGTGGGTATCCTGGTGTCTGCCTGTTTAACTGTTTGATGACTTGTTGTTTCCTTGAGCAGGAACTGTCCGATGCACTTCAGGGCGTAAAGGACGCAAAACTGCCCTAACTGATGCATCTGGTCCAGAAGAACAAGGACAGCTTGTGTAGTACTTGTGTAATCTTCTTTTCTTGTCGTCAGACTCTCTGCATTTGTCAGAAACATTGGCTTAGCTTACTGCTGCACGCAAAGGATGGCAAGCAGTACACATACGAGTTTCAATCCGGAGCTGTACAGGTACCATTTGGGCCTTGCAAGCTGTGCCAATTGCAGGCACAAATTAGTCATCAAATGCAATGTAGAGTCACTTACCCTCCACATATCTGGTTGAATTGCTCCGACTTTTCATTCCCTACAGCCCTACATGATCCTACATGGCAAAGTCCCAGCAATGCCCTCATACATTGATACCCTCGCGAGCGAAAGCCACAATCGGTCGTCCATCTGTCCCCTTCCAGGAGTCAGGACGCACTATGTCGACTATGTGTGAACCACATTTGTTCAACCCCGTTGGATGCACCAATTGTTTTTCAGCATACAATTGTTGCCGATTGAAAGACTTGTTGAAAGACATTGAAAGCACAGTCCGGTTTCGTAAAGAATATGAAAAACAAGTTGACCCGGCCTCCTTGCTGCCAGCACACAGGAAGCCTTGCCCCTTGAGGATGTGCGAGACGATGTCAGAAGGTCCCTTGGCATTTCTCGGATTAACGAGGGTTCCATTGATCTCACAGGTGCTATCACAGCAAAGTCAACCACCAAATAGGAAATGCACAATTCTGGTCGCAAGACTGAGCTAAAGGCATCGACCTTGACTTCTCCATGATCTCTCAAGAGCAAAAACAATGCCTGACTCGCATAGCCCTGCTTGCGGAACTCGGGTTCCACGTAGATCTGTGTGACAAAAGGAGTTCTGTCATCGTGGTCGGACTCTTGCAGCCCGCGGACTTTTCGATTCGCTGCCACTTCAGCTGCAACATATCCAACTGCAGTGGATCCTGGACCGAGAATGAAAAACGCACTCTTCTCACGACAGCACGCTTCGTTGACCAAATCAGCATTTTCTCTGTGGCATTCCTCCTCGAAGCGATCGGTCAAATTCAACAAGAGGCAGTATTCTGGATGTGATTCCGTGTCCCTGCGACAAGTGCGCCGCCCACTTAGCCGTCGGCGAACACCATGTTTGTCGCAGTCTGAACAGCGGCAAACGTGAATTTCATCCCCCAAACTCGCTGAATCCCTGGGAGGTACTCGAAGTAGTTCATGTTGAGCTGTTTGACGCCTGACAGGTGGTGCACCCCGGCTGACCAAAGTAAAACGCTGAACCGACACCTTCTCTTCCGAGTTTTCTTGTGGATCTCCTCGGCGCAATCGCCGGCGCGGAGGTGCATCTGCAGTTCCATTCAGATCCACAAGTGCTGCTCGTTTCCGTTCATAGATCCGATCCAACAAACCTTCCAAGTGGCATGCGGCATCATGTGTCTAGATGAAATGTTTAAACACAAACACTCACAATGACAATGGATTGACACAATATCCTTTCAAACGAAAAACACGACGTCAATGTTGCATGCCTGGAGAACCACTTGGACTTGTGGACAACTGGTTCTCAACAAACTCCTGCAATGAACAGATTTTTAACGAAATAAAACATCCACGATCCTTTCTTGTTTGCTTGCAATGGCCTGGAAATCCTGGAAGGACTGTGTCATTTTTGCTGTTTTGCCAAAATTCAATCACTGCCCAAGTGAAACAGGTTCCTGTGTCGGTGTGAGCGATGCCACATCAAAATCCTCAGCATTCAAATTTGTTCACATCAAAAGCACAAAGAAAATGTTACGAAATTGTGTTCCCTTAATGGCGATGTGTTTGTTCCGTTGCCTCTTCATTCCAAATCTAAAATATGGCGCCGACCTCGGGGTTCCTGCGTCTCGGAGATGGTGTCCGCACCTGAACCACACACACTTCATGTCAACAAGCGTGAATTTGAACATGTCCACCCTTGTTTTTCCTCTTGGTTGCACTGAGAGCAGCACAAAGTGGGACATGTTTCGTTTTTGCCAAAAAACCGTTGTGCTGAAAAAACTGCGCATTTATGGAAGGTATAGTCGGGGACGGGTTATAAGCAGAAAAAAAATATGTTTATCACACCCCAAAAAACCTCAAAAACGTTTCTTATCTGCTGGAATGGGGGACCCAGGAATCAGACCTGTAACAAGCTATATATGTGGGAATTATGAGAGAAATTGCCGGAAAAATAGAGAACACCAGTCCCAGGAACCTACAAATGCTTGAAAGCATGCATTATAGTTGACCTCCACGCCTGTAATAAGCAGACTGCCAAGTTGCTTGAAAGTTGGAATTTTTTTGCGAAACAATTTCAAGAAATGGCAGGGCCACAAAGCAGAAACTGAATCAAACTAGAATAATGTGTCTAGAAGGGTTGCTGTTTTTGGAACCCAAAACAGTGTCAAAAGTGTTGTTTTGTAAAGAAAATTTGGGAGATAATTGCAACACGAAAGGGTCACGGCGAAACAAAAAGCCACAAAAAAAATGCAAAACCAAGATCCAAACATGGTTTCTTCACTTTGGGCTGGCAAAATCCTAAACCCCTCTACATGATACCCATTAGGAAAAATATTGTACACTGAATGGAGTGAGTGCCATTCAGACTGTATGCGGGGCACATCATCAATTTGCTCGTGTCGGGGAAATTGCATTTCTCGATTCATTCTTGCAGGTTTGTGCGCATATACACAGTCGGAACTTTGAACAGACCGAAAACAACAAAACTATACCGAAACAATTGAAAAAGTGACCCAATGTCTGGGGACAACAGTAAGAAGCAGATTTTTCTGTTCCACGTTTTGAGAGGTAACAAGCAAATATCCTACCGGTAAGGAGCAGTTGAGCAATCTGCTTGTCTGCTGGCAAGGGAGGATTGTTGTTCATCACCTGTCCGTAACTATATATTATATATAAGTGTTTTGATTTGCACTTTGTTGTTTACAGCAACTGAAAACAAAAACTGCAAACAAAACGGCGCACTGCGGGCTGTCTTTTTGAACCTGGGCCTCAACAGTCATACACAGATTTGTGCATGCCACTAATGTCCATGTGATTTCACATGTACTGTCGTGATTGTCGTTGTATCGTCCCCTAAGCCCACACTTCTCGATTTGTGCTGAGTGTCATCCTTGTGCAGTGGTCATGCAGAGCAAATGGAACAGAGAAGTACTGACCTAAAAGTTTTCCACTCCTCCTTGGATTGGCGAGTTTCAACTGCCACATCCACTCTTCCAAACCCTTTCTGTCACCACCGCTGCACATTGCACTCTCTGTCCATGCAAACATTTCGAATATTTCTGTCATTCAGCAAATGCGTTCGCCCTCAATTCGTTGGCATATCTTTGAAATCTTTCTGCAATCAAAGCTTCATTGCTGACTCTTTGGCGATCAGCTACATGCTCCAATCGATCTCCAAGTTGTTGGTATAACCTGATTCTTGCTCCTCGTTCCAGGGGTTGTCCAATGTTCAGACTGTCCAGAACTATCATGATGCACCGTTGAATCTCAGCTGCTTCTTCCCAATTCTCTCTGGCAAGAAAGGAATTCAGTTCCTGTCTAAGGGTGTCATGAATCCGTGTCAACTCACCAGATGCCTCGGAAACAGGCACAGTTGGGTCAAAGGTTGCTGCCTCTGATTCTGCACCCTCGCCCATTGGAGATGCTCCCGTTGGATTCTCCACCATGTCAGTGTCGTCTCCAAATGCCACGCCTCGATTCTGTTGCATCACAGTTGACATGTATCTGTTTGCCCCCATAGTACGAGCTGCTACCAGGTTTGCTACGGTTTGCTCCTGCTATTTTCTGGATTGGCTGAAGGCCATTTGCATAAACAAAACAGAACAAAACAAGTGTCTGTTTCCATGGACACACCTCCCTAGTTCACACAATGGTTTCCATTGCTTCAACTTCCCAATTTTTAGAACAAATACTGCATTATACATCCGACACAAGAACTGCCGCAACAGGCGCAGAATTTTTTTAAGGCGTGGTGCAAAAGATTAGGTCCATATCTGTGCACAACAATGAGAACCAACGGGCCCATTATGTACAGGATGACCCTGATCTCAATGAAAGGCACCACCTCACTACTCGACCAAACAACCCTAAATGACGGGGTTTGTTAAAGTCGAATGAAGAGTTCCCAAAGCACCAAACCTTATCGAAAATCGACCAACCCGACTATGAAGTCCCCAAAAATTAACCGATTGAAGCCCCCAGTCAGCGGACTGCCGCAGCTCTTTTTGACAATGCTGGATGTCCAAATGCAAAAACCACTTTCGACCATGTTGGGTCACAAACACTCCAAGAAGTCGAAGAAGATCTTGCTCTTGCCAAGGGATGTCACGAAATCCCTCAGGGTCCAGGCTCACTGACAGCGGCTGTTTGAAACGGTTCTGTTCATCAGCCAGCTCATTCAGGTGACCAGGGATGTGAGACATGCTTGGGAAAAACTGAAATCGTCGCATGAAGGTGAAGTATGGTGCCAGTACAACAACTAATGCCTTACTCATGGTTAACCCTTTGGATGATGATGCATCTGCTGCACTGTTGTCGGTGGCCTGGTTGCATGAAACTGGTCCACGTGACTTGGGCAGGTGCGACTCAATACAGTACCCTTCACAAAACACAACTCCACCAGAAATACCCTTTCGGCCATTAAACCGGTATGGGGCGAAGGAAGCATCAGAGAATGAGTGCAGGATTGAATGTCTTGCAGGGCCAATCATTAAATTCTCATACTCAGGAGAGGGCAACCTCAAACATGTTCCTACATCCTCAAACAAAAATCTCAGCAATGCACGAATTGCAGATTCTGTACCCTGGTTTGGTTTGACTTCCAATGAGGCTTAGATAGAGTTTAAGGTCGTGCCTAGATTGAGCCATCCAAAGCAGCTTGCCGAAAGCACGTCGGAAGCGAGAGTATGCAGAAGGAGAGGGTTCTTGCAGTTGATTCTTGTCACCCATAGCCTTGTCCAAGATCCCTGCAACATCTGGCACAGACGCTGATCCCTTCGTGATGTTGAATTCAGTAAAGGTCGTATCCAAAAACTTCGGGTCCACACCAATCGTCAAGGAGTCGTCATCCAAACCTCGATGCACATGCCTGCCAATGAATATCAAACGTCCACCTCCATGTGTGCAGGAAGGGTAATTTCGGTCTCTTTCAAGTGCCTTTTCCACAATCTTCTCAGCTTTTTCTGATTGGCAACACAGGAGTAGGTCGTCCACGTAGGCGACGGGCAGTGCAAGTTCTCCATTTACAACACCTTGATAGATACATGGTTCGACCTCGTCCGCAGTTAAACCGACACCACGAATGCTGTCACTCAACAGATTCAGCCAATGCAAAGATGCATCCCACAGGCCATTCAAGGCTTTGTACAGCAACAACTAGGCTTGTGAGCCATCCGGCATAGAGACAGAGAGGGGCAGTTTCAGCACAATCACTAGGCCACGAGGAAGTGGTGAATGCATGAATGCATGGGAAACATCGAGTCCTTTCAGTCGAAGAGCTCGTTGAGCAGCAAGTGTGAGAACGAAGTGAAGTCCCTCAATGCTTGGTGTCGGGCTGCTAATTCCCAGCTTTCGTGCAGAAATTCCTTTATTCAGGTCCTTTGCAACAATCCTGACTCTGACCCGTGATTCACTTTTGTATGCTGAAACCCATCTGCTTGGAATGACACGCATGAGTGGGTGTTTCCTTTTCAGCGCATCAACCTCAGCCTGTCCTGTGACCTTTCCAGCACCACATTTTTCTAAATTCCCAATTTCTTCTTTCATTCCTTCAAAACCAAGATCCACATCTAATTGCATGAGAGAACTGTCATCGATCACTTCATCAGGTTTCCACTCTCTGGTCCTTGTTCCAAACACCATGCAACAGGTCCTAAGGCATGACATGCATCACCCATGACAAAAAGGTCGAGAGCCATCGGAACCTGGGTCCCGGAGGCACGCTCAGCGGCCATCTCATCCTCAAGATCTTGCACGGATTGTTCCGCTTCCCTTTTCACGCCTGAACCTTCAACGTCCATGGTTGGACCAACCTCATTAGAACCTGCGCCAACCGGAGTTGGGCCCGTTTCTGTTTCAACCTCCATGTCTTGAACCTCAAGTCTCGGTCTTGCAACATTAGGCACAACAGCAGGAGTTGCAATGGGAGTTTCACTCGTCTCACATGCAACTCTCTTTCTCTTACATTCAGCATTATGCCTAATTCCTGGTACATCCATTCCAGAATCACATGCAGGACACCTGGGTGTCTTCGGGAAAACACGCACTTCTGACCTTGCAGCATCTGGAGACGGAGACGGAGACTTTGGAGAAACACTTGGAGAGGCTTTCGGTAATGCAGGCCCTTCAGAAGTAGATGCACGAATTGGGTCTCGTCGGGCAATTTTCAATTCACCTGGCTTTCTGGGTTGTGATGGAGCGGACTCCACCGGTCTCTTCCGTTGAATTGGAGCTCTGTAGCTCGGGTCTGATTCTTTCATTTCTCTCACCAAATCACCTGGAGCACCATCGGGATATTCAACAACATCATCATGCATGGGCTGGTTGACATCGGTGTCCGGCAGTCTGGGTCTCTCTACATTGGGTGCAGCTGGTTCAACACGAACTCCTTCACATGCAGGAAGAATTTTACCTTGAGCTTGACCACCTTCAATTTCACAAAACAATTGACCACCAATGGTTTGGTTCCACACCATTGGAGTAATCGGCTTGACATTCCTTGCAACAAAGCGCTTCAGAACTAATTCACCATCAATTCTGAATGCACCTTGCACCACTGGTCCAGTATCCAAGCCTGAGTGCACAAAAGAAGCTTCAATGCTTCTGGTCTCATTGGGTGATTGGGCTCGCATACTACTGGGCAACTCGGCAAGGACACTTTGTCCAAACATTGCAAAGGAAGGTCGAGACAGCTTGCGCTGTGTGGAGTATTCCAAAGGAGAAAAGTCAGTTCCATGAGCTTTGGAAAAATGGTTGTGGCTCAGCGCAATGTAGGTAACAACATCATGCAGGCCACGTTCAGTGAAGCAAACATCAGCACCTCCTTGATTCATCTCGGCACGCAACACAGCAAGGGATTCTTTGAGTCGACGAACGGCTCGTTCAGCAATGTTCAGCACCTCCATTGCTTTGATGTTGTTGAGGTCGTGCACGGCGAACCAAAAAGGTATACTTGTCAGAGCTGTTCCCAACCAATTCAGAAACAGCACGTTCGGCATCAGTGTGCAGCACCACGGAAGATGTGGAAGATGCAATGCCAAAATGATCCAGCCACTTGCCAATTTGGTTCTTCACGGTTCGAGTCTCCTGGCCTACAATCACATAACCAACGCAGTTCGTGGAAAGCTCGGTCAGAACCAACACTTTGATAGTTCCATCAGCTTCATCATCAACCATCTCACCTCTTGTGGTCAAAAACCCAAAGTCAGCTTGCACTTCCGTTTCAAGAGTACCTTCTCGGCGTCGATGATGTTGGAATGTCGACTTGCCTCTTGCACAGATTGTGCAACGTGGATCATAGGGCACATGCCCTTGCATTCGGTGAGTTTCCAATGCAGCCTCCGCTGCACGGCTCAAAGGATTCAAGTTTGCACTAGCTGTCGTGCACTGCATTCAAACCTTCTGACATCACAAATTCACCATGTTGTGCAGAGGACTCAGAACCACTATACATCCATGCAGGGTCGAGTTTAACCCATGAACATCCACCAAAGTTACAAATGTCGTCCAACCCCAAACCTGATGCAACATGCGTAACCTCAGCAGCTTCTGGATTCTGATTGAATTCCCATCCACACTCACAGAGGGTACGAATATGATGTTCTGGCCAATTCCACCAACAAGGCACTTCAACTTGGCTTGACGGTAGATTGGAAATCTTCCCAAGTTGTCATTCTTTTTCTTGAATCCAACCCAAACCGAAACAGTGGTAGATCCATCGGTGTTCACTTTACTGCCATTAGCCGCCCGGAAGCGGTCATTCTGAGAATTGGTAACCCATGAACCGTAAGTCGCACGTGATGCAGTAGCCATCACAGTCGCTGCTGCACCAGAGTCCAAAAAAACAACCAATGTTGGCTTTCGGTACCCATCATGATTTCAGATAAAAGTGGATGCATGGTGAATACCTATGCAGTTCACATGCATGAGAAAGTGTGTCTTCCACATTCAGAAAAGTGGACGTTCCAACTTTTTACAATTTGATTCGATAGACAGTTTGAAGAAACAAGATCTTGGGAAACTGGAGTATCACCTTCAACCTCCATGCCTTGCAAACCGCATTGAAAAGTCGTGACACGATGTGAAGTTTCCTGAATGAGATCCTGACAAGTCACTGGTTGCCACAAAGCAATCTGTTCATGCACCCACCCAAAATCCAAATTCCAAAGCTGGCAAATGTCTGCTTCCGTTTCTTCGCCACTGCTGTCATCCAATTCGTCCCCACAGTTTGTTGGTTGATCCACAACAACTGAACATGCAGAGTCTGAGTCAGACAAAAATGGGTTCTGGTGCTTCGAAAAATTCAGGTGCAAAAATGAAACACGACGATCGCAAACTGTTGAAAAAATGATTCAGTCTCACGTTTCGCAACTGGCACTGTTCAAGGTTCACTCCAAAATCCTCACCAATGCGCATCTGAGACCTGAAAAACAGTTTCATCTTTTTTCCGTCCAACGCCTTCATGGCTTCCGCCAGGTCGTCCAACACGTTCAATTGTATGTTGCAAAATAGGGTTAATTAGTTAATTAACGCATACATGGCCGTCTGCAGATTGAGGGGCCTCAAGAGTGAACTGGTATAGGACCTGCGCATAGTCCAGTAGGCCGTCACGAAGTCACCACAAGCCGAAAACAAAAACCAAAAGCAAACCCACCAAA
>Ga0126342_10005114_pt1 | contig 22736 bp, 12 predicted proteins | sample Cyp1metagenome_FD_92528 | JGI IMG/M metagenome (GOLD analysis project Ga0126342, IMG submission 92528) | Coral microbial communities from Lord Howe Island, Old Settlement Bay, Australia - Cyphastrea 1 metagenome | ecosystem: Host-associated > Invertebrates > Cnidaria > Coral ...
ACCATTAATAGGGGCTAGTCATCCAATGGTTCATAGGGATTTATAATAACCATTATAAGGATCCTTATTATGGATGGGATGACCATCAACCATATAGTGAGTATTGACCATGGCTCATATATGCGAACCATGGTAAACTGGAGTATGCACACCAAGATTTGAACAAAATCAGCCAGTTTTGTAGCTAAATATACCAGCACCATGGTTCGCATATGGGAAAATGAATCGAAACCAAGATTGCAGTTTGTTATACACACCTTCAAAGTCCGAACTTGAGTGTTGAATCAGTGTTCATCACCTCTCACATGCCAGAAAGGTGCAGTGCCCAACAATGTGCTCCCCCCCACTTCTAAATTCTAAATTGGATTATTTACCCATTGACTATAGTTATAATCATAAACCATAGTGATTGGAGTTTCCAACTTAGCTATCTTTCGGCTGCACTTTGAATCCCATGGGGGTCGAGCATCCGCACAGGCTGTGATTTGCGTGCTGGTGGGTAGTGGTTTGACCGCAGGAAGTTGCTGGTTGGCAGCTGGACAGAAATTATTGCTTTCTTTGCTGGGTCTGGTCGGCAGGAGGCACATGGTTTCCATAGATGGTGGTACCCCAATAGCTGAATGGTTTACTATGGAAAAGCCGAAAATAACATAGATGACTTACGGGTAGCCCTATTTCAGGAAACCTCCACATAGATGTTCATGCCAGCGGGCTCATTACCGTCCCACAAAACATATACCTTTCGTCGGGGTTGCTGTTACGTTGGGGTGGGGTGGGGTGGGGCAATAACGTCCGTGCTAAACGGATGCGGTATGATGCGGTGCCACGCTTGCTACGTCTTCCAGTAACATCTCAGACGCTGTTGCTGCTACGTTGTTAACTTTTCAAGTCAAATGTTATACGCTTTTGAGGCTGGACAAAGATCCACATAGGAAATATTGATGGTTTTTGGAAAGGGGCTAAAAAGGCCATTCCTGACAGTTTACCTTCCAAAAAAAAAGAACAAACGGAACGTCAGTTTGTGGAAGTGCCTCAAACGCTACCAATGGCGCGGGGGAATGCACGGGAAAAAACATAATGAAACATACAGCAGAAACCTTGAAGAACTTGTAAACTCACCAGAAGTTACTCGGCGCGTTTTTGGAGCAAAAGTGCTGTGAGGGGGCACACGTGGAAGCTGGGAGGGCCTTTTTTTGGCGGACGTTTTGATTCTCAAAGTTGGCGTCTCGCTGTGGCGCCGTGCGCAATTGAACAATTTTTGTGGGCCGGTTTTGAGTCCCCCCGGGATGCTCATCTACCGAGATGTGTTTCTGTCTATCCAACTGGCTACATGTCCATCCCGATTTCTTTGAAGATGCATGGAACAGCCATAGGAAAATCATCCTGCAGGTGGTCATGGGCCATATTGCTCCCATATTGCTCTTGTGCCGGAGAAGACAGTTGCGCATTCAATATGCAATTGCGACATACCCACACACACATGACTGGTTGGTGGTTTGGAACATGAATTTTATGATTTTCCATATATTGGGAATAATCATCCCAACTGGCTTTCATATTTTTCAGAGGGGTTCAAACCACCAACCAGATCACAATTTCAAACATGCTGCATTTGCTTCATCGCTTGATTGGCACAACTATCCATCACCATGATTGCCCATCCAAATTGATCACTGGAAGTATCAACCAAGATGGGGCAGATGGCGCAATCCCCGAGAAAAAAAAAACAGAGGTCTGACTAGCAATTTTTCGCAGCCAACAATGTCAACTCTGGATTAACAAACTCTGTGGTTTTTATGGGTGGTTACTTTTTTCGAATTGGTTTTCCCCATCCCGCAGAAGTAAACCAGGCCTTTAGCGACATCCTTCTCATCCCAAGGCGCTTTTCCTGACCAACCTTCTGGCAGATTTTTTGGAAAAACTGTCCAAATCTGGGTGCCTGGGCTATCCGATAGGATGGGATGATTCATGACCGAAGATGTTGTGTACGTCACGCTACGTCATGCTACGTCTATGCGTTTTTGTTCATCACTAAAAAAACAGCACTAGTTCATTGAATTTTCTAGTCAATTGCTAGTTTCAGCCTATATCAGCATTAGTAACTGACCCATCAATAGTAGTGTTCAATAGTGTTCACCTTTCGTTAGTTGCTTGCTTATATCAGCCCTATGCCGCTGATGTCCCTGAAGTTGATATCCCCGTTGTGTCTCCCAAGGGCTGACGATCCTGATGTCAATTCACTTGTACTAAAACCCCAGTGAAAAAACAAAATTATCATGTTACAAGGTGGTGCCCCCAAGATAGCTAAGTTGGTGAACATAACTCCAATAACTATGGTTTATAGGTGATATATCTATAGTTAATGGGTTTATAACCAATTCATAACTGGAGGGGGCACCACCTTGTAAACCCTGGGTGAATCGTGGATCGTGACTACGGTTAGTTGAACCGAATCATGATATAGTTATCTAGACCCTCCAAAGAATAATCCCTGCAATAAAAATGTCATAAAGTACGAAAATCATAGGTAAAAAAGCATTTTATGGGCTAAAACAGGGAGGATCAAACCGTACAATTATCATTTCACCAGGATGTGCATCCCACGAATCGTACGTGGTTTATAATCCATAACCACCCATAACCACCCATAACCATCCATAACCATCCATAACCATCCATAACCATCCATAACCATCCATAACCCACAATTTCATCCCACAAGTGGTGATCTATGGTGATCTTCCATAAATCTAACTGGGGGCCGGGGTATAACTGACTGAGCCATTTACGAAACGTGGGTCCCGCACCAGGTCAGGAAGCGCTTATAGTAGCCTCGAAAGGGGGCAGGGAGGCCCAGCCAAACACTGAAAGGCTCGGGTTTTTTTTGGACCGGGAGACACCGGAGAAAAGGATGGAGTCCTGTAGACTATTATGGCTTAGTGGTTAGTGGTTTGGAACATGAATTTCATTTTCCATAATATATGGGATAATCTTTCCCATTGACTTATATTTTTCAAGATGATTAAAACCACCAACCAGCTTATAAGTATATATAATCCCTAAAAAGACATGTAGACCATTTTGGACAGTATAATGTCTCACTATTTTGGTGAGATTTCACCGTTCTATTCTTTTTTTGGGTTGACACCTAGAATGGTTGATAGTCCCTTGAACATGGCTTGAATCAAAAAATGGGTCTAAGGGAAAATTGAAACCTGAAATCCCTATATTTGGTAAACAATATCGGTTTTCTCTGTAAATTTCCCCTTAAACCAAGCCATTGAAACCCCATCAAGCAGGGGTTTGAACTGGTCTTTACTGTCGGGTTGATGGTAGAGATCTCTATCATTACAAATAAGAGCGACGAAGCAACAACCATACGAACCAACCAACAGTCTGACCCTGAGAAGCATACCCTCTGGTAAACTAACATAACTATGGAAAATCACAATTTTTAATGGGTAAATCCACTATTTCTATGGCCATTTTCAATAGCTATATTTGTCTACCAGAGGGTATCATTTGTTGAGGAAACTAGTCATCTTCCAACATCCACCATTCTTTTTGAGGCAGGGTGGTTGATAGAGGGATGGTATCATGACTTCATTTGGGACCTTTCTTTTTTCTGAAATCACGGTCTGCGCTATGAAATGCTAAGAATCAAGGCTTATGAAGGTCAAAATTTCATGGACTTCATAAGGTAAACCTATCCGAAAAAAGAGATCCGATGACAAACAAAAAGTACAGTGCATGGAGCCGGGGAACCAACATCTGCCAAGACATCCGCGGGACCCAAGGGATTTACCCTCTGGTTATCTAACATAGCAATGGTATAGATGGCCCATAGAAATAGATGGTTTACCTATTAAAAATGGTGATTTTCCATGGCAAACTGTTAAATAACCAGATGGTAGGATTTAGGAATTTGTTTTCTTGGCCGCGGTGCCAGCGTTTTGACATGATGTTTTGACAGTTTCAGGACTCTTGAGCCTCCGAATAGAATCATTAAAGCCTATAGATTCAAATAAGCATCATGAAACCCTATATATATATACATTAAACCCTATAGATAGAATTCAATAGACCCAAGTAACCCAAGCCACTTAAATCTGTTTGGAGGATTGGTGTCCCAGAAGCTGGCCATGTTTTCCAGTCGTCGCTGAGGTCTGCAGGAAAAAGGAGGTGCGTCTTCTGAGTTGGTCTGACAAGGTGAACTGATAGGGCCTCCTTAGGAAGTACTTGGGGTATGATTTTTTGGGGTCAAGTCCCTTCTCAAACAGTGTTTGGATCCATAGGGATATAATATATATATATATAGAATAGGATACATATATATATATATATACATACATACATAGTAATGATGGCCCACTGGCTTCTGTCCGCAGATGCTACGGCGTGCCATCCAGTGCGCTCTTGGTGCTTTGGGCTGCTGCTGGATGTCTTCCAGGCGACGGGGGTCTGAGGGCATCAAGAAAAGGGGACGGGGCAGAGAGAATTGGGGATTCACCAATTGGCCTCATGGTGAATACACACACACATATATATAAATAAATATATATATATATATTATACATATTAATATACATATGCATATACTATATCATTTAAATATTTAAATAACAGTTTGCAAACGGGAAAGTCACCACTTACTGCGTACCAAGGGTCAACCTTTGTCGGATACGAACTAGTATTTTATATTTTTTGCGATCAATGGTATCATGTACCAACCAGCTAAAAAGAACTGGTAGGTATCTAAGATTCACCATGTGGTATAGCGAACTGAAAAATAACTATTATTGATTTGTAAATGACCAGCAATCATCTATAATTAGGCTGTTTTCCATAGCCATGTTCAATAAGCAGATGGGAATATGGGCATAGAACCAACCTTAAGCAGTATGTGTATGATAAGCAACCGTTTCTTGGAATTGCTGAAGATGATCTGGCTTATTTTCCAAATGGATAATCCACTACTTGGGGAATGTATAGGGAATAGATATTTCATTTGTTCAATGGTTCCAGCAAATCCAAGTTTTGACGATATTCACTGGGATTCATAGCAAACACTATGATGTTTGCACCTGCTTTAAGCACCGATACATTGGTGTGTCTGAAAATGGTTTGTATGCCACCATCAAAATGTGGGGAACATCTGACTAACCAATGAGTTCTGAAGAGTATCCTGCTTCGATCCTCACAGATCTATGCATTAAATCGGGTGCCCATAGACACTGTATGGTAATTGCATTCAATTCCATAGCTTTCCGGATGATGTGAGCTGGTGTGCTTCAAAAGTGTGTCCTGGTTTTCCGGTGTTTTGCGTGGCGGACCAACAACAAAAGCTTCGTCAAAAGAACATCTTTCTCTCATTTTTTTGTTCAGCAAACCCTATGGATCCAAACATCAAGATGGGTATGAGTCAAAATTGGCTACCCCAGTACTTAAATGGCGAATAGATAAAATTGGACATTCCAATCTCTGCCCTGTGGATCCAAACAGTGTCCGAGAAGGTACTCAACCCATCTTAACCCCCGAAACGTCATCATACCCCAGTGGTACTTCAGAAGATACGGCTGGATCCATAGGGATAGATATTGGCAATATACAATCCCAAATCCCAAATCATCCAAATCAATCCAAATCATAGATTATAGTTAATCCCATTAGCTTCCATTAAATGTCAATTTTTCTTGCTTAATACCGTATTACCCATATGGCAGTGTGTCAAAACCTTGTACCCCTGGTGAACATCAAAATAGCTGGTAAATGGATGTTCATCCCACTAAAAATGGTATTAATAGGTATTGATCCATACCCATATAATTTCATTGGTGTACTGCGGGAGTATCCCCGAAGGCGTGATGCTAGCACCAATGAGTCGATCCTATCTCCTCTCCACGATGTTGGTGATCCTTTGCTTCTCGAAGAAAACCACCGGTGCTTGTGTTGTGGATGGGTCCGATGGGTTGGGTTCAAAGTTGGGGACCTGAGTTGAATGGATCTGTTTGTTTCAAGATGGATATGACTGGGACTGGATATGATATGGTGTGTAATCACAAGAAGTTCTATCAAGCATGTAAAAAAAGAGACAAAACACATATTGTTTGCTATAGGATTGCAGCTATTGGCGCTTAAAATGGGTACATATAGGTACCCCAAAATTTCGATGGCCAAGACATGACCACAACTGTCAATGGTGTGGGATGGTTGAGGAGACAATTCCAGAGAACCGTTGGCTTGTGGCGGCTGTCATGGTCAACTGCCTGGGCTGGCACCACTTGCATAATGTTCATGAGATCCTGACAGATCACACCAGAAACTGTAAGTGGCTACCATCTGGTTATGACTACCAGTTTGCCATGGAAAATCCACCCATTTTTAATAGGTAATTAAACCATCTATATATGGGCCATCTATACCATGGCTATGTTAAATAACCAGATGGTATTTGTATATCAATGCATATATATATATATATATCATACATATCATACAAGGTGGTGCCCCAGTTCGTTAGCTAAGTTGGTGAACATAACTCCAATTTCACTTGGGTTTATGGTAGATATACCTATACTTAATGGGGGTTATAAACCAACTTATAACTGGGGGGGCACCACCCTGTATCATATCATATCATTTCATAGCATAATATATTCAATGGCCATTTCAGGAACCTAAATTGGAGGTACCTACCATATATAATGCCTATGTTTTAGGCCTATGTAAGGGGATATATCACCCAAAAAAACTGCCTTATATGGTACAGTACCTCTATTTTAGGATCCTGGAGATCTCCCATTGATATACATATACATAATCCAGTCGGTAGGTCTGAGTATGGAACCGCTGGAGTATCACAACGGAGATCCCAAGATCGTACGGGTACGCCCCCAGGTATTTCATCTGACCTGGCTGTTGGACACCCAAACATATAATGTTAAGTTCATTCCTCATTATTCCGTTTATATATTTGGCTCGTGTTCTTGATATATATATATAGCATTATATAGTGTTGTGGTGTTTCTTCCGTATACTATTTTGACATGTTGACGACTGATCTTTTTTGCGATTCTCGTGATTCTTTGTGTGGCCAAGCTGCAGCTTGGATAGCTTGGGCGAGGTGGAGTATCCTTGACCTTCCTCATCGGAATCCGAGATCCTTTGTGTCACCCGGTAGACCCTTGGGGATGGTCATGCCATTTTTTGGGATGGTCATGCCATTTTTTGGGATGGTCATGGCATGGTGTTTATGTTGTGTTTATCTATGAAATTGACGAACATAAACATATGTCATGTAATGTATCGATATAATTCGAGAGATATACTATAATATGTATGTATATATATACACATAATCATCTACTGTAGACATATATTTATGTTGTTTTTGCAGGGCACCAAAGATTGGTCATGCATAGTGGTGTTTGTATACCCGAGGAATGGGTCATGGCTAGGTCCGTCTTGGCCCCACAGATGGGACACATCTTGAAACGAAATTTCGTACAGGATCTGGGATCCTGTACGAAATTTCCCACGCCACCATTACTCCTCGGTATCGCTCAAAGTTGCTTATCCCAAAGCAACGATGGTACAATGTGGGGCCCCCCAGTGATGTTAGTTGGTTTATAAACCCCAGTAACTATAGTTATAAGTACCATAAACCATAGTTATTGGAGTTATGTTCACCAACTTAGCTATCGTTTGGGGGGCCCCACTTTGTAAATTGATGGTTTAGTGGACATCATGAAGTTTCGGGGTCCATTTTTTTCGGACCTGACTGCAACCCATCCATGTTTTTTTTTGGGGTTAAGGGAATTTGAAACCGGAAACCTCTATAATTACTTGGGGAAAACAACATGCTTTCCAGTGTTCGTTTTCCCTTAAACCAATGGATTAGTTTTTTTTTTTGAAAATATCTGCAGGAATCCATAGATTTTCTCATCTCAGGCAACCTCCTGCCATGTGAGCCCAACTCTCACTGATGACGCCTGTCGTAAGAGGGTCTTTGTAGTGGTCGTCAAAGTTGAAGGTTGCAGGTAAGAAGCCTAATCTATTGGTTCATCAATACATAGTATACATATATATATATTATATTATATTATATTATATTATATTATATTATTATAATATTATATTATATTATATTATATTATATTACATTATATATGCATAGTATAATATATATAGTATATAATATTTATATATATATATATTACAATGATAATAATAATTATTATATATATTATACTATAATAAAAATAACAATAATGATAATAATAATAATATATACTATACTATCATTATATATATTCAATATCCCTAATATGAGCGGCTGGGACTTTTTTGTCCATTGTTTTGCGTTTATTTCTCTGCAAATGATTCCAGCAGAATCTGGGACGACCTTGAAGACGGATGACCTCGTATTTTGCCGTGAACATCATGGCCTGTAGATGCGTTGCCACCGGAGAGTTTTAATTTGGTGTAAATGTTTGATGATGGTGAGTTTTTGTAAGATAAATATGATTCATATCGATTCATATGCTCAGTTTAGAAGAGCAGACAACAAAAACCACCAGCAATCCAGAAAAGGATATGCGGAGCACGACGTGCGGGTCAAGTCCGCTTGACTCTTTCATGGTTCAAGGTTAATAGAATGTTAACTATGGTTTATAGCTTCTAACTTAGGTCAACTACATAGCTAGTTGATGTTGGATGATCAGATGGGTGAATAAAACAGCAAATAGAACTGTTGGGGTCACCAACGTGTTTTGGAAAATCCTTGTCGGAGTCAGTGGAGTCAGCAATCCCGGTTTCAAAGAGCTGGTGCAGTATCGTGCCACTCCAGACGTTGCTTGGTGGTTTCGGTACTCGTGGGTGTTTCATCTCAGCACGCTAATGATGGTTGAGCTGAGCTGTGCATCGAAGTGAAAACCACCATGCACAAGAAGTGCTCACTCTTCAAAGAAAGGGTATTGTGCATCGAAGAGATCAATCAATGTCAAAGCAAGCAAGGGTGGTGATTGGGAAAGCGGTCATTTGACATCATTTTACTTGCAAGGTTTGCTCCTGACATGCAAATCCCAACAACACCAACACAGTGTTTGTTTCTTTGTTTCTTTGTGTGTCCATTGGAAGCGATCTCAACATTCACTTGGCGTAACCGCTGAAGTCTCGCGTAAGATGCGTAAGCTTGAGTTGCTTTCACGGTTCTACAAGGGGTTTTCGAAACTTTCCTAACTTGCTGGCCAGATAAATGAACATGCCGCTTCTGTTGACTAGTCCGAAAGTTCGTTGTTCTGTGAACTCGTTCATGCAGCCAGTGCTCATCGCCAGTGAAGCAAAACTTGGCCAATCCTCATTTTCAACTGTTTAAAGGTTGACATTTGTTGCATGTTTCAGATTTAAGACGGACAAAGACATCAAGATGGGTATGAGTCAAAATTGGCTACCCCAATACTTAGATGGTGAATAGATAAAAATAGACATTCCAATCTCTGCCCTATGGATCCGAACACTGTCTGAGAAGGTACTCAACCCATCTTGATCCCCAACGTCATCATACCCCAGTCGACTTCCTAAGAAGGTACGGCTGGATCCATAGGGATACCCATTTTAATAGGAGTTTCCATTAATTATAAACAATCCATTAACAAGATGTTACCCTTATTAACCATCATGATATAACCATCATTAACCAATTATTATCCCAGGAGTATTCCATCATCGATCCATTAGACTTTAGCACTCTTGTCCCATCATTATATAACCAGGATCATCATCACATAACCATGATTCATAATATGTTTACTAATGATGCTTATAATCTTTCCATATCCATTAGCTCCATTTTAAGTATAGATGGCCATAGAAAAAAAAAAAACATACGATTTTAATATGTACATTTAATAAGTATGGAAATTTAATAAGTTAATCCCATGGTCAAAATGTTCTTCATTACCCAGAGGATCCATGGTGCTGGTATATTTACCTACAAAACTGGGTGATTTTCTTCGGGCAAATCTTGGTGTGCATATTCCAGCACCATGGAGCACCTGGGTAAGAGGTTTCATCTGTCAAGTCGGGATCCTAGGATTCTGTAAGAGACTTTTTCCATCTTCATGATAGTTAATCCATGTTAATCCCATTTTCACTGGTACAAGGTGGTGCCCCCTCCAGTTATAAATTGCTTATAAACCCATTAACTATAGATATATAGTATCTATAAACCATAGTGAAATTGGAGTTATGTGAACCAACCTAGCGTTCACGAACTGGGGCACCACCTTGTATGATATATATATGCATTGATATACAAATACCATCTGGTTATTTAACATAGCCAATAGATGGCCCATAGAAATTCATGGTTTACCGTTCTTAAAAATTGGTGGATTTTCCATGGCAAACTGTTAGTCGTAACCAGATGGTAGCCACTTACGGTCTGAAAAGACGGGCGACCCTCGGGCGACCCTCGGGCAACCTGGGCCACGCAGGCGTGTGCGAAGCATGCGAAGTCCCCGAAAACTGGCCCATGAGTGGCACCTTGGTCCGGGGAGCCCAGGAGCAAGGCGATGAGTAACGAAGACCTTGGGAAAAATGGGCGATGTTGATGGATTTATGATTTCATAGGGATTGATCATGGGATTTCATAGGGATTTATCGTGGATTGGCATTGATCTTCTGGATTTCTCATGGGATTTTATCAATGATTCATATCTGGTTGGTGGTTTGGGACCATGGAATTGTTCATGACTTTCCATTCAGTTGGGAATGGAATCATCATCCCAACTGACTTTCACTCCATCATTTTTCAGAGGGGTAGGTTGAAACCACCAACCCGATATGCAGCCATCACTCACGAAAATCTGGGAGACTTGGAGCCAGGCCAACGGAGAAAATATGATGAAAATGGGCCATTGACTGACAAGAAATCCTGGAGCTTTCACCCAATCATGATGCGATTTATATAGGGTTTACTATGGGATATATATATATATAATTATAAATGGATTTGTATTTTTGTGTATGCTAGTTGGTGGTTTCAAAGATTTGGATTATTTTCCATTTCATATATGGGATGTCATCCTTCCCATTGACTTTCATATTTTTCAAGGTTAAAACCACCAGCCAGGAAAAAATAACGGATACATCTAGAATAAATGAATCAATATTTTTTGGTTCAAGCCAAAATTCAGTGGACTTCCACGAAGAAATGGACCATGAGAGAAGCGATTTGTGCAACAAATGGGGACTTAAGCACGAAATTTTCATGACGGCGGCCTGAGCTGAAATGGCAGTGTGTCAAAACCAATAGTAGCCCTGTAGTTCACATCAAGTTATAGCTGGGATTTATGGATGATTAATACCTATCCATTTAATAGCTATTAATAGGTATTCAACATTAATAGCTGGTAAACACCATGCTATTAATGGGAAAATCCACTATTTCTATGGTCATTTTCAATAGCTATTTTGACATAACCAGAGGGTATTAATAGGTTTTGATCCATACCCAAATGGACCATGAATCCCATGAATCCAAGCGGTCCAAGTCCTGCGAACAGCCAGGAACTCCAGTTGGGGCCTCAGCTGAACTCCGGCGAGGCCAGCCGAGCCGATTGACATCATCTCACATCGCTGCAAAGTGTGACATTTCATCATTCAGAAATATTCAGTTCGATGGATTGGTTTAAGGGAAAATCTACAGGAAAGACCCATATTTAACATTATTTAACAGGAAAATCTATATGGTTTCCTGTAAATTTTCCCTTAAACCAATCCAATCAATTCAGTTCGATGATGACCTTTATATGTAGTTCGATGATTTACCTTTATATGAAACAAATGGATACAAATGGTGATTTTCCGTAGCTATTACTGGCTGGTGGTTTGGAACATGAATTTTATTGTTCCATATATTGGGAATTTCATCATCCCAACTGAAGAACTCATATTTTTCAGACGGGTAGGTATACCACCAACCAGGAATATAGTTCAGCCATGTCCCACCAGTCAACCTCTCATTGATAATGTTTAAAGAATTGGATAGAAAAATCGGGAAGAGCATGCGACAAAGTTTGTCGAGATTTAAAAAGACGATGATGAAAGAGCCTCGATTCGAACTTAAGTGTGAAAGGATGTGAAAGGATGTGAAAGGATGTGAAAGGATGTGAAAGGATGTGAAAGGTCTAGGGCAGTAGCAGGTGGAACTTTGCTTGCTATCGCATGTGTTTCTGTGGTTTTGTCCATCCTAGTGTTCACAGTGTGGGCTGTGCTTGCTTGCGTCCCTGTACAGGTGATGCAATTGGGGATGCGGTTTCAACAAGAACCATACCCTCTGGTAAACGTTTACATAGCTATTGAAAATGGCGCATAGAAATAGTTTACCAGAGGGCAAATGTGAAAAAAACATGCTTAGATCTGCTAGCATTGCGATGTCCATCTCCAGGAATTGCCGTATATTGCCGTATATGCTTGAAGCGTCGAGTGATTCGCAAAGAAGGTACCTTACTTCCGCAGAAAATACACGCCAAATAATATACCCCCCCAGTTCTCATCCATTTTAATGGGATTCTCCAGTATAAACCATCCATTTTGGGGTACCCCCATTTTAGGAAACCCCAAATATTCAATGGGAATTTCAGGATCCTAAAATGGAGGTACTGTAACATATAAGGCCAGATTTTCTGGGGATATTCCCTTACATAGCCCTTGCATAGGCCTTATATATGGTAGGTACCTCAAATTTAGGTTCCTGAGATGGCCAGTGAAATATCCAAAGATATTGAAACATACTGATCTAACCACGGGCCAAACCCTGCCACTGGCCCAGGTCCTATTGGCCACACTTTGCGCAGAACAAGCTTGGAGGTAGAGCCCCGGTCTCGAAAGATTAGTTGAAATCACATGGAATACCCATGTTGCGCAGGTTTGATGTATGAAACATATTTGCATATTTGGGTGTTTGAATTAATTATGACTGACATCTACGGTTAGTGAGGTAAGTGGATCATAAAATACCTTCTAACATCTTCAAATTGCTGATAATATGACTATATTACTAATCATAGATCGCTACATTCGGAATCAACAAACACATGTATAATATAACATCATGATACGGAATGGCTATGGCTAATATATATATATACACATCAGCTTTGCTCCAGCCTCCTTACTTTTGGAAGTTTCTTGAGTGTTTCTTGTCTGAGAATTCCAAAATCCCGTTCCAAGAGATCAGTGGTGACTCAACCATCTGTTTGCACCCATAAACATGGTATTTTACCAATGTTTATCCCAATTGTTGCAGTATGTTTGCATATGTTTGCCATTTTGGGGTGGTATTTGGGTCTAGGTAAATGTCCAGAAAATCAGGATAATCCGGGGCCCCCGTCCTTCACTATCTTCACTTCCACAGGTCCAGTGTTTGAGCCTCTGACCTTAAAGGTGCGCTTATGGAGGGGAGAGGTGGGAGGTGAATCCCAAACAGCAAGTGATGGCTCTGGGAGGAAGAGTCAGAACATGTGGAACAGAAGTTCTGAAAAGCCGCAGAAATTGGAATATCATTAGGCAAACGCCGAAGTTAAGCCTGCCTACACGTTTGCGGAACGCGTAAACGCGTTCCCAAGTTGCAAATTGGAGTCTGACCAAAAAATGGAAAATCTGGGGACTGTCTTTGAGGGATGAAGTGCGACCGTTTGAACAGCTTGATGCATGGACCTTGGGGCTTTGAGTTTTGACTCAAGTTGGGGGAGGGGGATCAGGAGCCCATTGTCAGTGGCTGACACCAACAAGAGGTGCAGAAGCAAAACAAAAACGCTAACATATCCTGCTTAGTGGTTTGGAACATGAATTTTATTTTTCCATATATTGGGAATAGTAACCCCAACTGACTTTCATATTTTTCAGAGGGGTAGGTCAACCACCAACCAGTTGCTAACATATCACTATAGCAAAAAATCCAGAGAAGGGGTATATGGAGTACCTAACCCACATGCGCAGTGGTTTACTGCGAAGCTCTAAGCCTGGCATCATGGTTGGCAAGTTTTCGAATTGAATGCTATGGCATCATCAAGCCGTTTTGGAATTATAGGTGTACCTGGTGTACCTTACTTTCAGACAAGGCGCCATGCATGTATCTCTCAACAGCGAGAATCCCAAAACCATGTAGTTACTTAAGATGTTACAAGACTAAATGGCCTAGACCATCCAAATACCACCCAAGAATGATGAACAATGATGAACATCCTAAACTGATGAGGTAAAACACCATGTTTATGGCTATTTGATGGTATTTTGATGGGTATTGATGGGTACATCTAGGGGCACCTTAGGTAGCCATTCGTCGACGGGTCAGACGGGTCATTCTTTAAACCGGCGAGGTTTTGCCTCGAGAGCATGTGGCACTCGTTGGATCATCTGGAACTGGGGCCTGATGGGTTTAAGGGAACATCTACCATCTTGTTATTTAACATAGCCATGGAAAATCACCATTTTTAATAGGTAAACCATCTATATATGGGCCGTCTATACCATGGCTATGTTAAATAACCAGAGTGTACATACAGTTTTTTTTTTTTTAATGGGAAACCATGAAACCAATATGGGATACATATGGGAAACCACTAAACCATGATTTTTTATGGGAAACCAATATAAACCAATATTATTGGCAATCTACATATAGGAAACCATGAAATGTCATTGTTTTTTTTTCTCCCTTTTTTTGGTTTCCCAGGATCCTGTAAAACAACTCCCGAATAAACAAATCCAATGATAGTTATCTGGTTGGTGGTGACTGGAACATGAATTTTATTTGTTCAATAATATATGGGAAGAATCATCCCAACTGGATAGTTTACCCTCTGGTAATGACTGTTACAGTTTGCGAACTGGAAAATGGCCCAGTCGAAATCGTGGATTTACCCATTGATAGCATGGTGATTTTTCATAGTTTTTTGTATGTTTACCAGAGGGTATGAGATATCTGGTTGGTGGTTTCAAACATGGCTTTTATTTTCCATAATATATGGGATAATCGTTCCCGTTGACGAACTCATATTTTTCAAGATGGTTAAAACCACCAACCAGTATATGTACATTCTTGGAAGCCTTGACTGACGGCAAGAGTTGATCCTCAGCACAACTTTCTCACATTTCTTACAGTTCCGTGACAACAACTGGCAGTTCTATGCAGTTCTACCTTGCTTTTGCGACGATCCCAGACACATAAATCACATCATGTTTTCAGAAAATCGATGTATTTCAAAATTCAGGGTTTCCTATTTACAAAAAAGTCACATGATTGATGATATGGGAGTCCCCCATCTTAGGAAACCTTCAATATATATATATAGATATAGATATAGATTATATACATTACACATACCATACATATACATATACAATTATATATATATATATATACATACATATATATATATATATATAGATATATAGATAGATCGATGGCCTCAAAATCCTTAGCCAACCTGACAGAGACCTAGGCTGGAAAGAGCACACTCCTGGCAGGCGGGTTTCCGGGCGGAAACCGATGACAGGAAGACTGGCCATGGCCAATCCCGGATTGGATCCGGCCGTAGCTTCGAAGTGTGGGGTATGATTCATATACCCCCATAGTTAATGGTAAAAAAACAATAAAAACATGGTTCCGGTTAATGGATGGTGAATGGTCATAGATATATAGATGGTCTTTGGTAAATGGTCTATCCCAGATGCGAACCATGGTGCTTGAATATTTACCTACATTAAAACCCCACTTTTATGGGCCAGTGTTGCAGGTAAATATTCCAGCACCATGGTTCGCATCTGGGAGAGGGGATTAGGCTAAGTACCTTCGATCCGAAACATGTGTTTGGATCGGGAATAAATCGCTGATGATTCCTAAGCTTCCCACTTACCTCTGAGTTCGCAGAGTGAACTATCCCAAGGTCGCCGAACATTTCAGGTTATCATTCAGGGCACTTCAGGGCAAACTATGGTGTATCAAGACAATTTGTGTTCCATATGTTCACCATATTTGTTTCACCATATGTTTTTCACCATATGTTTTTTTTCATATGTTTTTCGTTCACCATATGTTTTCACCATAAGTTTTTAACCATGTTTCTCCGTATGTTTTTTCTCGACAGGTTTGTCCAGATGTTTCCATATGTTTTCACCATTCATGTTCCATATGTGTTCTATTTTTCCATACGCAAATTCACATGATTTCCACCTGTTTCTGCATTTGTTTTTCTCCCCAGTTTTTTTTTTTTACCATATGTTTTTCACTATGTGTCTCCATATCTTTCTCCATAGGTTTTTTCCATATTGTTTTTTTTTTTCCATATGTTGTTCATGTTCCATATATTTCCATATGTTTTTTTCCATACTTAAGTCAATGGATGGGTTTTAGTTTTTTTTAGCCGGAAAACCCCATACTTCATGGCAAAATCGATGGTTTCCGGTGAAGATTTTCCATCAAACCAATCCATTGAAAATGCTTCCGTACAGTTATGGCCCTTAACAGCCATAAATTGGATCTTATAACATCCTATAACTAAGCTATACCCCATATGCTCCATGTATGGTATATTTACCTACATTTGGGTGATTTTGTTCGGGCAAATGTTGGTAAATATACCATACATGGAGCATATGGGATACATAACCCACTTATCCAGCAATTTCAACATGGATATTAATGGATATTATAACATCCTATAACTAAGCTATACTAAGCTTATATCTCATGTTCCACATTTTCTCCACGTTTTTTTTTCATCATCGGCAGTGCCGCTGGGGTGACACCCGTGTCACGGTCGGCCAGGCTTGTCACGTCTGCTGCCGGGTCATGGCTCGTTACGTCTCAGTCACTACGAGGCCACAGCGCGGTGGGCCTTGCCGCGGTGATGGGAAACTAACATAGGTCTGACATAGGTATTTGGGAGAATGTTGGATACATGATTTAATATGATTTAATGGGATTTCATGGGATTTAACACGACTATTATTATATAATCTGAGTAAAGCAATAGGATCCACCATCCTAAAGCAACTGAACACTGACACAGCTGACATGGCCATGTTTAATGCAGTTTTTTTCACCGGAAAATCATCGAACTTTTCTTGGGATCAGAGTGAGTTCTAAACTCCTGTTGGTTGATGAGTTGGGGGGTGATTGTAACCAAGATTTTTGGATACAAAAGATTCTGGAGATTCCAAAAATGGGAATAAACTATTTTTGGTGATTGTGTGATTGTGTGATTGATGAATATCGGAATCTCACAATCCATGGATGGGGAATCTGCAGAATCCCAAAAAATACAACAACCAGTAGAATGGAATAAGATAGCTAATGTTAGTAAAGCAATCATAAACCACCATATTTTTTCGTATAATATACAGCCCACAAAGTAAATCATCTATAAATCTGCAATTGTTCATGTCTATGTTGAATTAGTGGAGGGTAAGTTGTGAGAAGGTGGTTAAACATGGTTAAACAGAATAAGCACTTGCAATCTCTTGAAATGGTGGTTAATAGTTGGATATCAAACTGTTGTAATTGCCTTACCAATCGCGTCATTCCAAGCTGTTCAGGATCATCAAACGGTGCCTACCTCTGGAAGAGCGAGCCATTTTGCTCGTGGAAAATGCACTTTCAATTGATTTCAATTGCATGTTCTCTATTTCTGGCATGGCGACTATGCTTATTAAATCTAGATTTATCACTTATGTTTTCTTTCTGCAGGGATGATTGGCTATTGCATGTTATCGCGAGTTCTCTCCCCAGTCTTGTCAGTTGTAAGGAGTACCGTTAAATGGCTGACGTTTGTCAAAATTCGGTGGCCGTCACTATTGGTCATATCCACACGGGTTTGGTTTGTTTAAGGTTGAATGCAAGAGACACGCCAGTGATTATCGATTGTCACCTCCAATTCATTGATTGTTAGCCACTCACCATTTTGATGACTAAGAGGACTCCGACACTTACCCAAGTTTTACTTGTCATGTTCCCCTTCACACCTCCATTTGGTTGGTGAATGATTGTATTTCAATGTAGGATGAAGCTCTACTAAGTGTGGCAATTCGGAGCCAGGAAAAAACCTTCTTAGAAGGTGAACAAAACCTTGCCCACTTCTTAGAAGGTGGCAATGGACAAGTTCCCCATTTATAGATCTTTCTCTTTTCCCGAGCTACAAACTTCCACATATAGGGGATTTCCATTGCTGCTTTTGATTCCCAGAGGGTTAGTGAATGCTGATTACATGCACTTTTGCGGCAGTGATCATGCAATGATTATCTCCTGTGTTTTTGGTGATTCGCCATAACCACTGGCCGTACAACATCATACAACCTCCAGCAACTCACTTGCAAGTTGGGTTCTCATGGGAAGACAAGATCGACCTTTTGAGTATGCCAGGTTTATTTGCCACCGGTTGAATTTCCCACACTTTGGATGAAATATTATAATTTTACCCAGATAGATGGATTATAAAGCTATATTATTAGTTATCATAAATCATTATTAACTATTCTTAATTCTTGATAATAACTATTAACCATATACATATATATATATATAGTTCTATATACACATGTCATGCTTTGTGTTTGCCATTTTTTGATGGTCCAAAATCTCCCTGTAGGCACGACAAGTACCGCTACAGCGCTGGCGGAAGGCGTTGTTGTGCGTGCCACAACAGCCACGTGGCTGGAAAACCACCCAGCGATTTACTTCGATGATGTTCCTTGATTTTCCCATTTAAATAGATGATATATGATGATTTTCCTCATTATCTATAATATGATATTTCAATAGATAATATATGATATATGATTAATCTTGATTTTCCCATGAAAAACTCCATGATAAATAGATGATATATGATGATAATAGATGATATATGATAGTAATAGATGATATATTATATAGATAAATTTCCCATTATTTATAGATGATATATATATGATTTTCCAGATATATGTTAAGGTTATGGCTGGAGATTTTCCAGATGTTACAATATGTTTTTCCCATGAAAAAACCTCCATTTATAGATGATATATGATCTGGGTAAATGAAATCATAGTTCACTAACCTGAATAGTTCGGCCATTTGGGGATGATTCCTCTATAAAAACCAAGATTCCAGGGTTCGGGAGAACAGTGAGGTCGTTATAATTTACCGCAGATATGATGATATTTAGGGGATTATAATATGATTTTCCGTGAAAAGCTCCATTGACTTCGGGGACCATTGCCATTGATTTCCAGAGGGTATGTAGATAAGCCCCAAATAGAACAAAATGGATGCCGAAAAGTTGGAGACCTTTTTCTTGGGAGGACACATCATCGAAACTGCATGCTAGAAAAAACATCTTTTGGGGGTACCATAACATTTATTCATCCATCTGTCTAACTGCTGATATTTCAATGTTTATAAAGTACATATAAGATATAGATTAATCTTGGCAAATTATAACGACCTCACTGTTCTCCCGCACTGGAATCATGGTTAATAAGGGAAATCACCCCCAAATGGCCGAACTATTCAGGTTGGTGAAATCCTATAATTATAAATTTACCCAGAAATTCATACAATGTGGCCCCCCCCAGTTATAAGTTGGTTTATAAGCCCCAGTAACTATAGATATAAGTACCACAAACCATAGTTATTGGAGTTATAAACCAACTTAGCTATCGAACGGGGGCCTCACATTGTACAGTATGTAAATTTCTGGGGATCTGGTTTTTACTTGCGATTCCTGGGATCTGCAGGTGTGACTGCCAGAGGAGTTGAGCGGAGTGCAAAAGCTGGTTTTTTGTAGGTACTTGGAGGGTCTTATAGTTGGTATTTACCGAAAGGTGCGGGTGCAGATAATATGTAAAATGGAGAAGAACACCAATAACTATTTTTTCGAGCGAAGATTTGAAAGGCAGTACACTTGTGTTTTTTTTTTGTTTTACTTGGTACTGTATGGCACAAGTCCAAGATATGCAAGTAAATACTTCACCAGTTCTAATAAATAAACCAATGAGTTCAAAGGATACAGCCTGCACTGGAAAAAACTATGACAACAAACATGGATACATCTGGGTAAATTGTAACGACCTCACTGTTCTCTCTCACTGGAATCATGGTGAATAAGGGAAATCATCCCCAAATGGCCGAACTATTCAGTCGGGCAGGGCATGGGCCGGGAAAGGGAAGATGAGTGGCCGAACTATTCAGGTTAGTGAAATATTATAATATAAACAGATACACCTATTTTCCACTGTTTCTACTGGGCTATCCCATTTGTTGGTGATATGATTCCTTTTCCGTAGCCAAGGTGGTGCCCCAAAAAAACGGTTTGCGAAGTTGGTTTGCAAAGTAGCTTCAGTAGGGTTTACTATGGGATATGTATATGTATAATTATATGGAATTATATGATTTATATGCTGGTTGGGTGTTTGGAACACCTTTTATTTTTCCATATATTGGGAATAATAATCCCAACTGACTTTCATATTTTTTCAGAGGGGTAGGTCAACCACCAACCAGTAAATGGATTTATATGATTTATATGGATGTGTAAATCAGCTTATCCCTGGGGGTCACCACCTTGTTCCACCCAGTTCGCCTGCGAAATCCTTCAAATCGAAGCTCTCGTTTCGCTGAGGCCTCTTCTGCTGGCAGGCAGTGTTCGGCGCAATCTGGACCCCGAGGTGCTGCTTGTTGCGCGGCTTGGAGGTGGGAAAATGGTGAATTTATCCACCAAAAATGGTCTCACCTGAGGGGTCAGCCAACTGGTTATATAGATGATTGCTACAATCTAGTACAACTTCATCTTTTGCGTTTCCAATGCTACATTTCGTCCATTCACCAGCGAAAAATTAGATATTTTCTTGCCAGATATCTAAGGTTCTTGCCAGATGTTAGTAGGATAGTGTTGGCCAAGCATCAACTTTGGGGGTATAGCACAACCGTTACTGGAGTATCAGTGGAGATGTTTTTTCTCCTGTTTGCTCATGGCCATGGCTTGGAAATCCTCTAACTCAACCGGCCATTTCAAGAGGGAAAAATCAGAGGCTACCATCGCGTGAGTTGACGAAAAAAATGCTGAATTTGGTACAATGTGGCCCCCCCCCAGTTTTAAGCTGGTTTATAAGCCCCAGTAACTATAGATATAAGTACCACAAACCATAGTTATTGGAGTTATGTTCACCAACTTAGCTATCTAGGGGGCCTCACATTGTATGTTTTTCGAAGCCAAAATTATAAAAGGATTCCAACTTAAAAAGCGAGAAGGAGTGCTTGGATAAGTCTCAATCCCAGCAATTTAATGCTTTTTTTTTTTTTTCGAACTGTTTTTACATACTGACAAAGATAGTGGCTACTGGAAATGATCTCAGATGGATTCTTTAGGCTGGTTGTAATGAACTCGTTGGACCTCATTTTGTATCCAATACCCTCAATACCCTCTGGTAATTTCACTCAGCAATGTCACATTCTTTTACCGGCAAGTAATCTATTTCTATGGGCCATTTTCCATGGCGATGTTGGCTATGTACACCAGCTACAATGGAGCCTCTCAGCTCATGAGGATATTTTGGACTCAGCAGTTCGAGGCTTTTGTTGGTCACATGAAGAGTGAGACCAAATCACCCTGTAATGGTCGGACATTTTTTTCAGAATCTATAGAGGTCAGACCTATCCATATGGAGGTTTCCTGAGTCATAGGGGTACACCCAGTTATCATCCATAATATATGTTCGGATTTTCCATGAAATAAACCATCCAGCTATTGGGATAATCCCATTTTAGGAAAGCCTGTCATGCCCGGTCCAATGTCGACGCCAGGGCGAAATGGGCCAGGACCATGCCATGATTGGGCACCGAATGACTTGACCCATACCCACAGTCGGGGTAACCTGGGGGTTTCCTAAATTGGGGGGATCTCCAAAAAAAGATTGGTTTATAATTGATAATCACGTCTATAAATGTCTATAAATGGATGATTTAGGGGTACCGCCATTTCAGGAAGCCTCCATATGGATGTATACGGTATACCCAATGGGTCTTGTAGTTGGAAACATAGGGATAAAACCAGGGGACTGTGGGGCACCCTCTTTTCAGACAAATCATGACAAAGCCATATGGTGGGTTGATTCAAGAAAAGCATGGGGTTGAAATAGCAGATGTCGAAGAAGCTATCTCAAGTGATGGCACAGCAAAATTGATCGGACAACAAAAAAGTATGCCCCTCAGCTCTGCAACTCTTGATCAATATGTTCAGTCTCAAGCATTCGATCTGTTAAGAATCAAACTTTAACCCAGACTCATTTGATTGTGCCCTTGAAGAAGCAACATGTGTTGAAAGAAGCCCTTGATCGAACTACAAGAAGGCTTAGAACCTCCTTGAAGAAAGTTCAAGGCTTAAAAAATGGATGGTTTAAGAAAACTACAGCCTTTCAAGTGTCTTTGAGATAGGTAATCAGAGTGGTTTGAGGGTGAGTTGCCTCCGGCAGCCAGAATGGGTCATCCTCGCCCAAGACATTTGGAACTGTTAGCGCCTGATGTTGGAGTAAAAAAACATACCTGGGATCAGGGATCCGAAAAAAAAAAAACTTTACTTCGTGTGATCCCCACCATGACATTTATACATTTTCTTACTGGCAAGTCTTCTGGCATTCTATCTGACATATCTTCTGACATTCTATTTGGCATTCTATCTGGCATATCTTCTGGC
>Ga0126342_10005115_pt1:0-10000 | contig 22734 bp, 22 predicted proteins | sample Cyp1metagenome_FD_92528 | JGI IMG/M metagenome (GOLD analysis project Ga0126342, IMG submission 92528) | Coral microbial communities from Lord Howe Island, Old Settlement Bay, Australia - Cyphastrea 1 metagenome | ecosystem: Host-associated > Invertebrates > Cnidaria > Coral ...
AGCGATTAACAGAACTGCTAAGGAGCGAGTTTTTCCAGCGCCAAAGACGCCTGCTATACATAGGTCAGAGCGGCCAGTGAGGATCGCCAGGAGCAATGCTACTGCCACGGTGAGGACATGTCCATCGCCATGCCCTGCTAGAGCGAGCAGGCTGTCCCGCATGTACCCGTCATGTGCTCCCGGCAGAGCAACCCCTATGGGTGTAAGGAAGCGGCGTAGCACTCTGACCAAAGCATCAGTCAGTTTTGTCCTGCGTAGCCGTCTTTAATGGCCTTGACGCCTAGTGGCACTGACTCCTAGCTGCATCAACAAAGCTTCAACCCAGGATGCGGCCCCAACGTCGAATCAGCGCCTGTACTGCAACAAAGGTTGCAGCCATGTGGATCGACTCGTCCAAGTTGTGTCACTGTGGGTGAGAGCTTGTCAGACGTGCTGGAGAGGACCACTTCTTGGAGTCCAAAAAGCTAACGTGTTTGCGGCCCCGAAAATGAGATTGCTGTAGTGACCCTTTTTGCCAAAACTGGCACGGATTTAACAAACCGCAGTGCTTTTGCAAGTCCAACAAAATGGCAGGATCCCGGGCAACACCGTTGCTGGTTCAAGGTCCCCAGTCCCGCCTGCATGTTGCCCATCTTTGCCAAAGCACCATGTTGTTTGGAATTGTTTGGGTGTTGTTGTCGCAAGCTTTCGCAGCATGGCGCGGGTGAGGTGGTCATTCTGCGACATTACTGGCGGGATGCTTTTTTCTGCGTTTGCGTTGACAGTGGATCGTTTTGTCACGATTGGGCGTCGCACTGCTCAGTTTTGTTTTGGTCTTTGATGCGTTGTTTGTTTTTTAGACTGCCCACCCTTCACCTCTCTAGACACCTGACGCATGTAATAAGAAGGGCACTTTGGGCAGGACTTGGGGAACAGATCCGGGCTGAAATTCCAAGAGCTTTCGGGGGGGATGGTGGCCGGACCTTGGTGGCCACCTGCTTGTGGACCCCTCCTAATATTATAGTATCCCGAGTCCCCGTTGGACAAAAAAATCTCAAACGCCTTGTCAGTGCGGATTGAAATTGAAAACCTCAAAAATCTCAAAACCAGGGTTCATCTTGGAAAATGCACAGTAAACTGAAAATTCCAAAAGCATCAAAACTCTCAAACGCCTTGTCAGCGCGACCGAAACTGAAAACTTCAAAAATCTCAAAGCAGCATCTTGCGCTTTCTTGCAGAGTCCGGGCGACATATTAAATTGTTCGATTTGTTTCATGCCCGTTTTTGGGGTTGGAAATGTATATAGATTTTGGATTCCGAAAGGTGATCCTCCCCAGTTCAGCACATGGATGTTTGTGTCATCCTTCTTGGCTTTTGTGGTCTCACTATTTCTGGTGAACTTTTGAAGCAGCTGGAGGCGTTCTGAGCGTCATGTCGCAACCCCAAAAACAGGGTTGCCACACGCTCCAACGTGTGTGTGGATTTGGCGCGCCCGTTTTTGGTCTCGCCTGCTATGAAATAGAAATTGAAAACAGCATCGGAATGACCCTGTCCAAAGCGAAAAGCGGTAGCGCGTGGCAATCCCATTTTTGGCAGTGTGGAACCTTGCAAGCTGCTCGCGACACGAAGCTCTTCGCATGACGCAAGTGGATCAAAGTTGGGTTTTGTTTGAGCAGCAAGCCTTCAACGCAACAGTAGTTCCACTGACCACCTTCTCAGTGGCTGTGGTAAGCTCTTCCTAGTAGCCGATGGACGTGCTGGCTGGTATCAATTGGGCTTTTCGCTCCAGAGATTGACCGTGGCCGGGCTGCCTCAACTTGACATCGTGTCCTGATGCACCGAGTCCCAACGCAGTTTCCCAATGTTGCATCCAAGATACCACGCTTTTGCAAGCCTTTTGCCGATGTTGCCATTGATGTCCAGCCCACTGATTCGTTGGGTCTCACGTGGGGGAGCCGCACTGCTTGGCCACAATCCCCTTTTGCTGTCTGACTTGCGGAAGATGATTACTGCCTGGTGGACTTGCCGTCGCTGGGCTATGCGGTCTGTGATTGTAGTCAAGGACAAATAGGAGTGGTTCTCGACTTGCAGCTTGCTGACGCAGGGCCGCTTGTTGGTTCTCATGTGAGCCAGCTCATCATCTGTTGGTCTACCGCGAAGTTTGTGCGAGATAAATTTCCTATTGTCTCACTGCTGCTGAAGGTCAGCACGAGAGACATACATGCATAGCCGCTCACAGAAAACCCGTTGCGCTAAGAAGTCAAGGTCCACTCTGAGATCCCTAACAGTTACCATCCTTCAGGAGACTCTTGTCAGTGGGCCAATGACAGAGCGTCATAGCAAGTAGCCCTGACTCCTTTTTCAGCAGCACTGCACGTGGTTGAGATCCCCGGATGCGCACCTGTGCACAGGTCGATACCTGCTTGTTCCCAAAGACAAGTCGCACAATGCCGTCCACAATATCTCGCGGTATTTCCCAGATCAATTTCGGCGGGAGTTGGGCTGAGATTTCATCGTGACCATGCAGAGAATTGTAGGATACCTGTAGGAAGTAAGTTTGAGCGTCAGAGAGTTGCCTGATTTCGCTAATCAGAGATGATGTCTGCCGCAGAAATCAAATGCAGCTATTTCCATCGGCTCAGAGTTAGCATGCGTGTCGAAAACAAACGAACCGAGCTGATCTCTGTTAAGTTCGTCAGCTGTCGCCTGCTTGTACACACTCTGCCATCTGGACGGTGTCCCACAAACAATCAACTCAAATACACCTAGAGAAAGTCAAAATGACAATCAATTAAATACAATCAGGTGAACATAATGAATTGACAGAATCTTGCGCGCTGATGGGTGAGTTCAAGTTCCAAGTTGAGGTGATGTCTTCAGAAGTCTCAATCCCCACGACTACAGTAGTTGCAGTTGCGGTGGTGCTGTGCGCCACAATGCTAAAAAGCTTTCTCAGACCTAGTTTTTTAGATTGCACCAAGGGCAGCCTAAAGCCGTAAAATCGTGAAGTTCAATTTTCTTCAAAAAAGATCTTTGGTTTTTCAAAAATTGCCAACTTTACACTTTACTACTTTGTGGTTTTGTAAATGATGCGATTTTCAATCTAAAATGTAAAACCAAAGGTAACTGAGAGAGGGCGGAATTTCAAAATAGCCACGAACTTTTTCGCAAGACTAGGAAGGGTGTTTTGGACTTGTTCCCTTTTCATCCTTTTCCAATGGATAAAAATTTCAATCAGCAACATGACAGTTGTTTGTCAAGACTGTCTATGTCCATGTCAGGTCTAAAAAAGTATCAAATCAAGCCCTCTTTTAACGTCATTTTCACCTTGGTTCGCGGCAATGATTGGAAAGCAGGCGTGTATGGAAACATGGATGTTGATAAACAGGACGAGATGGACGACAGGCGCATCCATCGATCGATTTGCATGTGCTATCACCTTGGGACATGTCAAGATTGCTTCTTGCACTGGAAACCTTCATGACAGACATGCTCCCAAACTGCGGAATTTTGTCCATAGTCAATGACATGTTTGAAGCCAAGCGCTAATGTTGAAAATGAAACCAAAGTGGCTTCATCTATTGAAAATTAGAAAGAAGCGCAACCAAAAATGGAAGCAGAAAATGGCATCAGGCATTCACCGACGAGCAGCGCAAAGTCTCTCAATAGCCTTCGATTTTTCATTGCCACGCTGCAGTCGCATACGCGCGGCGTTTAAGAAAACGTTGTCGTCGTCACTGCTGGCAGGCAATCGTGCCTTCAGAAAAAAGCAGCTTCCCTGAAATACTTTAAAGGCGATCTCGTCGAGTAGTGGTATAATGCCCGTCTCAGGACCGTGCATAGACAGCAAGCCGCGGATCGATTCCCGGGGCCGCGATCGTGACGTGGTAGACGAGTAAGTCTCAATACACCACGACCCGCCGAAAGGCACAGGGCGCCGGTCAAAAAAAACTTCCCTGAAATACTTTAGTGACCAGGAAAAAACTTGAAAGCACACTTCAATAAATGTTCTTTTTGCTGGTGGGCGCTGTCACTCTTGTTCTTCAGAACTGATCAACCGGTTCAAATCGGCGTTCCTGAAGACCCCAAGATCAAAACCAGCGAAATACTTGATAAAATTTTCATCCATTGGGAAAGGATGAAACGGAAACAAGTCCAAAACACCCTTTCTAGTCTTGCGAAAAAGTTCGTGGCTATTTTTGAATTCCCCCCTCTCTCAGTTACCTTTGGTTTTACATTTTAGATTGAAAATCGCATCATTTATAAAACCATAAAGTAGTAAAGTGTAAAGTTGGCAGTTATTTTAAAATCATTTTTTTGTTTTGAAGAAAATTGAACTTTAGGATTTGCGGCTTTACGCTGCCCCTTGGTGCACCCTCAAAAACTAGGTCTGGAAAAGTTTTTTTCAGCATTGTGGTGCGCAGCACCAGCGTACGGCAACTGCAACTACTGCAAATGACCACCTGAGGTGCATTTTCCTTCAAGCAGTCCCAGTAGACGCCAAACTTGTTTCTTCTCGAGATGCGTTTGAATGGGGGAGTGGTCGAGAGAGATTTTGCAAAAAGTCCGTTTTTGGAGTGTTCAGGTCACCATGGGAATTTCTCCTAGAGGTTGAGCATCTTCTTGAAAGCTCCCAGCTCGTGGACCCCAGCAACTTGCGTGTCATCGTTTATTCGAGCCCATTCTGCTTCTGAAGCAGCCGTGTTTAGAGTCAAGCAGCCCACCTTTTCAGAGGGCAATTGAGCTTGCTGGGCACGAAGCAGAACTCAAAGCACTGGACACAGATGTCAGAACGGTCTTGGCTGAAAAGCGCTTGCTGCTCTTCAAGGAGACGGCCAATGAAGCGAACGTTGGGACGAAGGGCTGTTTGACGAACTGATGAAAGGGTTCTCCCACCGGCAATGTGCCAGACTCTGGAAAATTTCCTCAGCCCAAATCTCTGTGCAGCAACTTCGGTGGCTTTTGTTTGTTTGTGTTGGGCTCCGGCCTCGTTTGTGCTTGCTTGGTGTTTGTTTGTGTTGTGACTTCTGCGTGGAAGATACGTATGTCTGACCGGGAGTGTGCACTTCGACCGGATGCAAGGCTTATGCTTTTTGTGCTTTTATGCCACCGGAACTGTACAGCATTTTTAGAGATCACAGCCATCTTTGCTGCTCTTCCAATTTAGTCTCACATTAAGGTCCGAGCCTTTGAACTTTGTCGGCCAAAACCAGAAGCAAATCTCTGTGCAGCAACTCAGGAATCAAGCAGTGTGGGCGAGGAAAATGATCCACACGTCTTCCAGACGAGTTTCGAATGACAAAGAAGACGGGTGGGTGAAGGGTCCCTTCACACAGAGGCTCAACTGGATGCAAAATACAACAAGTATTGGATTCAGTCGAGGAGATTTGGAGTGAGGCAAGGACAAAAAATAAGAGCAGTCGATGATTTCAGCGACTTCTTGGTGAATGCGACAGTGTCTTCAACAGAGAAGCTGCCACAAAACCGCAGCGCTGATTGATCCCACCAAAGCAATGAAACAAAATGTGCATGGGCTTGTCTCCGTTGACGGCAATGATTGACCGTTGCCACAGTTGGAGAGGTATTTCTTTTGCAATGCTTCGTGCCGTTCCAAGTCGCGCCCCGGCTGCTTCACTGTGATGTCATCCAGCTGACAATGAATATGAACTAGATCGTGCTCACAGAAATAATCCTTCCAATTCGATGGAGCTCCATGTACATTCATTTCAGTCTCACACATGGAAACAACCTTTGTCACAGACACGCCGAGATCTTCTTTGATGACATCCAAGTTGCAAGCGGCCTGGAAGCTGCCAAGCAGCATAGTTGCCCTTTCTGTAGGCTTGCAAACAAGGCAACCATCCACAGGCCACGCAGCTATGGATGAGAAGCTGTAATTGTGTTGTTGGACGATTTCATCCAAGGCCGTCCATGAAGGAGTGTCATTGTGCGCATCCTGGATGTCTTTTTGCCTGGCTTGCGACCACTCCAGCATCTCACGTCGCGACATGGATGAGCCTACCTGTTCTTCACATCTGCTCATCTTCACATCTTCTCATCTTCACATATGTTCATCTTCACATCTTCTCATCTTCACATCTTCTCATCTTCACATCTGCTCATCTTCACATCCTCACATCTTCACGTCCTCATATCTTCACATCTTCACATTCTCTCTCTATTTCTCTCTTGAAGGCGATGAGCAGATGTGAAGATGAGAAGATGTGAGGATGTGAAGATGTGAGGATGTGAGGATGAGAAGATGTGAAAATGAGAAGGTGTGAAGATGAGAAGATGTGAGGATGAGAAGATGTGAAGATGAGAAGATGTGAAGATGAGAAAACGTTTTACAGACCCCCATTGTTGGAAGAACCCTGCGCTCAGACGCTCTCGGGAAAAATGTGGGAGGTAATGCTGAGTTACTCGAAATTGTGGTTGTGATTCTTAAATTTGTTTGTGCAAGTGTGCTCGGTAGTTGGGTGCTAAATGTTTTTTTTTCTGAAGGCTCTTGCGAAGGGGTTTTCTCAAAGAACCGCTGCCAAATTCCATTTTCATTTCATCCACACAACAACTCCTTCGTTTACATCACCAACATCCCTGTACATCAACTTCATGCGCATCACATTCATCATTTAATCAAATTCAATCAAATTCACGACGCTACATTCGTCACCAACATCAACTTCATGTATTTGTAAATCACAGTCATCATTTACATCATCTACATCAAGTCCAATCAACTTCACGACACTACATTCATCACCAACATCATCTACATCAACTTCATGTATCTGTATATCACATTCATCATTGACATCGTCTACATCAACTTCAATCAATTCATCTACATCCTACGCATCGTCTAAATCATGTTGTTTACACAGGAGATTTTACACAGGAGATTTCACACAGGAGTTTTTACACAGGCACTGTTACAGTTTATGCACGAGTTATGGCACAGAAATTGTTACACACAAGTTCTTACACAAAAAAAACACAGGATTTCCTTCACACGTTCTTCCACCGGAGTTGTTACACAGGAGTTTTTCCTACAGGAGTTGTTACGCAGGAGTTCTTTACAAGAGTTGTTGCACGGGAGTTGTCGCACAGGAAATTTTGAAACCTCACACGCAAACCTTTTGCACGAACTGAGGGTCGAACTGAAGGTTTGAATGTCAAACTCACAACTTACATGCGGCAACGGTCATTGATGTGTTGTAAAATTTCATTTCCTCTTTGTTGAAATTTTTCACGTCCCGCCTTCAACCGCCCTGAAACAACTCAGGGGCTTGGTGGCCAGATCCAAGCCTGGCAATTGACCAGCAGTGCCAACCCCGTCTTGACAAAAGTTGCATCCTGCTGTGCGAGGGTCATCGATGAAAAATTTAAACGTCCGTCAATTTTGGTTGGAACATTCTTGCATGATTAAATGTGGCAAATCAGTCCCATCACAACCCAAGTCAAAATGAATTGATTTGTTGCACAAACCATTAGGTATCCTTGCAATTTGCGCGGGCGAATGTCGTTCCAATATTGTGTTATACTGGAGTCTGAAATTTGGATAAAAAAATGTGTTCTCCACTCCACTGAACAACTTGAACACTTTGACAAACGCAGCGTTTGATTTGTTTGCATTCCTTTCCACGTGCACAAACGATAAATTGACAGCATGCAGCAACTTCCTGTTTCATGGATGTGCACATGCGGCCATTTTGCATCCATAAACATGCGATTCCGTTTGCAAGATACTACATTAGAAAATTGGCCAATATCCCTGTTCAGGGATATATATATACATATTTACCTACATTGTGTGTGTGTGTTGATTTGAGCTGGTTCGTTTCATGTTTGGCACGTGTTAGCATCAACAGCACACGTTACGTTTCAGACGGGACATTGATTTTATTTTTTGCGTGTTTTGGTTGGAACATGTCCGTGTAAGATACAAATCCATTTTTGCGGACTCCCATGCCACATGATTTGACGGTCATGGCAAGTATTCGGGTAACCGGAGTACTGTTGTATTTCCATAGTAATTGTTGCATGTTGGTGCATGTTGGTGCATGTTGGTGCATGTTGGTGCATGTTATTGCATGTTGGTGCATGTTGGTGCATGTTGGTGCATGTTATTGCATGTTGGTGCATGTTGGTGCATGTTGGCGCAGGGGAAACGGAAACTTTGGTTCCAGCTCATGAACTTTACAAGTCAGTAGTTGCACCATTTTTTTGACATTTAAGGATTCATCGTTATGTCACATGTTTTTTGCTCAAAATAAACAATGTTTCATTATATTTGGTAATGTTCACACACTTTCACGCAAAAATCAATCTTTTTGCAAACAACCTTTGCTCATGGCAAGCAATGGAGTGCCCAAGTCGCAACAAATACACAAATTTGACATGGCATTGGCCAACATTTATTGTTGAATAAAATTCAGTTCATCAGTTTCTCTTGGTATAAAATTTAAATCATTTGATGGGACATTAGACTTGAGAGGAAACTTTCATTTTGATTGGGGATCCGGGCCATGTGAGTTTTGGTTATATAAATTATTGTAATGTTTTCGGAACAGTCCTTCAACTTGAACAATTGTGACTGATTCCAAATTGTTGCAAATCAATTCCGAAAACCATGCCACCCAAGGACTTGGGAAGCCTTCGATTCGCAGCCAGTGGGGGAGATGACAGCTCTCCCCAGGCATGGGTGCTGAGGGGAACATGGCAAGTGCTGAGTTTCACAAATTTCAGCGCCTGGAGGTCTGTGATGAAACTCAAGGGTATCCAGCATTTGAGGCCTTTATGGGGCGGGTCCAAAAATTCAGGGGCCTCAGCTTCGTATCCCGCCCCGTGCACCCGCCAGGTGCGGCCCGATGGATATGCTCACCATGGTTATCCGAGGCATGCCCATTCCAATTGTTTTGGGGCCGAAGGGCCGAAATCAACCTGCATTTCCTATTGATATTTTACTAATTTTACTATACCATCCAATCATCCTTTTCTTTAGGACCCGAGACGCCATTAGCTGTTTCCAGCTGCTTCGTTCCAGGATGCAGGACATTGAGGACAGGTTCGGCAACAGTCCCCTGGATCGACATAGGCCGGAGATCCGGACATGTTGAAAATTTGAGTTTTTGAATCTCCAGATCGTTTGATCGTTTTGAAAATTGTTGTTTTTGTTGCAGACTCGAATTTTCTGTGGATCAAACTGATGAATCGTTGCTGAAATTTCTCGAGGCTGGGCTCAAGAAATGTTGCAGCCATAGAGTTGCCTTTGTGAACTTTGTGAACCAGTGAACCACTGGGGTGCGAAACCCGGTGGCCAGCGAGCGGCGTCTCCGTCAAAGCCGTAGACTGGTGGCCATGGGAAGCACCTGCACTGCAAAGGAACACAAGGAAGCCTTGGAAGCTTCAAACCAGGTGCGGCTCCAAAAAAGTCCCGGGAACCTAGGGAGAACGTATATTGTATATTAATGTATATGAATATAATTGAAAATATGTTCATGAACTGTGTATATAATTATATATAATTACTTTCATATATTCTGATCATTGGGTATGATGTTGTTTGGTTGATGGTGATTCTTGATTGCTATCGTATTGCTTTCTGTCAAATCCTTGTGGATCCACAAATAGGATGGTTTGAAATTTGAACCACAGGCATTGAACATGATGTCAAGCAGCGACGATTGGAGGGAATACTATGGAATCTGGGGATGCCAACACGAACTTGGATCTCAATGGGGATGCAAACAGCAGTGTTGATGGTCAAGTTCCCAGTTCTCCCAAGGGACTTAACTTAAGTGACTTCATGGGAATTCCTCCACCGGGCGACGCGACAGGTATCGATCGACTTCTCTCGAGTGATCTCGGCCTTGTCCCTGGAGGTCCCTCGAAATCCCATTCGACTTCTCGGACGCGATCAGCCCGTTGAGATTCTTCGGCAGCAGCTTCCAGCCAGGAGAGAGAATGTGAGGGTTGACCCTCAGCATTAGTGGCAGTCAGTGGCAAAGTTAATGTGGCA
>Ga0126342_10005115_pt1:15000-22734 | contig 22734 bp, 22 predicted proteins | sample Cyp1metagenome_FD_92528 | JGI IMG/M metagenome (GOLD analysis project Ga0126342, IMG submission 92528) | Coral microbial communities from Lord Howe Island, Old Settlement Bay, Australia - Cyphastrea 1 metagenome | ecosystem: Host-associated > Invertebrates > Cnidaria > Coral ...
CAGTTTTGCAGAAATTAGGATCCCAAGGGTACCGCCAGGAGGGCCAGCTCTTGGCCGCTGCAGAGGGCACCATGCCACGACAGCAGCTGCTTGTCGTGGGATCGGCGGTCTGCTGGGTTTGGTTCGATTCGCTTCGCTTCGATGATTCACTGAGGTTTGGCTACATGGTGAACACATCTCCGACGTGGGATGCAGCTCGATGCTTGCCTGCAATGGGTTGGACCCACAGAGTTTTCCAGGATTTTCTTGACATCTGCTGTGTGACCATGATTTGCTCATGCTGAAAGCAGCAACTTCCGCACAAATTGCAACCAACAGAACCCTTGGTTTCGAGGCACTTACTCCACATGGACAACATCTTGTCTTTTGCAAGTTCAGCCAGTTCAGCTTTCTTTTTCTGATCGATTTGAAACTACCTCAAACTTTCAGCCTTTGAAGTGGGGTTTGTCATTGGCTTTCTCTATTTTTCACAGGAAACCATAGGAAACCCAGAAATCCACATGAACTAACCGTAGATTTACCGTAAATCCTATGAACAACCTATGAAGAAAGTGTCATCAGGAAAGGTCTATCGCATGAACTTCCACAATCGTGTCATGCGCGCATCCTCCAAGAACTTCCAGCTGATCAAGGCGACGGATGAAAACGTGGTCCCCAACAGCCCCAACACCACGGGAAAACCGTAACCGCCGTAACTCACAAAAAGTGGTTAAACCAGGTCAAACCTGTACGTCCATGAAAAACTGGGTTTTTGGATATCTATACCTGCTATACCTATATCATCCTATATCTATAAACATATGTTTCTATATTAATATGCTACACCCCCCCAAAAGTATACCTTGTTCACTGTTGTTTCTTTGTTTTCCATCAGATGCAGACTTGTGAAGGTTTCTTTAGTTTCCTTGAGATGCAGACTTGTGAAGAGATATGGTATGTGAAAAAGGCCTTTGCAAAGCGTGCAAGCATTGCTTTAAGAACGTATAGACTCTACAATCTACATCTCTATACAGGAGTTTCCCCCAACAAACGCAATAGTTCTTTAAACCATGTGCATTCTAAATTCACGCAACATGTTCTCTATAAAAAGTGAAAGAAAAATAAATTTGCAAACAACACGGGTAAAATGACTTTGCATAAAGAACACCATTCCTCAATGTATGCAACAACTCTCTGCAAAAAGTTCATTGTTTGAAAGATAAGTAATATTTTAAAAATGTGCAATTTAAACAGGCACCAATTCATGCAATATATTCTCTATGGATTAATGACCGAACAATAAGTAACCAAACAATACTTGTAAAATGACTTTGCACACAGACCACTATTCCTCAATATATACGACAACCCTTTGAAGAAAAAGGTTGCATTCTTTGAAAGACGTGTAGCATTACTTCCCAATTTCAGGGAGAACCCTCCTATATAATAAATGTACTGAATCAAGTCAAGAATCATAGCATTCCTGTAGGAAAATGTAGTATGCTGTTTTGCAAGATTGAATTTCGTTTTTAATTGCGACAGTATGCATTCTTACTGTCAAAGGGCCCTTCAAACCTTGCAAAATCTTTGTCAATAAAGTGGCACATTCATTGAAACATGTGTTTATATTTGAAAGTGTAGATTCTTGTTTGGAAAGTGTGCAGCATTCCTGTAAGAAAGTGTAGCCAGAGCCTACTGTAGATTCCATTGAGGATACAAAAGCCCTTTTTTGTTGTAAAGCAAGTGCAGCATCAACTTTTGCAATATGTCCTTTCAAAGAGTGCAGCTATTCCGTGGAGATTTTTTTTGCTTTGAAAACAGTGCTATGTGACTTTCAAAAGGTGCAATACCTTTTTAAACACAGTAGAGAATTGCTTGAAACAATGCAAAGCTAACTTTTTGCTGTAAACAAGTACTACATGCCTATGAAAAGATTGCAATAACATAATTACCTGTAATATCTCTTTCAAACTAGTGCAGCACTTGCTTGAAAAAAATGCAATTTTACTGCAAACTGTGCAAAATCTGTGTCAATTCAAGGAAAGCTGAAGATGATCACATACACACACACACATATATATACACACGTATCGTATATATGTAGTTTTAAAAAGTCAAGAGTTTCTTGGCAAATCTGTCTACTGTAGCATCCCTCCAAGAAAGTGTAACATGAGTTTATAGCAGATTCCATCGATGATATAACAGTGCTTGAGAAGATGATGATATTACTTCAGCAAAGTGTACCACCAATTCATGCAACTTACGAAGACATGCAGGTACTAGTACCTGACTAGAGGTACTAGTACCTGACCCAATCAAAGATCAAAGATTCCCCAGGACTCCTGCAGAGGTTTACTACATCGGCCCTATACTACTCGACCCAATCAAAGATTGTCTGCAGGAGTCCTCAGAAATCTTTGATCTTTGATCTTTGATTGGGTCAGGTACTAGTACCTCTAGTCAGGTACTAGTACCTCCCCATACCTGCCTTTGTCAGAGTCATTAAGTCCTTGTAGTGGGATATTTCCCCACGAGGATATCATTGACATATGTATATGTATCCCCTTGCCCCACGAGGATATTAAACATTGATATATGTATATGTATGGCAACCCCCTTGGACCCAACCATGTGATAGTTTCAAAGCACAAACTATTTTATCGTTATTGGAGGGAGGGGGTACCATTTATATTATATATCTACATTGTATATGGCGTCCCCTCATGCCCAAATCTATTTGGAAAACAGGTTCCAAAACCATGTGCAACCTTCAAGATTTATTCCATCAAAAATATATGCCAAAATGTTATTAAAACACTGCCAATACCAGTAATAACAGAAAAATGGTAGACTTTTGGGGCAATATGCATCTATGTCAATTTCCACATCTATATCCATATCTATATTTTCACGCATATCCATATCCATATCCATATCTACATCCATATCTATAGTCGATATCTATGTCAGTCTATATCATCTATATCTACATCTTTATCTATACCACGAAAACTAGCTTGCTAGCTGGAGTTGGATTAGCTGTAGCAATGAATTAAATTGGGGGCAGATTGGATGCAACTTCCATGATCTTTCATGTCTAACTGGTTTTGGACCCCCCTATTGGACATGATGAATCAAGTCGAACTGTGACCGCTCAAACCCCGCTGCATCCATCCTGCTGGGTTTCATCTGTGACCACGCGGTCGCATGCCCACGCGCACAGACATATACAAGATGATATTCACCGTCAATGTTGTGAATGTACTGCAATGTACTGCAGTGCAATGCTATGTAATGTGCCGTACTGTAACGCAATCCAATCCAATGTAATCTAGCGTAATGGAATCTAATCTAATGCGACCTCAGCTAATCTAACGCAATCTAACCTAATGTAATCAAATCAAATGTAGTGTAATGTAATGTAATGTAACGTAATGTGTTGTAATGAGAGAACAACCACTTGGAGTCTTGCACTCCGTTTCCTCAAGATGCATGACAACATGACCCGGTCTCGGCGAGGAATGGAAGATGCTCATCTTAAGATTCCCAAGCATTTCTTGCTCGATGGATGTATGCACCTAAGTGACGAGATTCTAAGACTTAGATATTTGTACGTATAGTAGATATACATAAATATATAATATGTGTATATATATATTATATGTAGCTATACAGGTAGACTATAGATGTATCGACATGTAGCTAGGCAGATAGAGATACTCAGATATATTCACCATGGACATATTCATACAAATGTAATATGTCACGGAAGGGAACAGGGAAGGAAAGGCCGAGGGAAAGAGGTTCAATCAGATGGTTGCAAAGTGGCTCAACCGAAGCGCGTTCGGTTGGGGCACTTTGTATTTAGCAACTAGGGGACTAGGAGTGTAATGTTGACGCTGGTATGCTAGGATGTCAGGGGGAGGGTTGTGGAATGACTATGGTGCATGCGAGCTAGAATATGTATCATGATACGCTGGTGTTAGTGTGTCAGCAGCTTCGAGTCGAATGGTAACGGTAACTGATTTCAGTTCAAGAAATGACACTCAAGTCAAGAGGTCGCGCCACATATTCTCTCAATACACATCTCTCCTTGCCCAACTAGCTTTTGTCGCCTTCTTTGTGGCCTCAAGTACATATCTATATTCTACATTCTATATTTGATATTTTTTCTTCTATAGCAATATCTATACCCATATCTGTCGGGTGTGGGCAAGCGCAGACTTGACCTCACAATCTTTTGCTCTAGGATTCCCAAATATGATCCAGAGCTAAGCCACAACGACTTCGCAGCCATGGTTCGTGTCAGGCTGACAGCAGCTTCAAAGCGGAGACGCCGGACACGTGGCTGACGTGGGGGGTCATTGGGATCGCTATGTCGCTTTGTGGATCATTTTTGGCGTCAAAAAATTCCAAACCATGGGGCCTGCGTGTCATGGTGCCCCGAGGAATTCCTGGCTATGCAATTCGGCCGGGTGGATGAGACGTCCTTTTCCTTTGATGCTTCTGGGCCATTGAGCCCCTTACAGGTGGGGGTGGCATTTGGATCTTTTCACATCAAAATTTCGTGAATGTCGCAACAAGAAAACTATTCGGCTATTGCTTTAGGGTGTACCTGGATCCTTCTGGTTGGTTTCCTTTTTCTGCATCGTGCTTGAAATGTTTCAGGCGTTTGCGATCGCGCTCTCAGTATTTGATGATCGCGTCTACGAAGCTTTGCGCATCTACTACTGATCCAGTCAGGAGACTCTGCAAGAGATCATGGAATATTTTCTTGAAACGCCGACATACACACAATGGTTTCAGATATTTTCTTGAAACTCTGGCATAGACAATTGCCTAGTTTGTGCAATGCAATGCCAGACTTTCTTCAGCGAAAAAACAGATTTCGACACATTGCGACCAACTGGTGCAAGAGAACCATCAACAGTTTCAATTATTAGATTTTATCAGATGTATATCAGTGCTGTTTGTATCTTCTCATCCTCCACTTGCCAGCTCACAAAATGAAGACTATTTGGCGATTTTCCTTGTCTGCCATAGAGTTCTGGCACCTGATAATGTACAGCCTGGGGCGAAGTGGAGGCGATCATCTGAATGGACCCGTCTCAGAGGTGATTTTTATTGGAAGATGGAAGAAATACTTCATTTTGATACAGCCCAGACTTTATCTCAGTTCGTGTTGTGAACTTGATCAGATTCAGCCAATAAGCAAATGTTGTCAGCTTCTCAAAGCTGTCTGCCCCACATTGTCCCCTCCGCAGATCAATGACCATTTGCGGGGATAACGCCGAGGGAGTCGCTGCGATTGTAAGATGCGATGCAGCTCAACACCTTGAACAACGGAGACATCTAACGACCCGTTTCTGAAAATGGCGGAACATCCGGTTTCTACAGTGCCTTATTTTTTACAATTCTTAGGTAGTATATAACTCAATTCTTCACTCTTCACATTAAGTTTAATACTCAGAGAAAACTTGCATCTCTGTTTTTCTTATGCGGACAACTACCTTCAATACCTATTGATAAACTTCAGCACTTGGAGCAAGAAGGAGCACTCCAGCCAAACCACGAAGAGAAGCGATGAATCACTCAGGCATCCTATGGACTATCAAGAAACAATTTAAATTACATTACACAATAAGGCCGTTCTACTCCTGGTCAAATGCATCCACGAGTGATTTCGTGACAAAGTAGGTATATAAGTATAAGGGTTTCTTTTGCGTTTCTCGCTTGCAAAGAAAACCAACTCTACGGAAGACAAACGATTCAGTTCCTTTCCTGCGCTGTGAAGCCCTTGTTAGTTTCAGGCTCTAATCCTGCTATGTCCTGAGTATGCTAATGCATGTTTAGCTAGCTTTTCAGCAAATCTACAGATACTGCGATTGAGTATAAAACTAAGCTACCTATCCCAATTCCAGTACTATTTCAGAACTACCCTTCCCTTTTAAGCAGCACTGTCCCTTCACAGTGATACCAAAAGGCAATGTGAACTGGGGAAAATTACATTTTACACTGGGAGTTCTGAAGAGTTCATTGTGTCGTATTGAGAAAATGTAAACTGGTGATTGGTGGTTTCAAGCATGCTTTCCTTTCAGCCATATTTGGGATGATGATCCTCACTGACTAGTGCGCAGATCATCCCACCATCATGAATAGGATATTTGAATGAAATTCAAGTACCCTCTGCTAATCAAACACGAATTGCTCGAAAATGTCCTATTTAGTTCGATGATTTTCCGAGCTTTAAACCTCCATTCAGTTAAGGGATTTTGCAGCCACGTTTGATGGCACCGGAGGGTAATGGCCGCACAAAGTTTTCACGAAGAAGGAAAGGAACTGATTCGCTAGTCTTCGGTAGAGCTGAATTTCATTGCAAGCAAAAAACGGGAAAATGTCTACTTGCTTTGTCACGAACATCAACAGGCACCTTTTCACTGGCTATGCCACACATTGTCCTCTCTGCAAATCAATGACCATCTGTGGCGATAACGCCAGCCGAGTCGCTGCGATTGCAAGATGCGACGCTGCCCAACACTTCAAATGATGGAGGCATCAAACGACCTACGTGTTTCAGAAAATGGGGGACCCCCCAACCCATGGAGTTAGTAGGTAGTAGCAACATAAATGAGTTTGTAAGCCCAACACCTGGCCGTGAGGCTACACTTGCACTGCCAGCAACGACCGGAACAGCATTTGGCTCGCAGAAAAATGGTTGGAACGTAGCACACATTGCAACGGAAATTTGGCAGCCGCTCGCTGTTTTTGCGAGAATGGCTGGTAGGGAGTAGATAAAAGTGAAAAGAAGTGAAACATAATGAGACACTGAGCATCGCAGGAAAATATATGATACAGATACTGCTGTGACAAATCACACGCACACACGCATACACATACATGTCTTCTAAAGCTTGCATAGACCTGTGAATGCCTTGGACCATGACGAATGTGCACTTTGCATGATGATGGAGGCAGATGTGCCAGACTTATGTCATCATTGTGTCATGTCCTCTTTGATTCTCTCAGATGTCAAACTCCCAATTTGATCGCTTTGTCCAGGATGAAGCTGAATCCTCTTTGGAAGAGATCTTGCAGGAAGATTAACCTGCGATGAAAGTCATGATGCGGTCTCTTCGTAGTTTCCCCTGGGTAGAAGAGTTCAAACAATTGAAGAGTCATGGCAGTTTCAAAAGTTTTTGGAGTTGCAAAGTGGTACTCTATTTATAGTAATGCAGTACGCATTTTCCCAGCCATTTGCAAATTTTTGGCCATCTGGTGCTGCAGGAGCTGTCCTCTGTTCGACGGCAGACCCAACCTGCAGCAAAGGTCACAGGAGCGTCCAGGCGCCGAAAAACCGGGTCTGAAAATTTGGGACTTCCAAGTTTTCCCATGGTGTAGAACATCACTTGTCAGGAACCAAATCCCCGGCAACTTGGGGGTGGCAGTTGCTTCTGGCAGGCCCAAGGAGCTGCTCCCAGCCTTGCTTTCATCGCCCAAGCGTCGCAGCGAAAACCATTCGGCGTTCAAGGATCAGCTACGAGAGGCAATGGGGTGCAGCCATTGAAACCCGTGTTCAATCGATATATATATATATATAAATAATGCATATATATATATGTATATACACATTACTATACCAGTAGTACCGCACAAGGCGGTGGCGGAAGTTTCAAAAATAGGAAACCTATAGGAGAGGTTGGTTGTTGTGAATCACGGATGGCAGAGCGAAGCCACTGATGGACTGAAAGGTGCTTG
>Ga0126342_10005116_pt1 | contig 22729 bp, 20 predicted proteins | sample Cyp1metagenome_FD_92528 | JGI IMG/M metagenome (GOLD analysis project Ga0126342, IMG submission 92528) | Coral microbial communities from Lord Howe Island, Old Settlement Bay, Australia - Cyphastrea 1 metagenome | ecosystem: Host-associated > Invertebrates > Cnidaria > Coral ...
ATGTGAAGATGAGAGGATGTGAAGATGAGAGGATGTGAAGATGAGAAGATGTGAAGATGAGAAGATGTTTTACAGGCCCCCACTATTGGAAGAACCCTGCGCTCAGACGCTCTCGGGAAAAAATTAAGAATAATCGAATCACGATAAATTGATGTCTTCATCTCTGAGTAAACCTGGGATGGGTACTGTAGTACTTAATCCTTTGTTAGAAAAGGGAACACACACATATATATATATACATATGTAAATATATACCTAAGGATGATATACACATACATATACATATAAAAATACGTAATAGACATGTAATACACATACAATACACATACAATACACATTGAAAATACATAAAACATACATATAATATACATATATTTTACGTAAGACACAAATAATACACATATAATACACATATAGTTCAAATATAATACACATATAATTCAAATATAATACACATATAATATGCATATAATCTACATATAATATATACACTATACATAAATACACAATGAACCTTGCTCCTGGAGACGGGGATGCAACCAATGGAGAACGAGTGAAGCAAAAACGGGTCGATGTATTTCTTGGCTGCCATATGTTTTCATTTGTTGACACACAGCCGGGCGACAACCCATTTCTGTCTGTTTTGAATTGTGGCGTTTGACCCTTGAAAAATTGGGAAATCAATCAGGGAAAATCACCAAATTTGATGGAAATAGTGGACCCGCCACATGCAAAACTTAGATGCATAGAGCCAAAACTTGGGAACTTGTGGTGAGTTGATTGATAGGTTGCATTACAAGGAACAACCCAAATTATGCTCAAATCACCAATTTAGTCCAACCGACTTCATTTGACTCTTTAAAATTAAGGAAATCAGGGAAAACTTCCAAATTTGATGGAAATAGTAGACCCGCCAAATGCAAAACTTAGATGCATAGGGCCAAAACTTGGGGAACTGTGGGGAGTTGAGTTTCACAATCAGAAGAACAGTACGAACACGCTTGGGGGTTTCAAACATGATGTGATGTGACATGAAATGACAATCAATGAGTTGGTGCGTTGATACCTCTCGGCAACCAAACCGCATCGCCACATAAGACGCGCCGGGCCCAATGCCTACATAGCCCATGCGGTCATGACCCCTCCTGAAACCACCGTTGGGACTCCAGCCTCGCATTGCAAGGCCTTGCCCCCTGCATTGGACGGCCCCCAAATCTCTCTCTCTCTCTCACACACACATATGTATATATATATACAGGCATATACATCTTCAAAATATTTAATTGTCTATGTAGTTGTATTTTTTTAAAATACCCCACATCTATGGCAAATTTGGAGATGTTCAACTATTTTTTCTTTACTCTTCCATTATTGAAATGACTGAAGTGCATGGGTTCAATCTTTGGTTGTTTGGCCCTTCCATGTGTAGTGAAAAGTATGAGAGATCCATGGAAAAAAAGGATCAGGAATGATTTACCATGACTTAGGTAGAATTACAGCCGGGTCTGAACTCAAGTAACCAACAATCTAACAATTCCCACCAAGTTCGATCCCCAGATTGAAATAAATTGAAAAAACCCGTTGGTTGACTGGGGAATGCTCCAAACAGATCTAACATAATCTAACCCTGAACTGAGTACACCCAAGCTCAGCAATTTGGTGGTCGATGTTTTTCACGGTTCCGCAATTATTTAGAAACAACATTCTTTCTGCCAGACAAGTAAAGGAATGACCGTGGAAATGCTTTGAATCTACATTCATGCGCGGGGTCTCCGTGCCTTTGTGCCTACCTGGAGTACAGTATGTTGACTGGCTGACATCCGTTTGCTGGATAAATTACAGTAGTCTGTGATATAGTGTGAAAATAGCATGGCACACCATTCCATCTAGGTTATCATCGCCCACCCTGGGCCCCATTTTGAGACAAGTACAACGGACATCTGCAGCGCCCAGGCTTTTGTGTACAAGGCCGAAACCCGCTTCGGCCAGAGCGTACGAGTGGTGGGCAACTGTCCCGAGCCACTTTGGCATGCATTGTCTGGCACGCCCATGAGTTTGAGTAGGCCCACACGGTGCATTTTTGGATATACACCCCCCATTTCATTGGTCATCTTCCCAGTTGTGGTTGGATCACTTTACCTTCCAAAGACAAGACTTAGACATCCAAAAAAAATTGGACCTGGTTGTCCATGTTTTTCTCACCCAGTTTTGGGCTACATGGTTCCGCCAGCAACTGCGCCAGGCTTGGCAACTGGGATCCGGCCAAGGCACCAGCCCTCACCACAGATGTCCGCCTGGCGTGTTTGGAGATATCTTGGAATGATGCAGTATGATTTAATAAGATTGGGTATGACGCTGCGACATCCCTTCAGTGACAAGATTGATGTTGTTGTTGAATGAACTCAGACATGCGTTGGTTCAAAGAATCAACTCTTCCAGAATACATCAGATTCCAATGGCTGTCATGTGATTTATTCCATGCCATAGATTTGTTCAATAAATATGCGCCAGCCTTCGAAATATCCCATGTGGTTTGGGAGTATTCAATGCCAAGTGGGGAGCGCCAAGCTGTGCTAAAGGGCCAAAGGTGGTGAAGGGGTGGACATTTGGAACGTGGACATCAAAAATTACGGGGGCACAGTTGGAACATGTTGGCACTATTGGGGAGCGAAGCAACAAGAAACATCGGTTTCCGAGACATTTTTGTTGCAATAATATGGAGGGCAAGCGCACAGCACAGTGTCTACACTCCATGCTACTTATAACGGGACACACGTGAGACACAACTATGAAGTCTACACGTTGGCATGTTTATGGATATTTTACATATAGTTCTGGGATGTTCTTGGCCTTGGTACTCTAATTCACCGTTTGGAAGAACAGCTGCATTCACATTTCAACAAGACCTGTATGCATTCACGCATTGGAATCCCTTGCAAGGTCTGGTAGATGCAGGTGGGTTGATCATGGTTGATCGACCAACGTTGGCGGTTTGGGTTGTTGATTCACACATGTTGAAATATATTGAACTGCCCCCCAACCAATTTGTTCAAGTGATCCAACCATTATCCATCCGTCATGAACTGTCACTGTGATCCTATCTTTGTTTAAGTTTAGCCATCATCATGGAACCAAGTTCCACCAGTCTTCTCACACCTGATGAGAACTTAGCTGGGGCCCCTTTGTCAGTGGGATTGAAAATCGGAGAAGAGTTTGAACCTGGAAATGCAATGAAATGTGTATTGTCCATAATCATTCTAGATTCATATTCCCATTTTCGGTGGTCAATCCCTGGTGTTGGTACTGGATTTTACTCTGAGGCGCCAGTAGAGCCTTGGTTGTAATTTTTGAGGACCGGCATTTGGGCCGTTGGGGAGCGGAAACATTGCAGGGATGAATAGCATTGTGTGAATTTGTGTATGAGACATCAAGTATAAACAAATGTAACATGGGCTGTGTACAATATAATCTACAATTGAATATAGTTATATAATAGTTATTTTATACAAAGAAGAATGTACATGACACAAACACATACATATGTACATATGAACATATGCATATGCATTTTATCGCCACTTTTGTGGACTGAACTAGAAAAATTTGAAGGTGATGCAGAAAAACAGAATCAGAAATCAAGAGTCTGGCTAGAAACCATATTTTGTCCCCTAATTTCAGGGAAAAACATCAGAATAGTTGGGGGAGAATATCGACAGATTTCTGCCATAGTCTCAGGCAATACATTTCTTTCAGGGATCTTGAATTCATGTTATTGTTTGCAGCTGGAGGGCTATATCGAGGGAAACTGTTTGTTTTGAGTTGTTCAATGGCAATGAAGCAGCTTACCCCTCGATGATGGTCTACGAAATCATGAGGGTTGGTGATAGGTGGTGATCGCCTGACCTCGGGAAACCAAGGAATACAAATTCGTCATATTTGACGAATTTCAAGGTGCAGTTTGGGAAGAAGGCCTGGCACCCAAGACAGGAAACGATCATTGTTGGAGATTTTAGGCTTGGGGGATATCAGGACCCAAAGTCTCCAACATTAGTAATTTCATGTAATTTCACTCGCCCTGAATTTTACGTAAAATCGACTGTTCTACTAACGTTATCTTACGTAAAGTTTTATTTCAGGATATATTCAGTGAAATTTACTTGAGATCCAGCTCAATGAACTTTGCTTGAGATACTTTTTGCTTGGACTTTACTTGAAACTGGATTTAGAAATACCTTCACTTGAGATGATCTTTGGACTTCACTTGGGACCCACTTGAAACAACAGATTATTTGAAAATATTTGAGATGATCTTTGACTTTACTTCAGGTTACGCTTACGTGGTGGTTTGGGTTGGTGGTTTGGAATTCTGGGAAATCAGTGTTTGCAACGTATTTTACTTGAATTAAAAGTATGTAAATAATGAATAATTTATAATTAATTATTAATTAATATCTGATTCTATTCTTACTAATTATAACTAATTTTCATTTTATTTGTCTATAATTATTTTACCTACTGGTAATGTCAAGAAGGATAGACAGAAATGACATGACTGAATGGAATGGAATGGCATGGAATGAAATGACATGACGTGACATGAAATGAATGAATGAATGAATGAATGAATGTATGAATGAAAGAATGAATGCATGAATTACTGAATTACTGAATGAATGACATGGAATGAAATGAATGTATGAATGAAAAAATGAATGTATGAATTACTGAATTACTGAATGAATGAAATGAATGAATGGATGGATGAATGAATGAATGACTGAATGAATGAAATGAATGAATGAATGAATGACATGGGTGACATGGATGACATGGAATGAAATGAATGTATGAATGAAAGAATGAATGCATGAATGAATGAATGAATGAATGACTGGCATAATTAAGCTATTTTTTCAGGTTTTGATAAAGTTTAATTCAGTAAGTTCATAAAATCATGAATTCCCAGACTTCCAAACCACCAACCCAAACTGCCGGGTAAGCACAAGTTGAGTAAATGTATATGTGCATGTAGATGTATATGTATATGTGTATGTGTATGTGTAGATGTAGATGTATATGTATATGTGTATGTCTATGTGTATGTGTATGTGTATGTGTATGTGTATATGTACGTTTATACTTATTGACATACTCTAGTATACCTATGAATATGTGGAGTCTGCGAAGAGTTCGAAGAGTGAGCCGGCATGTGGAACCCGATTTCTATGCAGGTGTTCTTGTGCATTTTTTCGTTTGGCAGTCTTGAACACATCTAAAACATTAACGCCAGTCACTGGTATGTACATTCACAGCATTGACCATGGATACAGACAATGTGACCCATCACCGAACGTGTACTGCGGTGAACATGTGTTGCCAAAATTCATTGCCAGTTTTGAATGCAGAGCTGTCCGAGCCAGGCAAAATTGCAGTGCCAACGAAGGCTGCAAGAGATCAAGGTGTGGTGGTGGACTTGTAGTGAACATTTTGACTCAAAAATGAAATCAAAAAGGGAATTCTGATGGGGGATTTTTTCTAGACGATTATGGGATTTTGAGGGTCCAGATTTTGAGAAAACCCCATCTGTTGGTGGAAAACCTGGACAGGCCCTGCCGGAGCCTGGGTGGTTTCCTGCGTTCCGGTGTTTGTCCTGGGCCCCAGCGGAGCCAACTGCGGTTTCGTGGGCTGGGCCTCGGCTGGGCCCCTGGACATCCCTGGACCAAAGGTGTCTCACCCAAAGCGCCTTGAAGTGGTGCTGTAATGCTGCAAACTTCTCAACCTCTGTCAGACTCTGTCAATCCCAATCCATGAGGACACTTGCGAACTCCGCCTAAGTGTCCGCCATCAACTGATCTCCAGCACAACTTTCCATTGAAAGGGGGAGATGGACATTCAATTCAGACGGCAACCCAGGCTGCGGGATTGGCATCCCGACAAGAATCCAGACAAACAGGAGGCGAGGCTTTGTGTTGTACTATTTGAACCTGTGAACTGTGAATGTCCATGGAAAACAGGAAATCTCCCACTGGTACCAATGACATCATCACTCCTAGAACTTCTGGTTGTTGCTGAGCTTGCAATGCCGTTGCATTTCTGATGCCAACATGGCCGCAGGTTGCTACTGAAGTCTTCCAGTGGCTTCAAACCCAGAAGGATCTGTAGTCACCTTGGAAAAAAGGAGCGGTGCCAGGATGTGATGGATTCCAATTTTGTTTTTTTTGTTTTGCATGTTTCTTGCATACGTTCCCCAAAAATATATCCGGCCGGAGATTTTTTTTGTCAGCAAATTGCGTCTTTTTGCATTTTCAGACATGACACGTAAGTTAAGTGAACAACAGAAACTTGACATGGTCAAGTACCATTAAATTTTGAAAAAACTGCACGTTCAGAACTGATGCCATTCATGTTGTGCCTGGAGCTGCCACCAGCTTACCGAACCGGCCGCCCACTGGGTGGGAAAATTTTGCAGCATGGAGCGTCATTTGCTGCCGCTTTTGTACATCTTGCCATGGGCCTACACCTTTTGCGCAGCTTTTCGCATCGAGGAAACTGGGCGCTTGAAAAGGCAAAAAAAAAATCAATCAAACACAATTCATAAACAAATCCCTTCTTAAAAGGAAAAATGGGGATGAAACAACTTTTTGGTGAAGGTGGTTCAAACTGAATGCGAATACACATGAATGAACCCCTAAACAGGGGTGGTTTAATCCAAATGTGTTTTACAAAACAGTATTAAATTATACATTATTATAGTATAATGACCAGCGCTGTGGCTCGGGAGGTCTGTGCTAAACGTTGTGTAGCCGCCAGGATCATCTTGAAGAGATGGGGATGCAGGACCTGTGCGAACGACTTTTAAGTCAGCTCTTTGGCAATGGCCCCTGCTTGTGGGGTTCCATACTACTTGGGGAATTTATATGGCAACCCTGGCGACCACCAAAAAGATAGAATCATATTTCCAAGATGGCATAGATGATGTTTTGTACAATTTTTCTATCTTTTTGGGCCTTCTAATTCAGGTATGGCATGGGTCCACCAGTGTATGCAGGCCAAACTTGAGTTTCTAATTTTTGAATGACGTTGGATGCAGTTACTGTGTCAGCCGAGTGCAAAGGGGCCGGAAAAACATGGGTTTCTTTTCTCATCTAAACATTTCTCTCTTGGGCCGAAAAACATTGGTCGTATATCCAAGTCCTTCGCCGTTGTTCTTTTTGGTAAATCCGGTCTTCCATTTTTTATAGAAAAAATTGGGGCAGGAGCTGCTGGACCTTCGGTATTCCCTTTTGCAGTCACATTTCCTTAGGAGCAGGCAGGGCGGCCCGAAAATCGGTACTATTCGAAATGTAACCACATCAGCATGGGGGAGGCACTTGAGTCACAATTGAAACATATTGAAACTACCCTCTGGTGATTCAACATATGGAAAATGGCCCAGTTATAGATGATGTTTGTTTGGACCCACCCCCATGAACACTTCCTGATTGTATGTTTCACCATACTTCACCTTTTCTGAAATTGTAGTTCCGGGTTGGGAAGATCGTCAAAATGGACATTCTGTGTCCATATCTTTGGAAACAACAGCGATTTCTGGTAACTGATCCCATGTTGGTTTTGAGGTCCCTGTTTTCTTCTCCGGAATTCCGAAAAACACGCCGGTCACCAGGCGATCGGTGGACAACTGGTCGCAAAATGATGAGAAAACCTTTGCTCTGGAGGAAGTGCGAAAAGCTTGGTATATCCATGAGACCCTTGGGTCACATTGCGACTGCTATGCAGGAGACTAAAAATAGGTTGAAAATTGGCTGAAAAACTGCCTTGGGGTTGGTTCTATCCCCCAACATTTTGATTATTGGTGTGATGGGTTTGGCGACGCGACCTTTTTCTCACGAAGCGTACAAAGCTTGCGAAACCTAAACTACGTACTGTAATGCTAGATCTGGTTATACGAGAAAGCAGCTGGGCAATTCACACGAAGTGAGTAACTTGTTCAGAGGAAACAGAAGCAACACCAAACATGGCCCAAGGTCGCAGGGTAAAGCGATGTTTCGTTTTCAGGTTTCAAATTTCAGTCTAGAAGTCACATCAACTTGACTTACTTGATCCTATCTGGCAACCGGCAGATGCGGCAGTTTCTTTTTTGGTAGACACTGCATTTTCACATGATCTCAATCTCCCAAGGATTAAAGAGAGACTGGACTTGGGAGATGTCAAAGAGGTTACTCCTGGGGGGTGGGGGCTGATGATCTCTGCTGAAGATGCCATTGAAAGATTTTTTGGTGATTTGTGTAGTGAGCAGATTATCACAGAAGTTATTATTAGACTGACTTGTGCCTGGCATTGTTGACTCGGTTTCAACTATAGAAGATCATAGTGGTCTCCGGAGGAAACCATCATGCCCTGTCAAGAACTTAAGTCTCAAAACTTGGGACGGAACCCTATGAGATGAGAGGATTTTTCCAACACATGCTCTGCTGTTCCTCAGAATTCAGAGCTGATGACGGAAGAAACTGTAGATGTTCCCGAAAATGGAGACACCCAAAACCAGTTGGTGGTGGTGTCCACTAAAAAAAGACTGAACATACTTATATACATACATATATATTATATTATATTATATTATATTACATTATATTATATTATATTATAATATATTATATTATATATTATTATATATATGGACATAGCGTGTCCCCAATTTCTATCACAGAGCCACTATATAGTATATAATATACTTGTATATATGGCTGCAGCTCAAACTGTAAGGTCCCGATCCATACCCCTTTGAACTCCTTCGTTCCATCCGGATCACCGCTCACCGCGATCCATACCCGTTTTTTGAGCCATAGTCAAATCATATTCAACTCATATCCTTCAATGGGAATTTCAGGATCCTAAAGTGGAGGTACCTACCCTCTGGTAATTTAACATAGCTATTGAAAATGGCTATTTATAGTGGATTTTCCCATAAAAAATGGTGATTTTCCATAGTTATGTTAAATTACCAGAGGGTACCATATATATAAGGCCTATATAAGGGCTATCCCTAAAACAGTCAAGAAAGGTGGAACCCAGCTGCGAGGATCTGCTGAGTCAGTTGAGTTCGCTGCAACAGCAGTGTCCTGATGCCGAGGACGCCTGGATGGAAAGTAGACATTGATGTATGGATGGAAAGTGTCCTCAAATGGAAAATACACATCTAATATATCTAATTCATACTCACAGTTGAAAATGGATACCATAATTGATGTAGTCAATGTGAGCATGAAGTACACCTATATAAACATAAGAATTTTTGTCTGAACATAGCCGGATTGTCGCCAAATAGCCATTTGAATTAGGGAAAACTAGGGAAAACGCTGATAAAAAATGGGATTTCTGGGAAACCTATGACAAACACGTATCATGATATTGCTTTAAGTTAGCTTCGAAATCGTCTTCCAGAGTTGATTAGACAAGCGGAACAGCCAGGAGATTCAGTCCCAGCTGAGTGATCTCTGGGAGGAGGTGCTCGGAGAGTAAATACCTTGGGGTGCCCCAGCCACTCATACTTTTGAACAGATTATCTATTTGTTTTGGGATAAACTCCAACTATGATCTTTGGGATACATATCCGACTAATATCCAATCAATTGTTGCACAACATCCACTGTGATCATGGGCAGCTAACTTGAACTCAAGTGGTCCGTATGCCCCATCAAAAAAACAAAAAGATGGTGAGGATATCACTGGCTCTCTGTCTGGAAGGACTACAGCCAGCGTTCATTGGGAGGATTGAACTGCGAAGGAATGGTCAGAAAATCAAGCTCCACTACACAATTCGATTCTTTTCAGGCGGTTCAGGCATCCGGTTTCTGGTCGCCACATCTATCGTTCTTTGGTATGGCCTGATTTTTTTCCCCTCAAAGCAATCTACTCCCACTATGAACAACCATCTACTAGGTATTTGCAGGTTTACTAGGGAATTCCATGGGTTTTGACCCATAGCCTCCTGGTTCAACCGACCCAAAGTTTTTTCAGGTGGGCCGATGGGTCAAGGCTGATGACTTGAGACTAGCCATGGAGAGGGAGCAGAAAAGCATCCACAATGAGGAGGCAGGTGGATCGTGGTGGATCACTGGTTGTACCCTCTGGTAAACGTTAACAAAAAAACTATGGAAAGATCCACCATGCTATTAATGGGAAAATCCACTATTTCTATGGCCATTTTCCATAGCTAACTGTTAGTATTACCAGGCCGGGTATTGCTTGTGGAAGTAAACATGGGCACGTTCACCAAAAAGGGCTGCATCCCCTCTGTATATTTTCACCACGATGGGATCATGGGGCAAAAAACCAAAGATGGAACGTTAATGGATGGGTTATTCTTAAATGGAATGTGACAATTGAGAACTGACGGATTTGGGGCATACCCAATTTGGAATAAACTCATTTCTTTGGGATGGTCTCAATTGATGAAAATAGAATAAAATAGATATTCATAGGCAACCATGTCAGTTTTTTGGAACGGAACGTAACATCGCAAATCTTAAAGCAAAACCAGATGTTTAAAGGTCCAGTGGATCCATTTTTTCTCTGTTTTTCCCACTATTTCACCTCGTGGCTGACGTCAATCTCCAAAAGATGACGATGATCCCAATCCTAACTGGTTGGTGACCAACGCAGAAAACGGTTGCAGAAAGTTGACAAAACCTGGCAAGATAAACAACCTGCAAAGTATGTGGAATACTGCAAATCAATTCTTCAGGCAGTTCGCGAAGAGTGCTTGATGCTTAAACTTAAACCCTACGTTGTACTACCGGCCCAAGTGGCGAGTGGTTTTCTTTTTTGGCAACTTGGACTTTGGCTCTTCACCAAAAGTGGGTGAAGTGAAGAGCTGGGGTTTTGCGCAATCAGCCCGATGGAATCATATGGGTTTGTCTGGAAACGGGGGATACGGCAAAAATTCAACGGGTAAAATGGTAATGAGCCTAGTTCAGACACACCCATATTATGCTTTTATCATGGCAACGCAATCGGGTGTTTCAAGAGTCAGAACGGCAGGTGGTTAGGTTTCAGCAAAAGAGAAAACCAAATGGGAACCCTGTTTGTCATGGAACTGCCGAGAACACAGATGATCCAAAAGTAGTGATAGATGATAGTGAAATATGGCAAATACTTGTGAATATCATGCCATTTATCACTTTGTTGCTCCTGACCATTTTGATTCCCTATTGTTTAAATGCAATGATGGAAACACATTTTCCTTCAAAAAAACACCTGTTTTGCTGGCTCGGATTCTGCTTAGATAGTTCTTTCAGGTATTAGGTAGGGTAAGATTACGTTTTTGCAGCATATGTTAGTACATCCTCATTTCCTTTCGGTAGTTGGGCGAATCTTCATTCTTTCTGGGCTCGGCAAATCCCTACTTTTCCCGTTACAAGATCTCATGTTTACCAATGATGCTAGCTGCAAACATCCCCCCCCGTCCCTCCCCGGCATGCACTGGCCTCGCAGGCACGAATGAACTTAGATGTTGAGGCAACCAAACAGAAAATCAAGGATTTAGAGCTCCTCAGCCCGCAAGAACTCCGTGGCGGTTTGTCAAAACTACGTTACATATCCCATACATATCCCATATGGCACTGCGGGACTCAAGCAGAAACAGGGGTGCTCAAAACGCTCAAGTGGATGCTTTGAAAAGCGCCAGAGAGGATCCATATTTCTCCCATTCTCACCCATACCGTCGAAAGATTTAGCGTTTGGTGGATGCTGAGGGGCCAAAGTGCCAATGCGACGAAGGTCTTCAACAAGGATCAGGAAAGCAGGTGCTCTCGGCACATCCCAGATGTGTTGCAGAGACATTTGCGGGACATCCCTTAGGACATCCCTCTATTGATGGGAGTTAAACAGTAAAAAACTCATAGTTTCCTGATTTTGGATGCAAGCCAGTCTGCACCCGCAGCTCTGCCAGGTTGTTTGAGATTGTGAATGTAGCTCAAAGATTGCAGGGGCCCTCAGAATTGTGGACACTTCACCTTCGGGGGTTACCTTGGCGTTGGGGTGTGAACTTTTCTCCAAGAAACCAGCCTTTTCGGGTCAGTGAGTGTCAGTGTTGATTCCAAGAATCGGTTGAACATTTCCACCCTTTGGAACCGGTAGAAACCATGGTTTTGTGTAGAGTTTCCTCAGGACGCTGAACTCAGCTGAGGCAAGAGCTCAAAAAGCTCATTTCCAATGCAGTGCATTCCGACGATGTGCGGGAATTGCAGGTGGGGAGACTTGGGAAGCGGTACAGAGGTGCGTGGATCATAGGTATCTGTCGTATCTGTCATGGATATTGTTCATTATGATTTCTAGATTTTAGAGGTCCGAAAAGGTGGGAATCTTCCAATCCCTACAAGTATCACATCTTTTTAATGGAAAATTAAGTTTGGGTGCCATAGGCATGAAAGTTGATACATGCCATTGACTTGCTACAGGGGTCTGTTTGTGGGGGATTTCTGAGCCAAACTTAGCGAGTGTTTCTCAAAAGATTTGGGACCTCAAAAATTCAATTCGCTTTCCTACCACAAAGGCCACTTAGGAGGGTTCTGAGTGGGCTTGTGACCTAGTCGACCTAGTCACCCATTTCTAGCCCACTTCGTTGTGCTACAACCCATACGCCTTGACCATTTGACGCCCAAACATTTTTTTTTTTGAGGAAACGGTCCTCGCACCCATTTGATGGTTCAGCTGTTGAAGAGCCACAATTCGCCACTTGGGTGTGTCTGAACATGGGGTATGCCTAAGTATACCAATAGAATAGCAATTGTCACGGGCAGAAAATGATGATCAACCAGTAGATTTTGTGACCGGAGAGAAACGCCAGGAACAGTTCGATCCGTTACAGAAGGCCTACAAGGAGAGGGTGACTCGTTTTGGCAGATTTGTACCAGGCAGTTAACCATTAGCAATACTGAAATGTAACAAAAGCTTAATTCGTTCAATTTGTTTTGTTTTGATGATGAAATAATGAAATACCCTATCAACTAGCCTTGGTGATAGTGCTTTGGGCGGTATATGAACAGTCTGCTCCTTTGGCGATCATATCAGACCCGAACCTTTCACGTCAACAGCTAGTGAATGTATGTTCACCCTCCATTCCTCTGGAAAATCACAAGGTCTTGACCCAATCAGCCACTCTATCACCATGTAAAAAATCTTGGGCTAATCATCCGATAGACCGATAGTCAAACATGGCAATGGAAAACCCACCCATTGAGTTCGATGATTTTCTCAGTAGGATCTCACAAAAGACCTGAGCGATAGTCAGCTCCAACAAGCCTTCCATGTAGCAGCCTGGCAGCCGGGCGCGTCGGGGAATGGACTGGGGACTGGGAGGCAAATCATTGGTCTGATTGGATTAGGAGCAGCACGTCTTGGATCTTTTTGAGGCTTTAGTGGAATTAGAGTACTCTTCCAATTTTCAAGCTATGGATAGCTGATTCAGACCTGTGGTCAGAGGACGAAGTTACGAAGTTCCTATGGCAAAGCATCACTTGACTCACACAATGGGTCCCAATTCAGTATCAAACCATCCAATTTGCAGTGCCTACCGTCATACCCATGTTGTCATTCTATAGTGAAGCAGTCAAACATTAAAACTACCCATGCTGATTTTATTGGTAATGTCGCTGCTTTTATTCCAGGAGTCCAGTTGGTCATCAATTGGTTGGCCATAGCGAAGCAATTCACTGGTAATTTATAGTTGTTGAAATCTTGTTGCAGTTCAATCCTCGATGCAACAAACCCAACTTTTTAGGCTATTTTTTCAGGATTTTAGAACACCCTCAACTGTAAAATGAGGCATAGATGGTATGTCTTCGGGTCTACCACTCTATTAGTACCGTTGGTTTTTGTGACATCCAATTTGGAGCATTTGGACGGATCCCCGCTGATGCCAACCAGGTTTTAGGCGAGCGGCCTTGTTGTCGCAATGTGGATTACAAGGCTTCTATGATAAGAATAGTGGATTATTCCCTCGTGGAAATTCCTATGACACCAATGAGTATAATCTGTAATATTGTGAAATGAATGCTTAAACTTTCATTTGATGGGTAAATCCAGCATATGTGGACACAATGGGGGATGGGCCCCGAATAAAAATGGCTTCATGGAAACCATGATGATTCAAGCCCTCCCATCATTCATTTTGAATCTTTGAAAGCAACTATGATTATGGTAGTATAATTCCTGGGAAATAGTAGGATATAGTAGGATATGCCTGGAAAATAGTAGGATATAGTAGGATATGGCAGTGTTTTTTCATGTTTTTTCCCACCCTTTTTTGGCTTTGCGACATCCGACCATTGGGACGCGCCACTCAGGTGGACCTGAGAAAGCAGATCGAAGCGGTCAAGAAGAATCTGTCGAAGGAACACATCGACAGATCCTCGGCGATGAAATTGGCGAAGTCGTAGATTTCTGGGGAGGTTAATCAACCAAAATCGAATAAAAGGGTGTGAAAACACAGAATTACTAAAGATTGTTTGTAGTGATTATTTTCGCAACCTATCCACTCGAATATTAGCCAATTCAAAATGGACTGTTGAACTTGGTTTCATCCTGACAGATGATTTTATAAGCAACATGCTATTTTTTCACACCCAATAAGGCACCTTACCTCAAAACAAGGTCTCGGTTGGGGATGAATGGATTACTTGAAGCATCGATGGGCTTTGGAGGCCAAGTACGAAGCATGTTTGTGCATACCTGCTGCACAAGCACCGCTATCTACATATGTTTTTTTTCTTATCTTTTAAGGTTCATATACACAGTCTACACATGTCTATACGATATCCTCCTTCCAAAGACTGGAAAAGCATGTTAATAAAAAATGCAAAGATGAGTTTTGCTCAAATTCAGGTGCCCCCCAAAACATTGCAGTGACGACCGCCTTGTTCTTGTCTTTTGGGATCAACGGATTGAAGAGCTGATGCAAAACAAGCCAGCTCCGCCGACCCCTTTTTTCAGGTGAGTTGTGGCCATGGATGGAATGTTTTATTGAAGTTTACCCTCTGGTAATTTCACATAGCTATTGAAAATGGCCATTTATAGTTGATTTACCCATAAAAAAAAGTGATTTTTCCAAAGTTGTGTTAGGTTACCAGAGGGTATCTAGGAAGGAAACATACTTGTAGCCCCGCTAAGGTGGAGATATTTTTCTGCCTGTTTTGGGCATGGACTTATTTGCATCTATTCTGAAGGCTCTATTCAATCTCACTGCCTTCATTTTTTTTCGAGCAGAACTGTTCTTGACATTTACTGCCGCCGCCAATGTTAAAGGAACGGAAGTGAAATTGGCACAAATTGTGACTATTTTGTTTCTTTTCATATCCGTTTTTGACGGGGAAGATGTGAACGGTTTTTGTGAGTTTGAGTCAAAATCAGCAACAGCGCGTAACAAAAATACCGCCCATAGTCCATAGTCAAGAAATGTGCAAATGGCGAAGAAATTTCTACAGTTTGCCAATACCAGGTAGCAACATGTTCCAGCACCAGTGTGGAGTGTACAGAGTAAAGTGAAGGGTGTGAAGTGTCCAGTGTAAAGTGCGGAGTGTGAAGTGTGAAGCGTAGAGTGTGAAGTGTCAAGTGTAAACTGTGGAGTGTGAAGTGTAAAGTGTAAAGTGTAGAGTGTGGAGTGTAACGTGCAAAGTGTAAAGTGTGAAGTGTGGAGTACAAAGTGTAAAGTGTGGAGTGTGGGGTGTAAAGTGTGAAGTGTGAAGTGTAGAGTGTGGAGTGTAAAGTGTGGAGTGTGGAGTGCAAAGTGTAGAGTGTGGAGTGCCCAGTGCAAAGTGCAAATTGTGAAGTCTAAAGTGCAAGGTGGACAGTGGAAAGTGTAGAGTGTAGACTGTGGAGTGTTTGCTTCTGCGCGCCTTGGATTGTTTTTTTTAAAGGTGTTCCTCAAGGGCAACGTCTCGAAACCGGGTATGCCCCTGTCATCACTGTCGGTGTGGGCTGTGGAGGATGAGGTGGTTTTTAACCCCCTCATCCTTACTCACCCTGCACTGGACAGCTGATGAGGGGACCTAACGCACCGAGATTTGCGGGCTGTGCCCTGTAACCGGGTATGCCCCTGTCATCACTGTCGGTATGGGCTGAGGAGGATGAGGTGGTTTTTAAGCCCCTCATCCTTACTCACCCTGATGAGGGGACCTAACGCACCGAGATTTGCGGGCTGTGCCCTGTAAAGGGCGTGTGGCTCCTCAAACCCAATTCGTGGCGCGAGTTCATCTCGCAGGTGAGGACCCTTGATTCCCTTCGTGGGCCGTTGGCCGCATTTTTTTGGCAGGTGCTGCACAGGGGCGGCGCGAAACGTTCAAGTCATTCATTTTATGTTCCTAGACGAGGTGCAATCCATGGCCTATTCGGTTTTTAGCTCGCATGGAGCCTCCGATTTCGGAGCTTTGCAGATCTTGGCCTCCTCACTCTCCAGATGTATTTTTTGTCAAGGTTGTGATTGTTTCAATTGCACACGTTGTACTTGAGGGATTCCGACTCACCGTTTCTTCCGCGACTGATTGAGGAATGCCAGACTGGTGGAGTGCCGTGGCCGGACCAAGGTGTGCTACGTTGACACTTCAGCTTGAGTTTTCGGTGTAAGAGGTAGTTTCTGCTGCTGTACTGTTCCACTACCAATCCACTAGCGGTTACTCACAGCGGTTACTCACAGCCACCAGGAAACTTGGCCGGCTACAGCACTCCGCCAGCAGTGCTCCGCTTCAACACCCCGAACACCTCTTGTTGGTCGATGTGTTGTTGGTATTACACCCGCTCTGGACAGCTGATGAGGGGGCGTACACACCTGGGATTTGCGGGGTTTGCCGAGTGAAAAGCGTCTGCCTTTGGAAGCCGAAGACCTGGAGCGACTTCGTGTCACAGGTGTGTTGATTCCCTTTGTGGGCCTTTGCCCGCTCGTTTGTTTTTTGGCAGGTACTTCCCAGGGGCGGCCGCGAAGTGTCCAGGTCATACATTCTACGTCCCTATGGCCCATTCCGTTTTGAGTTTCAGTCGCGCCTCCAATTTCGTTCTATTGCGTTGGTTTTATACAATGTGTTGTTAGTTTGTTGCTGAAAGACATTGAAGTTATGTCGTCCTAGAAGTTTCTCTCTTTTTTTTTGGCATATTTCTTTTCAGTAGGTTTCTGTGGCATTGAAAGGGTAAAAATATAGCATATTGCGAGCACACGGCCCATCTTGAGCCAGAACTGGCTACGCGTGGGGATCACAGCAGTGGGCCCCTGAAGTTATCTTAACTTATTTTAATTATATCTTGCTTTAAGTTCATAGATAAATAGGAATAAGTAGGGTTAAGATAACATATATGTTTTTTTTTAAAGTAGCGTAACTATGTTGGAATTTGTAAGTAAGTTACACTGGTTGTGGATTTTACAAGTTATTTATTTATCTATTAAAAATTCATCGTATTTTTTTGGCTTGTCGAAGTTATTTCGAAGTTATTTTTTCTATTGTTTTTTTACAACATTTTTTCAATGTTTTCATTTTTTATATAAAAAATTCTTTGAAATATCATGTTTTCGTTTTAACAAAGACTTTGTATATTTTGTAATATTTATTTTTTGATTGCGGTAGCTCCGCTCTATAATGTGCAATTACTTGGCATTTTGCGATTGTTCCGCTTTTATTTTTTTCGTGTGTTTGTCTGCGGTGTTTCTGCTTTTATTTCGTTTGCTTTTTTTGCAGTGTGCGGTTGCTCCGCTGTTTTTTTTCGCGGAGATCCGCCTCTTTGAAGGAAAGAAATCAGTTTTTGCTCAGCAGCAAGATGTGGAAAAATGGTGCCAAAACAACAGGATGAATCTGACAATGGAACCAAAACGAGAGACGTATATATGTATATATGTATATATATATATATGAACAGCACCAAGTGCATCCATGAAAAAATCAAACTGAGATCATCTATCGATTGCAGTTGGTGGTCCACCAAGTGCGGACAGCCGCTTGTAACCATGACGGTAGTCCGTCAACATGACAGGGCAAACCGGGGCAGACACGGGGCAGAGCGGGGCAGACACGGGGCAGACACGGGGCAGACACGGGGCAGACCGGGGCAGACACGGGGCAGAATTCCTGGTCTACGAACGTGACACAGAATTCCTGGTCGAAGATTTGCAACCGCTGCCATCACTCGTTCCTTGGTGGAGACGATTCCAATGCACTGGAACATGGAAAGCGATTGACATGAAGATGCTTCGTTTCGGGAGTGTTCCATGCTGGTGGCTCAAAGAAAGCCAAAATTTAACATGCTTGGAGTGATGAATAGCAAGCCGTGCAACAACCGAAAAAAAAATGCCGCGCTCTCGTCAAAGACGGTCATCCGTCTTCCACGCTGTTAGATCCAAGAATATCAAATCGGTCATCCGTCTCAGAGAAGACTATAATATATATATATATACCGAGAAAAACATCTAAACAAAATCAATCCACCACAATGCTACGGGAATTGAATACAATCCCGAAACAACCAACACAAAAAAAATCATTCAACCATGCACCAAAAATCTGTGTAAAAAATACTTTCGTTTCCTGAAAAAAACAAAAATGCTTGATCATTTGATTAAAAAATGAAGAAACAATGCCAAAATGATCAAAATACGTTATTGAAGTTATATCTTAGTTATTACTTAATCTAAGTTACCTTCATAACTTGAAAAATAACTTCAAAATAAGTTCTTTTTATCTACGGTAAGTGCTTTAACTAATTTATGTTGCCTTAACTTAGGGGCCCACCGCTGCGTGGAGCCGATGTTTTACCATTTGCACCCATGTTGAGCCGACGTTACGCCTACAAATGATTTAAATGTTTGTTTGGCTCGCAGTAGGTCACAAAAAGAAACGTGCAGCATACAAGGAAACCCAAAAAATGTGCCCCTGCCCAGATGAATTGAAGAGCCGAACGCAGATGGCAGAGCGCCTTCGGCTTTTTGGAATATGGCCATGAAACCTGTTTGTGATTAATGCTAACAACGGATTTATTGATCCCAATTCATTCATATAATTCACTTTGAAAACTAATCAATTTTTGATGTGTTGCTGATTTGCCGCGTATGAATATGGGTGAGGGCGGCTCCGGTTCCAGCAGCGACCTATCCCTTTTGGCCCCCTTTGCAAAGCGGTGTTTCACCGTCAAAAAAATGAGAATGTTGGTTCCCAAAATTGAAGATGCTGTTTTTTTGCAACACGATAGATTGCCTGATCAATTTTGATCCATCATGACTTTGGGAACATTTTGCGGTTTCCTAATCCAAATGTCTAGCGGCGCAGGTCCATTCGAAATATCACCAATCCCCAGTAATGTGAAGGGTGGGTGGATTGTTGGGACCACCTGAGTTTATTAAAGACAGTGTTTTGTTCCCACGCAGTTCCAAACTACGTGACAAAATTGCAAGCCAGAAATGAAAATGAAGATTTAACGTGTATCACCAGGAAAACAGCCGAATCTTCAATTTGCAAAACACACATTTCTGGTAGCCCTCGTCGTAGGCCAGGAGCACTTGAACCAATGTATGGTTTAAGGATTGCTCCTTTGTGTTGGACATCTACGACAACATTCCTTTCGCAGTGTTTGATGCTATTCGATGTTAGGTATGGGTCATGGCATCCCGATGCGACCCACTTAGGTCCAGGTATAACGCGTTGAAACGTCAGCTGGAAACTGCCAAGAAGGAGCCTGGGGCTTTCGGATTTTGCCAGGTGGTAACTCCACTTTATTTTTCATGCAATCTGCCCTGCCTCCAAATTTGTGTTTGGGAAGATGATTTTTTGGTTGGGAATGACAACATCTTGGGTTCCATGCGAAATTCTCAGGGTCCAAAAATAGGGGATAGCGCCAACAATAACGGTGGTGGCAAGTTGGCATTGGGCTGACTCCCAGATGCCCCACAACTCTTCAGCGATTTATATACCCTCTTTGTCATTTAACATAGCCATGGGAAATCGCCGTTTTTCCATGGATAATCGAATATACCTCATGTATAGATACCCTCTGGTAATTTAACATAGCTATTGAAAATGATCATTTATAGTGGATTTTCCCATTAAAAATGGTGATTTTCCATAGCTATGTTAAATTACCAGAGGGTAATTTTCATGGATTTTCCAGTGAAACCTCCATTTTTCCATGGGCTTCTTCCCCAGTCACATAGCTGGAGGAGATCGATTTGAGTGCCATGGAGAAGCAGATCATGTCGGTTTGGGAGAAATCTCTTCATGACTTGCCCGACATGGCAGAGCTGTCCGGGCTCCAAGGGGCGAACATTCATGAGATACTAATGTTTGTTTTCATTTAAAGGGGATTCTGCAATTTGTGTTTTTTTTTCTGGTTGTTTCTTGATATCAGCATTTGGGTGGGCAATATTTTGGTACACTTCAGATAAATATGGATAACATCACGTGAGTTTCAGTGAAATCTGCTCTATTTTGGCAGTATTTCGGGGTCTCTTTTGGATGCGAACACGTTCGCAGCCCGAGCGGCTCAGTGCAGTGGTCATTGGCCGTGCGCGACCTGCACAGAACTGTCCAGGTTTTCCATGCGCAGACAAAAAAAACTGGGACAAACCTCCAAGACAAATGGTTTAGAAACTACAGGATGGTAATTTATCATAGCTATTGAAAATGGCCATAGAAATAGTGGATTTTCCCATAAAAAAATAGTGATATTCCATAGCTATGTTAAATTACCAGAGGTCAGGGGATTTTTTAGAATCTTTAGGATGACCGCAGAAGTACCCCGCAACATGCAGCTGGAACCAGCGCAAGCTTGATACACTAAAAACAGCGCTTGTTGACTGCAGCTGGGTGTGGAGAAGGTTTCAATCCGCTGCGGCGATGTCGGTCAAACTGAAAATCATCAACCTGAGCGGGCAGTTGCTCTGGGGCCCAGAGACCTTGCCCACCTCGCTGCTTGGTTTGATCGGTTTGATCAGTTTGATGGGTTTGATCGGTTTGGGTCCCAGGCCATCCCCAAATGCATCAACATACGCGGCTCACATATTCCACATTCTTCTTGGTGCATCTTTTTCTGCATCAGTTGGGGTTTCCATCCCTATCCCCAAACCCCAAAGTGGTGAATACTCCCCAAACCCAGAACTATCCAGAACTGGTGAATACCGGCAATATCATCCCATATTCTTCCGTGATCTTCCGTGTATCCTTGGGGCCCAAGGGGGTTCTGGTTCTTCCCCAGCAAACATCTCCATCTCCAGGCTCTCCTGTGACGAGCTGCGGAAACGCGTGGCGCAGGCCCTGGACGTCTTCGTCTTCCGGGTGGCCTTGGCCAAGGGCGAAACGCCGTTGGAAGGGCCGGGCTCGTTGGCCTCGATGGGGCTGACCTGTGGTGAAGTGGACGTCCAAGTAGTGCTGGGCTGATGGGACTGGTGATGCCTTCTTTCAAGGTGACCAACTGGAAGTTGGAGATGAAGTGAATGGCCAAATTGATGAAGTTGATGGTTGATGAAGTTGGGTGAAGTTGCTAAAGTTGATGGCCAAGTGGTTGAAAGTGGCTGAAGTTGGGTGAAGTGGATGGTTGAACACATTTGAGAGCTGGTGGATCTGGAGAAGTTGAAAAGTTGACCAGGATGAATGTGCTGGAGAGGTCAACAAGACCCGACAGCCCGACAGCTTCGTTTGATGGTGATGCAGCTGCCAGTGTCACTGCCTTCGTTTGCCGCAATACCGTTTGGATTCTGTCAAGCCACCATTCTTTCCCCTGGCGAGAGGAGGTCAACTGGGAGAACCGCCCAAGTGGTCACCCGCATTTTGCCCATTGCAGATGACGGGGATGGCTCCGAGACGTTCCGTGGACAGCCTTAGTGACTTTGTGAGAAAAAGTGGGGAGTGCTGCCGCTTGAACCTTAGGAGCCCCAGCTCCTTCCACTGATGTGGGTGTCTCCCAATCAAGCAAAGCTACAGCTTTATTTGACAGCGCTTCACTCGTTAGGTACCCATGCTTGATGCCCATCTTCTCTTGCTGCAAGGAAATGGAAGATGACACCATAAATTCCAGACGATTCTCCTTTCAATGGGAATCGTATTGCTGTTGAATAGTTACCCTCTGGTTATTCAACATAGCCATGGAAAATGGCCCATTTATAGATGGTTTACCTATTAAAAATGGTGATTTTCCATGGCTATGTTAAATAACCAGATGGTACCAGAGTCCCCATTTTCAATGGGGTAATCATCTTCCAATACTTCAATAGCTATGTTAGGCATTACCAATAGCTATTCAAGCCATAGGATCTCCACCAAGTTCCCATGTTCACCACAGAGTCCATCTGCATAAAAATGCCGACTAAGACTCCGACAGAAGTTACCCCTGGTAATGACTAACAGTTTGCTATTGAAAATGGCCCAGTCGAAATAGTGTTTTTTTTTAATTCAAAATGGTGGATCTTTCCATAGTCATGTCAACGTTTACCAGAGGGTAAGACCTCAGTTTTGGATATTTCTTCCTGTTGGTTAAAGCAACATTTTCGTTGGACCCTCAGCGATCCTCCCTTTCCAAGCCATTCTTGTTCTGGGTTGAGGCGCAACGCCTCGCAGCTCAAGGAGGTGACGGGGAGAAGTCCGGGTGAAGCAGTTGTGGGGTCAATGTATGTAATGAGATACATGAATAAACTGATTTATGTATCATGATTCATATGGTAAGTAATATGGTAATTGATATCCATTTATGGGGATATATATATATA
>Ga0126342_10005117_pt1 | contig 22727 bp, 19 predicted proteins | sample Cyp1metagenome_FD_92528 | JGI IMG/M metagenome (GOLD analysis project Ga0126342, IMG submission 92528) | Coral microbial communities from Lord Howe Island, Old Settlement Bay, Australia - Cyphastrea 1 metagenome | ecosystem: Host-associated > Invertebrates > Cnidaria > Coral ...
CAGAAGATATGCCAGGTAGAATGCCAGAAGATATGCCAGATAGAATGCCAGAAGATATGCCAGATAGAATGCCAGAAGGTATGCCAGATAGAATGCCAGATAAAATGTCAGATAGAATGCCAGGAGATTTGCCAGTAACAAAATGTATAAATGTCATGGTGGGGATCACACGAAGTAAAGTAATTTAACATAGCCATGGAAAAACCCTAATAAATGGAGGTTTATAGCTGGGAACATCTATTTCTATGGGCCACCTATACCATGGTTATGTTAAATAACCAGAGGGTATTTGTAAATATTAATGGTTAATTATAATGACCTCACCGGGAATGATCGTTGATATTTTGGGAATCCTCAAATGGCCGTATTTCAGCTACTTTCAGGCTAGTTAATTCTTATCGCGGTTATAATCCAGCCATAGAGGTATATGTATACTGTATAATTTTAGCGGGCTATTTTTGTGTCAACCAGCACTAGGGATAATAAAAGGATGGGTACTTGTAGTTCAAAATGGCTAGCTGAAAGGTGCCAACTTAAATGGAAACACAACAGATAACAATTGACATAAACGGGTGATTTTTTTCCATTGCCATGTCAAATTACCGGAGGGTAACCCTCTGGTACAGCCAGGGTATATCCGTGCAGATCCCATTTACACCTGGGTTCTATCATCCATATGATTCATTTATGTTTGCCATAACTGGCTCATATTATCTGGTTGGTGGTGACTGGAACATGAATTTTATGATTTTCCAGAAACAGTTGGGAATGGAATAATCATCCCAACTGACGAACTCATATTTTTCAAAGGGGTTGAAACCACCAACCAGTTATATAATTTGATGTGATCCCATGAAAAATGCCAATGAAATGCATTTTCGACATTCCACTTTCATGGCACTTCAAAAATATGCAGCCCTTCCACGATTCAGGCGCGGAGCAACGTCAGGGTTGCACCGAACATGTTTTAATATGTTTTATTTGTTTATCATTTGCAGACTTCACATGAAATCATGGAATGAACTAACACCAACTGGCACCAACATCAACCAACTACAGCAACCTCCAAACACATAGACAAGCTGGAATGGAAATGATGGAGGAAACATCACCGAACTCCCATCCTAGAAGCACTTTACCATCAGCCATCTTGAAATCCTCTGGCTCTCAGGGGCGGCCACGGAAGTCCTTGAGCACCTGGGGCATGGAGGTATTGATGAAGACAAGAGTCTTTGGGCTCAGATCGTCACTCATCTGCAAGCTGGGCAAGCTGGTTTAGGCCCAAAAAAAAGTTGCTTTAGAGATGCCATGTTGGGTGGGGAAAGTGAGGGATTTGGGAGGTAGACAGTACCCCAGTCTTCGGCCAGTCTTCGGACAAATTCAAGTCAAAATGTTTTGAGGATGCATAAATTACCTGGATTTCCACCATACTTGTAGAGTTGATTCAACCTGCCAAGTCTTTCCACAGAAATTCATGTGTATCCTTATTTGGCCGGAACATTTATTCAACTACTGCGGATGGTTGCGAAATCCTTCACCAGTTGATAGGTGATCTATCCCACTATCCCGTTATTTATAGGGTTTGATGGTTACAGTTGGTCACCAACTGGCGCAGGACTTCGCAACCATCCACAGTATTATATATTAAAACATATACCATATTTGCTACAATCACTATAAATCACTATCATCATATCCCCTGGCGGAGCGGTTGTTTTTTCACTCGCCCTTAGCTGAACTCTTCCAGAAGGCGATGGAGAGACAGAGAGAGAGATCCACCAAGCATCATAATGAAATATCATCAACCATAATCAATGATAATGAACCATGGTATGTCCTCAAAAAAATCCAAAAAAACTTCGATAGCAACCAGCCTCCATGGTGGTGACCCTGAGGTGAGCATCGAGGCCGTGAATGACTGGCAAGCGCAGGCCTTCGTGGCTGGCCTCCAGGGACACGCTGCGGAGGCAACGGCCACGGCAGCCACGGTGCCCGGGTAAACCTCCAGACATGGTGAACATCAAAAAGTGCAAAAATAGTCCCTATATACCATGTTTGCTTGGTGGTTTGGATCATTTTTATTTCCATATATATATATATTGGGAACAATCATCCCAACTGACTAATATTTTTCAGAGGGGTTGAAACCTTATACCATGTTCTGGGTGCGAAAATCAACGGGGGTTCTGAGCAGTTGGGCATGGTTTTTTCACCATCCAAGTGGCTTTGACCTCCAGAAACAACTTGGGATGAACGAAACGCGCAAAAAGGGGACACTTGAGAAACATGATGAGATAGAAGCGGGCATAACTGGTGACCATCATAGACATGACCAGAATGTTTGGCCCGATGGGTGCCCTGAAATTTGGCGATGGTACGCTAGCTATCCATTGAAAACGACACCTTTTTACACACATGTGCCTTTCTTATCCTTTCTTGCGATCAGATCCTTTAGAATTTTGTCAGGGTCCCACTCTTTACCATGCGCATTAACACAAGTTGTTGTGTTTTGACGTGGACACCTTGGTGCTTTGGCGTGATTCCTGACTCGTCCACCAGTCCACCAGGGCAAGGCAAAGATTGAAAAGGCCATTGCTGGTGTGCGGAAGGAGAAACTGTGCAACCTGCGGCGCTCAGGGCAAGGGCATCCCGTTGAAAAATATATGAGACATGAGAGGTTCAATATGGTGCGATAAAAGAATCATCTACACATCAGAGATTTTCTGCTGAGATGGCTGCCAAAAAGATCCCCTGCTGTTGGGAGAAGTCCAAATATGTTTGGCCCAAACACGGGGCACAGATGATCACAAATGGGCCCGCAAATTTTGGGGTAAGACGATTTTCGAGCCATACCTTCGTGAGACCTGCCAGCTTCCAACCGGTCACTTGGAAATTGTGGATGACTTTGCTTCAGGAAGTTGGCGCTTTCCAATATCCATGTTGGATCACCAGAAGGCACATATCATATATTCATATTAGACATTCTGCAAGGTGGGGCTCCCCAGTGATACATAAGTTGGTTTTCACACCCATTAAGTACTGTGACTACAGTTATATCCCCCATAAGCCCTAGCTAACCAATTTATGTGCGTCAACTTAGCTAGGTATTTCTGGTGCTTTCGGCCCAGGAGCAAGAGGAACAAGAGCGCTGGCTGCCGGGGTACCTGGGGGAACCTGGGGGTACCTGGCAATCTGCATTTCTCGAGAGCCTGGACGTCGGGTGAGTCTGTTTGGCAGTGGAAAATCCCATCGTTCAATGGTGGTTGTAATGAGAAAATCATCTATAAATGGTGGAACAACGGAGGGACTTCACGATGTTTTCCAGAAAAACTTACCAGTACGTGATAAGTCTAAATCCCCTTCAGATTGAAACACCCGCGAAGAAGCACTGGTATATTTTCGGGGATTCAACCGCATATCTGGGACCATTTGGGGGATGTTTATTAGGGGAATGGGGTAAAAACTGTGACATCAACTGTCACGTGTTGTACTCACTTGCTGTTCTCAAAAGGCATGTTTGAAAAACCCCGTGATGCAGCGTCAGGCACCCCACCTGTTTTCACACCCAACCGTTGGACCTTTACCTTGTTCCTGATGCCAACCGGTCTTGGCAGTCACCCCTTTCCGATTGAACATCCACGGAACATCCAAGTACAGTGATTTGAATCCAAAGATAGATGATGACAGCTGACATGCGCACGTATATATCAATGATCTTCCACCATGAAAACTGTAGATTCTTGTTCACAACTTCGTTATACATGTCCTGCACTTCAAAGAGACCTAGATTACTCTTAGATTGGCATTCCATATTCATCACAGGATGGGTGTTGCTGGAAGCGAAGCGCTCTGGGTTGTGATCGTGGGACTTTGCATTCTGGGCTCCGCACTCAGGGGCTCAGGGGCATGAGGCGTGATCTTGTGACCCGGGAAGAATCCTTTGGCAATCAAACATGGCAATAGAAGATCAACTATTTGTTTATTATCATTGTTTTAATCATTTATTTCGAATCATTTATAGATCATTTCCCCAATAAAAGCTCCATTTGGAGGGGATTTTCCAGTCAGTGTATCCATTGAAATTGGGCCAAGAACGTGACAAACAAGACTTCAATGCGATGTTCTTGTGGATGCTAGGGTCTACGTACATAAATCTTAGAGTCTACAAGTTCTTATTCCCTTCAGCAATTGGATATTCTGTTTGTGTCCAACATGCTGCCCTGCAGCGACGTATGAGTTCCTAGCACCCTGGAATCAAACGTGAGCCAATAATTTGCGTGGCATGATGGACCCATGATGGAGGATGGCAGTGCCCGCAGCGATTATAAGCCTTTACAGATTCCTGCAAGGCCTGACTCCTACAACAGCTTTGTCTAGGAAGATCCATCACGGATCCAACGCCTTGCCTTAAGGCCTGACTTATTGGAGTGGCAAGCGTTTAGTGAAGGCAGGGCATTCCCAAGAGGCTCTAAATGATTTCGCCAGATTGAGGCCCCCAAAATAGGGGTACCCCAAGACTTAGATTCAGATGGCTTGATGTTTTGGTCTTTATTGATGCATTTATGGTCAGGTTTCATGCTTCCACCGGGTTCGGATTCTCCATTGGCTCCTGATCTTTGCCAAAATCCAGTGATTGGCCAACTTGCAGACTGCGATAGCCACACGTTCACCCCTTACGGACGGAGGCCGCTGGTGCTGCTTTCTCCATGGTGACGGGCACAAGTGTGGGACTGAGCCAAAAAAACACCATGGATCGGTCTTCCAGGTGCTTAGAAGCTGGTGGACCTCCTCGAAGTATAGCCACAAGGCTTGACATGTTCCCCTAAAGTACATCAAAATACTACAAAATACTGGCATCTTTGAAACTTTACCAGTACCAATGTGGGAGAATATATGTCTTATATTGCCAGCATCATTTTGAAAAGGGTCATTGTATCAAGGTAGATGGGTTTCGACCCATAGAAGCTGAAACCAAACTCTGCTCAAACTTGAACCTGAGGCTCGGAGAACTGTGAGAGCCGCCTGCGTCTCAGTGGGCACCGGGCTCTGGATATGTATAGATCTAGATCTTAGGCTTGGTTCAAGATATTTTTGGAGGAACCCCCTACAATACACTCGGAAATTATGTAAAATGGTGATAAATTTAAGGCTTGACATATATACATTTGTTTCCTCCCGGAGCCCTCTACAATACACTCGGCGGGAAGATTCAGTAACGTTGGATATGGTGTATAAATATAAATATATAGACATACATAACTGGTTGGTGGTTTCAAACATTTTTTATTTTCCATAATATATAGGATAATCCTTCCCATTGACTAATATTTTTCAGGATGGTTAAAACCACCAACAAGATAAAGCCAGGATGCAGAAAGACTCTCCCTACCCCACATAGTTTGAACATGTCATCATCACCCCTCGAGAACCCTGGTGAAATATGAGGAGTCCACAGCATCAATTGACCGTGGGTGGATACTTCTGACTCCACGTTTTGCTTGTCCAAACATGGGTGGATGCCCCAAAATCGTCATTTCAGCATCTGTTCTGCATTCTAATGGAAAATGCGCAGCCGAATTTCTCCCCAAATTTGGATCGATGATGAAAAATAATGATGAATGATGGTTTGTTTCATGGTTTGTTTCATGACATTTTCATGACTATAGGACCTATAAGTTTGACCATCTGTTCCCATCATCCTACGCCAGGTGCCGTGCAGAAATTCTGCTGCGCTCCCACGGACGAGGAGGCGCTCTACAGTGCGGGGAGCCTCAGCCTGGCACGCGGCGCTGTTGGCCAATGGCGGTTTCAAAGGTGGGTCCTTGATGTTGGCTTAACATACGTGGCTTATCATGGCTTAATATGGCTTAATATGTGATATGTGATATGTGATAACATGTTTAACTCAACTATTTGATGGCTTGATAATTTAAAAAAAAATGATGGCTTATGTTTAACTCAACTATTATATAGTGATATGTGATGATGATCCCAGGTCGCTTGGAGCTGGGTTGCCACGGGAAGTTTGACACAGATTTCTGGCACTTCCCTTTTTTTGATGCTGCGGTATTGACTATGCAAGCTGGCAATGACAGATCAAAATCCTTCAAAGTCCATCTTGTGTAAATAATATTCATATCAGAGATGTGGTCACCACAATGTCACCACTTTAAGTCCACGGAGGCCTTAAACCCGCCACAGAACGACTTGGACGATGATGAGGAACCCATCAGGTGGAACATCGCTGATTCAATGGCCTGGGGACCACTTGTTTTTTGAGATTGACTGTCCCATCATGTCATATCATGATCCATCCATCTTAAAATGAGTCCAAAATATGTCAAAATGGCATGTCTGTTCTTTCATGATCGCACGTGCGATCTTGTAAGTTGATTCGTTGACGTTGCATCTTACAGTATTTTTTCGCTTGGAGTGTTGCAGTCTTACTGGTGCTTAGGGAATGGATGGGACTGGGGGTTGCTGGGATGATTATTACTAGTGATTATGGATCATTCCCTCATTCCCTGCGTTTAGCACCAGTAAGTTGCAGTGCATTTGTGTATTTGTTGCAGTGCAAGTCTGACGATATGATACGATATTGCCAGGCATAACGTCGCAGCGCATGCTGCATGGTTCGATGGAGAGGCATTGGAGACTCGGGTGATATCACGTGCTTTCAAGGTGTTTGGATCATGTTTTTTCGGTTTGTATCTTACAGTGACTAACCTGCAAAATTATCATGAACTGTTTCGTGGGGTATCATGAAGTCAGCAGTCCATGGTTCCCAAAGCCTTCATGGTTATGCTATCCTGCATAGGCACATCAGACTGTCAGATGGATTACCCCCATGATCCCAAAGTCACTATTGGCCCATGGTCGCTTGAATCCTTCGCCCCAGGAACCCGGGAATACCCGGGGGGGGGGCAGGGCGTCACCGAAAATCCGCCAGGATCGCTTTGCTGCCCCTGCCAAGTCTCTTGACCCATTTCGACGCTGAGTCAGAATCGCTGAGAGCTACGAAAGAGAAACTGCAAGAATTTGGCGGGAAATCACTGATTTTGATGATTTTGTTTTTTGCCATTTTGGTTACACATATAGTAGTCTCGGGGGCGTATTGAAGATGGGCCATGTTGAAACTGCAACTCTTTACATCTAGTTTTGAAGGTGTTGATTTCACCTTCTACGGTACATTGTAAAAAATCAAACATATATTCAAAGATGGCAATGTAAAAATCCTGATTTTTGGCTGGTTAGTTTCTTTCCTGTTGGTTTGTTGGAAGGCATTTGGCACCTGAGTCTGAGGTTGGTGGTGATTCTGGAGCGCGCAGCGTTGGAAAGAAGTCGTTGGGCGCTCAGCGGTTGCACTTAAATAAATTGAACCAGTTGAATCCATTTTATATATTCTTATATAATCTTATATAACATATAGATAGATTATTTTAGATTAGGTCTTTGGTTTGGAATGATTCTTCGAACCCTATTTGTTGTGTCCCCAAGGTGAGCTCGTGGGAACTCACGTGTCTCGGCACAGACTCCTGAAGAGGAACTGGGACTTGAAATAGAAACTTATTTTATAGATAACTGATATGTATATACTATTATATATATTTATATTTATATAACATTATATAACCAATAATAAAACCTATAAAAATAGAAGTGGACGTTTTTTTTTTCCACGTTCATTGATGGTCAAACCTAGGGTACTTCATCAGCCACGTCATGCCGTTCGATCCAAACAACTTGGTGGATCCATGACCCGATGGATTATTCATGCTTTGACGTGTTCTTCCATTGAAAAAAAATGTCCAGGATGTTTCACGGATATGGGGATGGGTCAAAACCTATTAGTAGCCTATTAGTATCAATTTTAATGGGATGAACATCCATTTACCAGCTGTTTTGTGGTTCACTAGGTACCAGGGTTATGACCCATATCCATATGATTTCAAGCGAAGCTCCTCTGATTATTTAACAGTTCGCAAAGTTGACAATTGTCCATTTATTTTCGATGGTTTGTCTATTGAAGACGGTGATTTTCTACAGCTATGCAACAAATTACCAGAGGGTAAATCCCATATAATCCCATAATATCCCATTGTACTTGCTGGTTCATCCCACTTACAAAGTAGGTTAGTTCACCCTAGTTACAAGTGGGTTAACCCTACTTACATTATATTCCACTTATATTAAAGATATTAAGCCTACTCAGTAAGTGAGATGAGCCACCAAGTAATTCTCTAAATCCCCATTGTTCTTGGTAAAACCCCACATCTTTCCAGCTCGCAAAGTCTCCAGCATGACCAGAGGCAAAAGCGCCGCGACCAGACCATGAGTTGCAATTTACCTTTGATGCTCTTGCCACTCAGCCGCCTGTGGGCCCAAACCTCCCGGAAGTATACACGTATACATATATATATATATACACATGTATGAATAGATATAAATATAAAATTAAGTATTAGATTATGTAATTATGTATAACAGTGTATTTTGTATGTATATATGCTATATATATACATACATATTACATGCTTGCGTTTGTCCTGATTGCCACAGCCATGTTGCATGCCACTTGCAGAGTCCAGTGCTCCAGGGCTTGCAGTACGAATCTGTTACCCGAGTGTACCTTTGTTGATCCCTTGTGTCCCGTGTCCACAAAACCCTAAAAAACTGCGATTCCCAGCCAGCCAATGTACATTGCCAGAGAGAAAACACGTGGATTCTCCTTGATCTCGGACATGAAGGGAAACACAGAAAGGACACCAGCGTATTGGATGAGAAACTACCTATTTTATTTTCCCACGATTTTCCCGAAAAAAAATAAATTGAACACCTGATGATGCAATCCCAAACTTAAATTGACTTGGTGCCGCAACAAGGTGAGACCCCCTGGTTTGCGGTTCAGTGCACATCACTTGCTTAACATATGAGTTGATTAGGGGCATATCTTATACTGGTTGGTGGTTTGGAACATGTTGTTTTTTTCGTCCCAATAGTTGGGATGATGATCCAATCTGACTAATAATTTTCATGGGGGTTGAAACCACCAACCAGCTATAGTTAATGGATGTTGAGCCTATAACCAACTTATCTCTGGGGGGGCCTCAGGAGACTCTGCTGGATAGCCAGTTGAACGAGGCCAGTGTGACCCAATGTTGGGGAAAGCTTCAATGTATAACGCGGTAATCCGAATAAATCCAATAGAGGTTATGGGGTATACCCCTGTTCGCAATGGGGTGATTGAAAAGGACCCCGAGTCATGGATGCTTAATGGGATGATTTATGGCGTTCACCACAGTAGTTTGATACTTTGGGAATGTACCCTCTGGTAAACAAACATAGCTATTGAAAATGGCCATTTATAGTGGATTTACCCATCAAAAACAGTGATTTTTCATAGTTATGTTAGTCTACCAGAGGGTAAATGATAATATTCACTCACCAGCTGTATTTTTTTCGTATCTCAGATTGGCAATCAGGAAATCTGAGGAAAGTCCAAGCAACTTTGTAGTCAAAATGTGCACACAACTATATCCCACGTTTGAATATTTTTTTTAAATGTACCACAAACACATTTGATCAAGCAGTCATCCCTCAACATTCCCCAGTCGTCCACCGCTTGAGTGGCTATGGACCTTCAAATTTGAATGAACTGGAGTTTTAACCAAAGTGAATGCAGCTTTGCAAAGGTCACTCTTTGATTTCAAAAAAGGTTTGACCCATCTGTAAAAACTTCAAATTGGAGTGGTATCCTTCAAGATTCAATGAGATGTGTCAACCTTAACCATTAACCTTGATGAAACCTTTATAAAGTTTGATCAACCCTTTATAAGGTTCATACACTTTGATTAACCCACTTTGATTAACCCTTCATTCCTTTCTTTTTTGTGTCAACCTTAACCATTCATCATTGGATGGATCTTACGTTCACGTCTCGTTCCATGTCACGTCTCGCGAGGCGGGGCGACTCATCATCTACCTCCACTCAGCAGAGGAAGTTATCGTGGAGGTGTGGATAGATCCAGCAGTGACAAGACCTGAGCAGTGGCTGTTTATGGAAAAGTACTGCTGGTTAGAATCTTAACTAATGGTTGGTTAATAATGGTTAATAACGGGTAATCATGGTTAATAAGTGTTAATAATGGTTAATCATGGTTAATAATTGTTAATAATGGTTAATAATGGTTAACAATGGTTAATCATGGGCTATAACATCAACTATATAACCATTGTAACTGCTTAATCAAGTTTCCGTCGCTAATTATTGTTGTTTATAATTGTTAATTCATTGTTAAAAGTGCTAGTTAATTGTTAATTATCATGGGGGAAATCATGGTTAATGGTTAATTATTGTTGGTTATAATGGTCAATTAATGGTCAATCAATGGTGAATCATGGAAGTATATAGCCAACAATATATAGTGGACGATTAATGGACAATTGATGGATCAATATTATAATATGGAAAACCCAAGAATAAACCTACCATTTGGGGATGGTTGAAATTCCACCCATAACATTGGTGATTTTGGGGATGGTTTATGAAATGTGGGTTTACCACAGTAGAGGTTTTAACCATCACAATATGGGATATAAGTGGATACTGTATAACTGATACAAAATGTTGGTTGGTTGATGATTATTGTGGTTAGTTGCTATTTAAGCATGCATCATATTTTTGGGGATATCATTGATCAAACATGCTTTGTTGATGTTTGGTTCGTTGATACTAACCTTCATGTTTACTAAGGATTCTCAGCAGCAACTCTGGGAATCCCGTTCGAACAACCAAGCAGTTTTTCAAGGGACGAGAGAACTTGGGTTTTGAACACTGCTGAAATGTGCGAAGAAAAACAAAATCCTGGAATTTGATCATGACCTCACCTCGTGACTTCACTGGAATGATGATTGGGATTGGAGTCATTCCCTAATGGAATTATGATAACAGCAATCTTCAGGTCAGTGAATTACAGGAATTTACCCAACGGCAGATATATGATGATATATGTGTGCTTGATGACCTATTAAAAAAATATAGATAGAATGATTTGGAGTTGTCTTCCAATATATATATATACACCCTCTGGTAAACAAACATAGCTATTGAAAATGGTGATGTATAGTGGATTTTCCCGTTAAAAATTGTGATTTCCCATGGTTATGTTAGTTTACCAGAGGGTATATATATAAATATGAGATTCGCATATTTTCGCAACGACAGAGATTCTCCGGTCCAAACTTTTGGATGAGGCTGGGTGACCAGCCACGAGATAAAACACACAACTTGATGATGGCACATTGGATGCAATTGGATTAAGTTGGCATATATATATATGGGTCACAAGAAATTATATAACGTTATATGGCGTCTATATGGTTACTTATAATGTGGTTACAACATGTTACAAAACATATTGAATATCTTGGTGCTGTCACGGCTAACCCTGAAGGTCCACCCTGGATTCTGCATGCCGTCCTCGTTGCAGCGCTTTGCTAAGATCGTCCGGAGAACCTGGTTCGCGGGTGATCCTGGGATGGCTCACTGGTTCGAGTTTTTTTGCCTAAGACCTATGGAAATATGATGAAATATGGAGGTTTCCTAAAATACTGGTACCCCCAAATCATCCCAAATCATCCATTTTTCTTTCGGATGTTCCATTGTAAATCATCCAAAATAGGGACACCTATTTAATAGGAAACCTCCATCTGATGAAATATGTACAGTATTTGCAGAACTTTGCAGTTCAATGATGTTCTTGTGTTTGGGGTCGTCAAGACCCTGGTAGCCGGTTTTTGGACCAAACACACCAAAATAAGTTGTATTTGGTGTCTTGAAGGTGTTTACCCTTCCACATAACATCCCGCATTCCCATTATCATCCTACTGATATGGAAATACGTTCCCCAATTTGTGGAATTCAATGTTTGCATATATATATAGATAAGATCATTGTTTGTTGCCGGTAAAATGCATATTGTCGGTGAACATCTCCAAATTCTCGGCTGTTTGTTTTTGCTGGCAAACTGTCAAGGTATGTTGGTAAAATCACCAAGTTTCCCATGTATCATCACCATTAAATCACCATTACATCCCATTCAATCACCATTAACTCCTAATATGAAATCTGAGTTAAATCCCATTGAATTTCACTAAATCTCTATGAAATCCCATTAAATCCCAATTAATCATCCCATTAAATCACCATATTCTCCATATGCTGCGCCTCCCAGATGCTGTCGCTTCTCCGGAGAAGACGCTTCACGGGGTCCACCCCAGAGGACTATGTGAAGCCATGAGTTGACGGGGATTTAGCGAACACAAAAATGGAGGTTTCAAGGGATATTGAACGGTAATCCCCATGACGGATCCATGGTGCTGCTATACATGGTAACATTTATATCCCATCAATATACCCCCTTTATGTTAGCATATATACCAGCACCATGGATCCTATGGGTAATCAAAAAGAATTGCGAACACACCTTTCAATTTCGTCATCAAACATGGCGAAATTTTGCCAAAAAAAAATAGCATTTGAATGTTCAGAATCATGTTTGCGAAAGCGGTAATTCGCCATTACCATGTTTGATCTCCAAAGGGAAACTGGTGGTTCAGCTCGGTTTGTCTAGGATGCCCCAGTGAAGTCCAATGAATGGGATGATCAATACAAAACTATCAACACAATTCCCAAGCATCAAAGCCTAACTCACCAGTTAACTATTGGGTTCTTTCATGCCACCAAAAATGAGGAGATAGAAAAATGAACGTTGAGGATTGATGGTTGCATTGTTTGTTCGTGCTTTTTTTTTGGCTGCAATCGGACTGGGAGATTGCAGTCCATGGGCACAAGCAAATTCCAATGCCATCCCAACCATCCCGGAGGCTTCCCAACAGTTGGTTTCCCGGGGTTCTTTCGAATCGTTGGTTTTTCGTTTGTTCAATGCTGGTGATGAAGCACCGGTGGTAAACCAAAAACCATTGGTTTGGTTCATGAATGCCACCATTGGTTTCTATGTCATCCCCAAGAAAGCGAGGTTTTTCACCGGAAACCATGTTGATAAGACAGAGAGAACCATTCATTGGTGGTTGAAGATGCTTCTTTCAACCACTAAGACTCTTCCTGGCAGAGACCACCAAAGGGATATCATCAAGTTACCATTCCATAGAATATGTCTGAAAGATACCTTTTTTGTCTGTAACAGTAAGACTCAGAAACTATTTCATTACTATTTCCATGTGATTTATAACCATTAATAACAATTAATAACCATTGATAGCATTTGATAATACTTAATGATTCATGCTGATTCATGGTTACTAATGGTTGTCTTACTATTTCCATAGCGATATCGATATCATCGTTCGCGTGGCAAGCTTGGAAATCCCCACGAAATTCGATGGCAGCTATATATGGTATTATAGGTAACATATGGTAACATTTACCATCAATATATCCCCAATGTTAGCATATATACCATACATGGATCCTATGGGGAACTGGAAAAAATCATTGCTGAATGGTTGGTATTTTCCAGCCAGCCATGGGGCCATGGTTGAGGACACCGGATGGTAATTCCATGAAAATAGCCATTGATATGGTTTGATTAATATACATTCTAAAAAACAATGACAACCACCATAAAATAAAAAAAAAAAACAAACGTTAATTATAACCATAAATCACCATTAGTATATCCATTAATAACCATTTTAATAACATTTGATAACCATTAGTAACCATGAATCAGCATGAATCATTAACCATTATCAAATGCTATCAATGATTATTAATTGTTATTAATGGTTTTTAATGGTTATAAATAACATTGGTTATTTAATCATTTGATAACCCGGGAAATGAATCATGAACCATTATCTGGGTAAATTATAACGACCTCACTGCGACCTCACTGGAAATCATAGTTAGTAAGGGAAATTATCCCCAAATGGCCTTAATTCAGGTTAGTGAAATATTATAATTTACCCAGCATTATGAACCACCAATGAACTTCACCGGCTTCGCATCAGGCTCCCGCGGTCTTGCGCGTTGTGGATGGACCCTGGGACCAACTGATTCCGACGCTTGGCGTTGATTCGTTTTTTTTTCGTTGATGGCAACGGTGCGTTTTTCCACGGAAAGTGACCTTTTGTGTTGGGGGATTGTTTCCCATAGGATCCATGGTGCTGGTATAGATGCTAACATAAAGGGGGTATATTGATGGGATCCATGTTACCATAGATAGCAGCACCATGGATCCTATGGGTTTGGGGAGGTTGAATTTGCTGGACTTCTTCGGGAGCTTGTGTCCTTGGATTCTCTCGATTCTCCTTGAAGTTTGATCCACATTACGGCATCGTTCAAGGTTTTCGATGACAGGTGATTGCAGACCACGACGAGCATAGGCTCACAAAATCTAAGAAGCACGGTCAGGTTAGGTCATGAAATATGCATACGTTTTTCACTACAAGCTTTATTGCAGGAGCCAATGATTATATATGATGTATATTTGCAGATTTTTACATGGTGGTTGATAGACAGAGGAATTTCATCTAATGTCCAATATAGGGAGTCTTACCATAACACATATTCCATAGTTGGAGCTCTCACAGAACAGGCCGCCTTTGCTGCCTCTTGTCAAATCAGGATTGCTGATGACAGGCACAGGATGAAGCATTTTTTTGGGTAATTCTTCAATGTTGGACCTATCTTCATATCTGTGTTTATTGTTTCTCTTGGCGATATGGTTTGATACCAACATTTTGCCTTGAACAAACAGATGCAAAAGGACAAACCGAAAAAAACATGAACAAATCTTGCAACTATTGATATCAAATTTAGCGCTACAGCCAATAACTAGTATTTCCATATAGTCTGGGATACAGGTCGTACCAAATTCCAATCGACTCCAAGAAACCCAGGAAGGGCACTGCTTGGTATGCGCTCTCACCACAAGGCTTGGCGGCAGCGCTGGGTGCCAATGTTGCTGATGTGCAAAGCGTTTTTGAATATGGTTGTTTTGACATGGGAATTGACGCATGAGGCTGATCAAAACCAATCGTGGTTTTCACCATCAAAAACGGTCGAATTCTTCAAGGTGTGGGGTTCAACCAGTTAGCCATAGGATCCATGTATGCTATATCTATATATGGTAACATGGATCCCATCAATATACCCCTTTTATGTTAGCATATATACCAGCACCATGGATCCGTCATGGGTTAGCATTCAGAATGCTTCACCAACGATGGCAGGTGAAAGCATCCATCTGAAGGACTGGGATTGGCTCTCCACAAGTGGAGCTTGAACCTTTGTACTACCATCTGGTTATGACTAACATAGCGAACTGGAAAATCCCCAAACAAATGGAGGTTTAGTTCGCTTGTAAAATCATCTATAGGCCATTTTTAATAGCTATGTTAGTTTACCAGAGGGTAGATTGTTCAGAATCTTTCTGCAGATTCTCATAGAAAATCCTATCAGATAAACTATAGATAAACTATATATACATGTTTTTCAGATTCAGCCGCTATAAATTTTGCCAAGCAACGCCCTGTCCAACTGCCTTTGAGATTTTTGTTGTTCTTACCCAGGAGTTCGTTCGAGACGTCGCCGGATCGACAGGCCAAATATTGGATGACGACTGGATGATTTAGGGTAGCCTCTGATAATTTAACATATGGGTATGGATCAATACCTATACATACCATTTTTAATGGGATGAACATCCATAAATCCCAGCTATTTTGATGTGAACAGAAGGGGTACAAGGTTTTGACACACTGCCATATAGCTATGGAAGCCATGGCCCAGTTTTAGTTGATTTACCTGTATTAAAAGTTGTGATTTTCAATAGTTATGCTAGTTTACCAGAGGGTAACTACCTTCTGCGACTTCGGACACCTCTAAAAAATTGGACCAATGGATGGATGAATTTCGGTGCTAAGTCAAGCTGCTTTCCTGGCCTTATTAGCTGCGTCAGGGCTTTGGAACTTGTTACTTGAAATGCCCTGAAAATTGAATTGAAACAAACAAACTAAGCCTGAATAATAAACAACACTGGCCTGCCCCAGTGATACAAAAGATCGGTGCCTAGCCCTGGTTGCTGGATGTTGCTGGTGTTTTGTCATTCGTTGTTCACCAAGACTGGTTGATGGTGTTGCATGGTTTGATTTTCCTTATCACCTTAAATCTTTCATCCCATGTGTATCCATTTTGTATCCATTTATGATCATTTATGAACATTTATGATCATTTATGATCATTTATGGATCAGTGATTGTTGGTGGATGTTTGTTGGCATATTGGTGGCGCAACGGTCAGCGGATTGTTGACTAGCTTCGATTTGATGTTCCGATGATATCACTGATGATATCACAAAAATAACCTCCTGGGTCCGTCCAAAAATGGCTTCGTCCAAGGGGGTACCCCTAAAGAGTGTTGTTTCAAAGCTCATGGTTCCCATTGGACACTTGCCTTTGTTGGGCATACGGAAAGAGATGGAAAGAACATGTACCGCCGTATAGCCACTGTCAATGTTCATGCTTATATCGGAATGCTATTTCTAACTGCATTTTGACAGATATATATGTAATGATATGTGCTAATAATGTGGATTATAATACATAACAAACAGAAACATGTCACAATTATATCCATTATGATGACACGCAATTATTATCTATATATCTTACTTGGTGGCTCATCCCACTTAGTAAGTATAGGTTATAACATGTTGTAATCCTAGTGATAAGTGGATCAATCCTACTTATCCCGCTTCTAATAACCAGGGATATAACTTCCTTCAGATTCGTGTGATGAGCCACCAAGTATCCATTACCCATAGGATCCATGTATGCTATATATGGTAACATTTACCATCAATATACCCCCAATGTTAGCATATATAGCATACATGGATCCTATGGGTTACAATGTCTCCATTTGATCAATTGGTGCAAACTGATCTCCACAGTCAGAGATTCGCACCTCGCGCAGGCTTCGGCTGCTTGCCCCCCAGCAGGTCCTCTGAGCGCGTCCCCGGGCGTGGCTCGGGGCGCGACTCAGGCGACGAGGACGTGGGGCACATCGTGTTTTCCATCGGAGCATCGGCCGGGGACGCCACCAAGGACCACCGGTGGGAGGAGTCCATGGCAACCAGGTCATGACATCGGGGGTTCCGTTGTGTTATGGGGTACCCCCATCCGAGCCATGACCATGACTTTGTAAACCCATCGTTTTAAGGTGTAGCCTCATTAAAAATAGAAAACCATTTTGGTGGCAGGTGAAGTTGGTTGAGACTCATATAATATCAAGAGTTTGTGGGTTGGGCAGTTGTAATGCAGCAGCTGTTGTTGATGTGTTATAAAAAAAGGAGTTGGATGATGGTTCAGGATGGCGGTGTTTTATGGTGTTGTGATGTGTGTAGGACAAATGGCTAGCGTTGACGGCGTTGGCAGCCTTTCTGGATTTATACCCAGATGGATAAAGTGTCTCAAAATCTGGGATTCTCCCACGTACGGTTTACCCTCTGGTAAACTAACATAGCTATTGAAAGTGGTCATAGAAATAGTGGATTTTCCCATTAAAAATGGTGATTTTCTATAGCTATGTTAGTCATTACCAGAGGGTACCTGCGCAGTCTTCTGGTCCAAAATTGCTTGTGGTAGGACGCCACGTTCCGTGGGAACTCTTTGCAGAGGCTCCTTTTTTTTTGGGGGGGGGCAGGGCGGTGCCAAAAATCAGCGGAAGGCATCTTCAAACAAACCAAGCAACCGAATCAAACGTGATGTGGCAGTGTGTCAAAACCTTGTACCCCTTCTGTTCACATCAAAATAGCTGGGATTTATGGATGGTCATTCCCCTAAAAATGGTATGTATAGGTATTGATCCATACCCATGTCTGCAGCATGCATATAATATGTGCCATCTGGTTATGACTAACAGTTTGCCATGGAAAGATCCACCATGGTATTAAGAACGGTAAACCATCTATTTCTATGGGCCATGGCTTCCATGGCTATGTTAGTCATAACCAGATGGTAACAATTTGCTTCACGGAAACGTGATAGTCCCATGGTGTCCGACTTTGCAGTGGTCTCTTGCCGGATCCCTGTGATGTGCCATGAGCCATGGCTGATTTGAATCTGGTGATCTTTTTGCATTGCTATTCTTCCTGCTTATATCATATGCAAAATGGATGGGTCTGAAATGAAGATGGGGATATAGCCAAAGTCAAAGGACTCATTTTACCCCCTGTTTGTAGAGATAGAGTTCACCCAGGAGTAATCCATGAGTCATTGGGATTTTCTGTGTAAGCTATCATACTGGTAACTTCGGAAACTTAATATGGTTATATCATATGATATATACATAATATATATATATATACACATCTTCATCACATACATAGTGTATATAGAGTATATATATATATAATATATATAGTAGTGTTTTTACATGTAGAGACACTGTAACCACCCCCAAAAAAAAAAGGAACTAAAAGGCTTAAACTCCATCTAAATGTATGTGATTGTCCATTACAAATGATATCAAATGATGTTCCATCTCTATCATTTTATGGCAGAGTGATTTTCCATCTCTATCATTTTATCTTGCTTGTGCTAAACGTAGGCAATGAGGGAATGATCCACTGGCTAACTATCAATAATAATCCCAGCAACCCCCAGCAACCCATCCATTCCCTACGTTTAGCACCAGTCAGTTTTTTTTTCCATCATGCAGATCATCATCATATATGCATATAAGATTTGATATAATACATAAAATAATCTGCATATTAATTTATGTGTTTTTTTCATTTGCATATAATCAATTTTTGGATTCATATTTATTTTTTTTGTTTTCATCTGTATACAATATCATACCCATGACGGATCCATGGTGCTGGTATATTAATGCTAACATTGATTGGGGGTATATTGATGGGATCCATGGCACACCATATATAGCAGCACCGTTAGGATCCGTCATGGGATATCGATCATGAATGGAGAAGCCTCCGGTTTCATCATTGCCATGGTTTTTCTAGAAAGTCCACCATTTAGTTCGATGATTTTTCATCTGTATATAATATATTATAATATCATATAATATTAAATGTAGTTATATGCATATAATATATAACATATGTTATATAATATGCATATAATCATTTTTCATCTGTATATATGGATGATTTGTTGGAAAATCCCATAGCCATAATCAATTATGTTGGGATTTTCCAACAAATGATCCATCTGCCAGGCTCTCCATTTGCCCCTGGGATCTAACCGGTGCGGCTTGCTGCCGGATGCTGTGCCCCTTGACCTGGAAATGGCACAAAAATAGGCAGTTGATACCCATAGGATCCATGGTGCTGCTATAGATGGTGTGCCATGGATCCCATCAATATACCCCCAATCAATGTTAGCATTAATATAGCAGCACCATGGATCCGTCATGGGATATGATTCTCACATGTTTTTCAGCCAGCGAAAAGGAGTTTTAAGGTGATTGAGTCAACAAGTTCGAATTTAGACAGTTCGAATGATGTATTTTCACCGGGAACTCCTTGGAATTTTGTGTGAATTTCAGGTGGTGAAGATTCCTACTGTAGCCATGGAGTCGAGTTGACTGGGTCCATACTTGCTGAGATAAAAAAATGAAAATTGATGAGCCCATGACCCCAAAGAAGTGGAAAGATGGCCGACGCACACGTGTAGAAACCACGTGATTGTGAATTGTCAAGATTGGATGGATCTCTGTGAGACACCATGGCCATTCTACCCGATTAATGTTGCTACTTGTTATTTTACTGGGCCTTCCTGTATCTTCTTGTGAGGATTTCAGACTATCATAGCACTTTTTCATGTCCATTGGGTACCTTCTTTTCCACCCTCAGTCCTGAGTACATCGCTGATTGACATGGCGATTTTGTCGTGTGAATATTTTAGAGAGCAGCATTGCAATTTAAGTTGATAGATGAACTTCTGCACAAATTGGTAAGCTGGTTGGTGGTTTCAAACAATTTTTATTTTCCATAATACATGGGATAATCCTTTCCATTGATGAACTCATATTTGTCAGAGGGATTGACACCACCAACCAGTATATATATATATATACATATAGGATTACCCTCTGGTAAATAAACATAGACCCTGAAAATGACCATCAATATATATATATATGATAGACCCTGATGGTTAAAACCACCAACCAGTAAGTGAGGATGGCACAAAATATTCACTGAATCCTAACCTTTCGGATCATCCATAGACACGAAAAGAAAGCCCTGGTTCTGAGGCAGTGAATTTGAGTCGCTCTGGAACGTGCATCGTTGTTAGCTGTAAAAATCATCCCTTGCGTAGCAAATGCCCGCTTTTTTGATTTGTGCATCTACTAGTGGGAAAGGAATGTACATGTCGTTTTTGTCGATAGTTTTTGGGAATGTTCGCGTGTGACATGTTAACACATGTCAGATTGTTTTTGTGAAATTTCCATTTTGGAATCTTCGGTTTACTGCTCACTGATTTGATTGTATCCCTATGATTGATGTTCATGTCCACATGGCAAGACACACACACACAGACATTCCCGGTCCATGCAACGCCTGGCCAACGTTGCCGAGCTGTTTCGACCACCATTTCTGTTGTAGCTAGGTGAAAAAGAATGGGCCGGGTTGGTGAAAGTTTTTCTTCACGTTGGTTGTCAATGGTGGGCCACAACAGTGATCCACAGCAAGTTTTTGCGAATGTTTGAACATGCTTGAACATTGTAGCCCAACCACACTTCGAGTAATGAGCCGTCCAATTCTTGAGGTTGCCAAATTAGTATATTTACATATTATATATATAATATATTGTACATATTATATTATATGTATGTAGATATATATATATATACATATATATATTATACTATACACATAAGTTCGGACCTTCAACAGTGTAAGTGCCCACACTAAGTAGGATAACCCCCTGACTTTTTTTCGCAGCGGTGAAGTGTCCAGATTTTTTTCGCTCTCCAAAGGCTCCAGGGGTTCAAAATTCTCCGGGAGTGCCTTTTGGTCCTTGTGGTGCGCTTCTACTGATGTTCAATCTTGGAATTCCATGGAATTCCTGTATAGATGGAATTCTTCAGACAGAAACACATGTTAACATTATTGTTACTGTATAGATGCTACATTAGATAACATGAGCTATTTTCTGAAATCAAGCAGATCTTGCTTCACCATCAGTATATTCTGCCAGTACAAAGGTGCCCAAAAGGGTGCAAGTGGTTCTTTCAGAGCACTTGCCCAGCTCGAAAATATATGTGTAATGCTGCGCTAGCAATATATATATATATATATATATATATGTATAGCTCGTGAATAGATCAATAGATTCATAAATGAACACATAAATACTTCGTGATGCTCATGATGATGATGATGATGATGATGATGATGATGATGAGGATGACGATGACGATGACGATGACGATGATGATGATGATGATGATGATGATGATGATGATGACGATGACGATGACGATGATGATGATGATGATGAGGATGAGGATGAGGATGACGATGACGATGACGATGACGATGATGATGATGATGATGATGATGATGATGATGACGATGACGATGACGATGACGATGATGATGGTGATGGTGATGACGATGACGATGATGATGATGATGATGATGATGATGATGACGATGACGATGACGATGAGGATGATGATGATGATGATGATGATATCATATGGATAATCATCCTATCTATGCATGACTGAAACCACCAACCCTGAAAAGAAATCATAGTTGGACTCAATATAAAATCTTCACATCGATTCTGCCACTGTCTTTCTGACCGAAATCCCTTCTTTTTGGCCCACAGCATTTTGCCAACGCATTCGCTGCGAAAATCGGTTGGTTCTTCTCGTGTCAGGACAGCCTCGTCCTGGGTTTCTCCAGCCTGTAGGAGGATATGTTGCGAAGGTTCACCCCCTCGGTAATCAAACACAGCAATGCGAAATCCACTATAAAGGGAGGTTTACTTCGCTGGGAATATCATCAATGGTGGATTCTCCAGCTTTGCTGACACCGGTCCGGCTACTTCTCTGCCCATTTTCCTTCCAACTCTCGCCTTGCGTTTTCTCGGGTCAGGAACAACGATGGCTTTCGGAAAGCGACGTCAGAGTCGGGGTGCGCTGGCGTCGGGAATCCCAAAACGATGCCAGGATGCTGGTGGGCTGGTCACCTGCGCAGGTACATGGCAAGATGGTAGCGTGGTCCAAACTTGGCTGGTTGGTGGTTTGGAACATTTTTATTCGACTTTCCATTTTTTTTGGGAATGTCATCATTCCAACTGACGAACTCCATGATTTTTCAGAGGGGTAGGTATACCACCAACTAGTCTAAACTTGGATTAGAGACCCATAAAATGGGAGATAGTCATTGATCCATTGGGATCTACGTAGCCATTGTAAGATTTTGATTGGCCAGGACTCTCAATATTAGAATGACCATAAACCACATACCATGTTTCGACCCTAGCATTGATGATGACTATTTTGGTCACCCAAATAGGCACAGTCTTGGGGAGTGAAACAAGCGGCACTTTCCAAAGTATGACACTGTCTGTGTAGGTGCAAGCTGGTTGCAACTAATACCCATAGGATCCATGTCATATATGCTAACATTGATGGTATATTGATGGTATATTGATGG
>Ga0126342_10005118_pt1 | contig 22727 bp, 13 predicted proteins | sample Cyp1metagenome_FD_92528 | JGI IMG/M metagenome (GOLD analysis project Ga0126342, IMG submission 92528) | Coral microbial communities from Lord Howe Island, Old Settlement Bay, Australia - Cyphastrea 1 metagenome | ecosystem: Host-associated > Invertebrates > Cnidaria > Coral ...
TTAGCCATGCTTCTCTCCATTGCGGGTGAATGAGGACACTTTAAAACCCTTAGTATCCTTAATTCAGTGGCTTAGGTCGATTTCTGGGGTGACGTCGGGTGACGTCGTTATAATTCGGGCAGACATATTATCATTGGATTTAAGGGAAAATCTACAGGAAACCATTAGTTTAAAATATCAAACATAAGCTTTTCCATGTGTTTTTTTCCTTGAACCAATCCATTGAATATAGCTGCTTAGTACCTATCACCATCCAGTCGGTTTTCGCCTGGAAAGTGCCATGGAATAGATCCATGTAGTTGGACCATGGCTTGTACACACAGTGGATATGGGCTCAAAGTGTTTTGCCTTGCTCCCAAAGAGATGATGACACAGCTTGTGGGACTCTTAACAAAAACACCACGGATGAAAGGTTTTCTCCAAACAAGTCCCAGTGAAGTCTCTATGACTTATCCAAGTATCATCCAATTCTATATCCCCAGGAATATTCCTTTGTAGTATCTCATTCCAAGTGTATCCCCATGATATTTGCAGTGAAACCACCATTTTGGCCATGAAATCCCACATATTCCCACTAAATACCATTGCACTATAAACCACCCAAAAAAACACTATGTAACAATGTATATCAATGTATTGTTTTCACCTAGCAAGCAATTGGTAAAAAAAACGAATCACTGCCCAAAAAAGGTCCTCACCACCCATGGTGGGAGGCAAATCCCAAAGCATCGAAGGGAAGCCTTCATCGAACATATCGAACGCAGAAGATGAAGATCCCACATTTTCGGGTGAATTGTATGGAAAATTTACTGCAGGGAGTGGATAGGGAATTATAATCGGGAAATTAAACGAGATTCTGTATGGGGAAATTGCAGGATTCTTGAAGCGAAATCCTGGGGAGATAAGCATGAAACAAAATGATATGATTGGAAATTGACTTAAATCCAAACATGTGAATTACTGTAACATTCTGTAACAATTATATAATACATGATTAACATTCTGTACCATGTAAATCTAGATAAATTACTGTACGTTATCTGGTTGGTGGTTGAGCCACCCCTCTGAAAAATATTAGTCGGATTGGATCATCATCCCAACTGCCAACTCTTGGGGAAAATAACACGCATGTTCCAAACCACCAACCAGTATATATATATATACACCCTCTGGTTATGACTAACATAGCCATGGTATAGATGGCCCATAGAAATAGATGGTTTACCTGGGTTTACCTAATAAAAATGGTGATTATGTACCAATGATGTAAATTACTGTAACATTCACCTTTGTAGATCCTGTTCGGCTTCGGGGAAGCGACTGGGGATTTCCCACCATTCATGTTTGGATTTACCCAATTTACCGGAGGCTACCCAACCAAAATGGCGGGGGCATGGCGGGGGCCCACGGTATAACCAGTATAATGGTGTATCTTAGGGTGGTGGAGGAAAATTCACATTTTTTGCCAAAGAAAGCCGCCAGCCACATCAATAAAAGGTAGCTTAATGGCGCTTTAGAGCCTCAATTCCTGGGCAAAAGGCCCCCAGTATTCTCCTCTGGTAGTTGTACGTCATTGGAACATAACCATACAAGGTGGTACCCCCCCGAGTGATGTAACTTGGTTTATATACCATAGACCATAAATCATAGTGAAATTGGAGTTATGAGTTGGTTTATCTTTGTTTATAAACCCCATTAACTAGTTCGATGTAACCCCCATTCATCAACCCATTCGATAGTGGACTTATTTGCACCAACTTAATGAACTACGGGGCACCACCCAACGTATGTTGACATTTTGAACAGGCTGAAATAGGGTGTTCGTTTTCAAATCTGAGCAGATTTTTCACAAACCACTCTCATTTCATTCTGCTTGTTGGTCAAGAACGGAATGCCCATAATCATAGATTATGACTATATACCCGATAGACATATTACATATAAAGATACGTGGGGGTTAGTGGTTTCCTAAAATAGGGGTACCCAAAATGGATGGTTCATAAGGGAAAATCCTAGTAACATGGATGGTTTTGGGGTACCCCTATTTTAGGAAACCCCAAAATAATTATATATATATATATATGTATGTATATATATATACATATACATATATATGTATATATATACATGGTAGTATAATCCCCTGGTACTCATCGACTAACAGGGCTTGTCTCGCACCCACTGCTCTGAAGGCTCGCCGAACGAGCCTTGGGGGCACTGCTCTAAACTCAGTAAGCTATGGCCTATCGAATTAAACATGGTGAATTTCCATACAGTTATGGCCCTTGACACTTTCAAATGGGATGAAATAACTCATGCAACTATAGAGTCATATAAGTTATATGTCATCCCATTATCACAATCTTACAACAATGTTATATATCACTGGATAATTATATTATTGTTATCCCATTATATCTGGTTGGTGATTTCAACCCCTCTGAAAAATATTAGTCACTTGGGATGATTATTCCCAATGTATGGAAAAATAAAATTCATGTCATGTTCCAAACCACAAACCAGTATATATATACACCCTCTGGTTATTTGACATAGCCATAGAAAATGGCCAACTTGTAGATGGTTTACCTGGGTTTACCTATTAAACATGGTGATTTTCCATGGCTATGTAAAATAACCAGATGGTATCACCTACTGTAAATCATGTTAGCCAAAACTCTTAATGCCAGGCGCTGCTACCCGGTTTCCCGACCCATCAACTTCACTGCCAGCCGGTGACAGGGTTCACCCTAATTCAATAGGGTACCCGGCCTGGTAAACGTTAACAAAAAGCTATTGAAAATGGCCATTTATAGTGGTTTTTCATGGATTTTCCCTTGAAAAAATGTGATTTTCCAGAGTTACGTTAGTTTACCAGAGGGTAAGTAGGAAAAAAGTGGCTACTATACATGGCCAATCAGCCAGATACCCTGCAAAAACTGACAAATTTTTAGCTGGTGAACGTAGATAATCCCATTGATACCAAAAGACTAAAGGATTAAAGTACCCATCTAAGATTGACCTAGAATAATAATAAACAATCTCCCAAATCACCGTGAAAATAAGTGGTCATAAAGCATTCCCAGTCATGGGTGGTTTATGACATTGTGTTACCCTCTGGTAATTTAACGGTTTGCTATTGAAAATTGCCATTTATAGTGAGTTTTCCCATTAAACAAAATGTGATTTTCCATAGTTATGTTAGTTTACCAGAGGGTACCCACATTCGTATGGGTTAGTCCCAATTATAACTGGGCTGAAAAAACTCAATGACGCTTCCTGGAGTCAAAGTTACTCCCCATGAGCTGGGTACATCTATGAAAAATCCCCCTAATTCATTGATTACATCGATTACAATCCCCGGAAATTCCTCGATATTTCCCATTTTTCCCAGATTTATGGTAAATATTTCAAATATCCATCACTATAGAATTAGTAACCTCTTCATCACCAAGGTATTTTGATGCTAACCCACCTATTTTTGTTGCTAAAACCACCATTGTTCTGGGCAGAATCCTAATTTTTTCTGGTTGAAACACAACTCACGTTGATTAAACATCTTTCTCGCTTGTATAGTTCCCCAAAATTGTTTGGCTAAAGCCACCATTTTCCAATGGGCTTCAAACGTTACTAACTTCCAGGGTCCCAAGAAGCAGAGCCCTCATTTCAGGCCTTCTTTCAAACCTGTCGACTCATCAAGCCATTTCCTGGGTGTCGGGGGACGGTACGAGGTGGTACCCCTTGGCTAAGTTGGCAAACGAAACCAAATTCACTAGCTGGTTGGTGGTTTCAATCCCTCTGAAAAATATGAAAGTCACTTGGGATGATGAAATTCCCAATATGTGGAAAAATAAAATTCATGTTCCAAACCACCAACCAGCTAGGGTTTGGAGGTTGACTGTGAGAAACATGCAACAGAATGCCAAATTAACTACCTGGATCTAAGACTTCCCGCAAGCGCCAAACTACTGGAGCTACCTGCTGATTGATCCCATTTAGGAAGTGCATGGACTAACCCATTTTTTTGTACGTGGACTAACTATATATATATGGTTTCTGTTGGTTCTTCATGGGCTTATAACGGGCAGTAACTTTCTGCGGGCACAGGATGCTTTTGATACCAAAAATGATCCCATAAGATCCCCTTTCCAAGACGCCACAGCTGCTGATCGTTCTCCAGTGGAGGAAAGCCTTGGTGCCATGTGAACGCAACAAGTTGGTGCAAAGAATCAATGGATTGGTTTAAGGGAAAATCTACAGGAAACCATGGTTTTTACCATCAAATATAGGGCTTTCCTGTAAATTTTCCCATCATCCAATTCTATGAAAAGAACTTGAACTCCAATGTCACTATGGTTGAGGTGGTGCCCCATAGCTAAGTTGGTGCAAATAACTCCAATGTCACTATGGTTTATAGGTGATATATGATGATATATCTATAGTTAATGGGCTTATAACAAAGTAATAACTGGGGGGGGCACCACCTTGTATAAATGAAGCCAATTAAACCTGGTGATTCGACTAATTTTGAACATCTGCGAACGCCATGAAAATCCCTTCTCTTTAGGATCCAAGTTTGATTGCGGTCCACAAATTGCCATGGTCTTGTCACCCGCTGGTTTAATTTCAAACATGTCGTTAAAATGTGGTATTGTATAATAATACTGTATAGTATACTATTCACCACCATTTACTATATCTGAAAATCCCCACCAAAAGTTTCACACCTACCATTCACAACAGTGCATTCTCTTTCCCCAGTTGCTGTGGGTCAAATTTATCACCCCATAGAAAAATGGAGGGTTTGATAGTTTCATACTAACAATGAGAATTTGTTGGGTCCATGGAGCATCCCATCTTTGACTTATACCCACCGGTAAACAAACAGGTTGCTACTGAAAATGGCCATTGAGTTCGTTGATTTACCTATGAGCAATGGTGATTTTCCTTAGTTATGTAAACGTTTACCAGAGGGTACCCACAGCAACCAATGGCACGTGACTGTCTGCCATAAAGGTGGCATTCTCCACAGAGCATCGATGAGCTAAAGCAACCTGCTTTGTGCAGACTGGATGAGGGATGGGACAAGGTGGGCCCCCATATAACTAATCAATGTGAATTTCAGGATCCTAAAATGGAGGTACTGTACCATATAAGGCCATATTTTGGGGGGATATTCCCTTACATAGGCCTTACATAGGCCTTATATAGGCCTTATATATGGTAGGTACCTCCAATTTAGGTTCCTGAAATGGCCATTGAACTAAGTTGAGTCAAAATGTAGGTTAACATGACATAGGTTGACTACAGGATTTCTGGTAGATATAATTAGGCTATATCATTAGCTATAGCGAATGGAGTTTATAACTCAGTTGGTTAGCTATATATATATATCATTAGCTATGGATTTGCGGTAGATATGATATATCTATAGCTAATGGAGTTTATGACCAAACCTATAACTAAGGGAAGTCCAAATAGTTTGTTTTTTCTTTATGTCGATCAACACTCACATGTGGCCGTCTTCATCAGCGTGGGGCGGGGATTCTTTAGGGACAGAGTAGTATATTTTCAGAGAAAACTGTAGAATAACATGGAATGACATGGGCTATTCGGAAAATTTTGGAAGGAAAAAACACTATGTTTTAAGTTTTATTTTCAAAGTTGGTATGGACTAGAAACATGATGGGGACACCACATGTTGGATTAAATGATATTAAATGGGGGAGTCTGCCGCATCGCATCTCCAGTTCAGGACAATTTTAACACATCATATGCTTGGTGATATATCCCCATATCACATATGTCATTACATTCCAATAAAAGTGATTACCCGCTTGTAATCCAACATAGTCACGGAAAATGATCGAACATGGCCACGATTCCTGAATAGGTAAAGAGTCTACAAATGGTAGCTTTCCAATTTTCCATTGCTATGTTGAACCACCAAAAGGTAAATCACCAATTTTTTGCAAACCCTAGCGCGCCTGACGTGCAACTTCCATCAAGCGCTCACGTAGAGCATCCAAACCGGCAGAAGTTAAGGATCGAAAGGTACCACCCACTGTACAGCCGCTGGGTATCCTTAGTCAATTGATTTGTTTGGGCGCAGAGGGCTGTGTCTTAAGAATTATGTTTTATGTGGCATTCCACCAAGAAACACTTAAAACAAAAAATTGGACACTCCACTTAAGACAATCATGCTCGGGATAGTGACCTAAATTCAAATCCAAAATGGACCACAGGTTGCAATAGGATGATATGGGTTATTTCGTATTGTAGCATCATTCACCAAAGACGAACTCACCCAAAAGATCATTGCAGATCAAACCAAAGCAAGATCATTGACCCCCTAAAGAGCAATAGATAGACTATATACATATACTGGTTGGTGGTTTCAACCCCTCTGAAAAATATTAGTCAGTTGGGATGATTATTCCCAATATATTATGGAAAATAAAAAATGTTCCAAACCACCAACCAGTATATATTACCAATCCCAACATGTCTGTTGGCTAAATCACCATTTTTGGTTGGCCAAGTACTGCCGGCTCACGGAGTCTCCCCATGGTACGCCCAGGAACACGTTGTAAGCATCTCCACAGGAGACCTGCAGGATGTGCCAGGAATCGCTTCAGTGATTGATACGATCGCTGTCATCTGCACATATGACCCAAATAATCCCACCCTATGAATCCAAACCCTGTCTGAGAAGGTACAAGACACCCCCTAAATCATACCCCAGTTGTACTTCCTAAGAAGGTACAACTGGATCCATAGGGCCAAGGATAACTGGGGTTTAGTATGCTTATTACATCTTATTACATGTTATTCTTCAACTTAGAAAAACTAAGGATGCACAGAATATGTGTTACCCTAGGGATACCAACACCGCAGGATCAGGCCGTAAGCCCGATTCAGTAGAACCCACCAAACTCAACCCACAGCTGTGTTTGTTTTTTTGTTAATGGCATTCCCCAGGGTTAAGTCAAAACAATGGAAACACCAACCTCTGCCATACTTATTCTTCAAGTCTTAATTATGTTTTGCCTCTTACTGCTTTCCCAAGATAAAGGTATCGCTGGTATCATGTTCAATTCTTCCGCTTGGTTTTGCCTGTGAGGACGTCGATCCAGGCAACGCCCCGTTCTGCAACCCAGTACTGACTGATCGAAACGGGGAACAGCTATGGCATAGCAAACCACCATCCAGAAATAAATGGAGATAGATCTATATAGTATAATATAATATAATATAATATAAAATAATATATGTACAATTGAACAAATACTCCCTGTGGATCCAAGTACCTTCTCAGGAAGTATTTAGGCTATGATTTGGGGGGTGTCTTGTAGCTTCTCAGAAAGTGGCCATGGATCCATAGGGGCTCTTATTCAACAAGACTCGAGGCACCTTCGTCACACTGATGACGGAAGAGCTCAATGGGTCCGTTTCGCGACTCACAATGCTCTGTAGGGACTGAACTACCTGAGAGGGCGGAGAGTAGGCAGCCTTGGTCGTGGTTCAAAACCTATTATTCCGTTTTTTGGTGGTTATCCACCCAAACAAAGTTAGGTTGATGTGAACAGAAGGGTACCAGGGCATAGTATATATATATATATATACATTGACAAACATTGACATATATATATATATATATTACATTGCGTATACATACATAAAGTGTGTACGGATATTTTTTGTTTGCTGATTTCCAATGGTTCTCCTTACAAGGTGGTGTCCCATGCTTAGCTAACTTGACTTATAACTTGGTTAACTGTTGGGTTCATTGGGGTTATAAAACTAGTTTTCATGGGGAATTATAAAACCAATGTTCACATAACTAGGGGGTACCACCTTGTAGATACCCTATGGATCCAAACACTGTCTGAGAAGGTACTTAACCCTCCAAACGATAGTAAATTATTCCCCAGTCCCACTTCCTAAGAAGGTACAACTGGATCCATAGGGGATATTACTGTGACTATCCCTATTTTCCCATTTTTCCCATGGTTCTCCCTACATTTTCCCATCTCCACCGCGTCACCGCCGCCGTGGCCGTCACCGGGTCCACCCCAAGGTGCGGCATGGCGCCGTGCGCGCCCACGCCGCGCACGCGGAAGTCGAAGAAGTCGGCGGCCGCCATGGTGGTGCCCGAACGGCCAGCGATGACGCCACTGGGGAGCCTACGGATGATGGTATATACACTGATATGACAAGATACAATGTAAAGATATTTATAATATATATATATATATGTATATAATGTATGATGATAATATATGTGTGGGGCATCATTGTGGAGATATGATATATCACATGTATGTGTATAAATATATATATATATAGAGAAAGAGAGAGACGCATTTGGGGAAACAAACTAAAACAAATAGTAAAATAAGAAACATAGATAGTGTATAGTATAGATCATGTTCCTTGGAAATACCTTGGCTGTTGATATCTGGCTGTCGATGTTATTTGATATGTCCCTTCTGAGCAAGTACGACTGGGGTATGAAAAAAGTAAGATGATTTGTCCCTTCTCAAGAAGTATTTGGCTCCATAGGGTACCAATATATTTCTCAAATCACCCCAAAAGTAGGTTATATTCTTCTTTTAGTTATTTTCAATATTATATTATTTGTACTATTTCTGCAAATCACCCCGTTATTGCAGCTCAATAACGTCAAGACACGTCTCCTGACATGCAGTCAAGACACGAAGGAAACAAATGGAGCCCAAAAATCCGGGAGACGCCATTCCTGGGCCCATTTTTTTGGCCGGTTGGTTCTATCTCTTTGTTTATCCATCTATCAACTTCTGTGTATATATGTGTATGTGTATATATATATATAGGTAGGTAGGTATGTAGGTATGCATGCACGCACGCATGTATGTATGAGATACCCCACATTGGGACTTGCTGACCTGCTAACCAGGGCTCTTTTCCGATTCTCATGTGGAATGATCTTCCCAGAAACGCCATCAATTTGAGATACAACCAGTGACAGGCCCAAAAGACCCCGTCACTGCTTGCAGTAAATCATCCAACATCTTGGAGTACCCAGAGACTTGATCTTGCATATGTTGATGTAGAATATACAGTATTGACACTAACGTGGCAAACCCAATGCCATAAACCATCCTTCCAAGCCATCACCATTTTGATGGGTGGTTTTCAGATGGCATTGGGATCATGAGGGGTTGACCACTTCATTTTGTGTAATACAGAATGTTGAAACCAGATATGCTATATATGTAATGTATATATATATATATGTATATATATGCATATGTATAGTGTTTATCTGTACATATATCGTACATACCCTATGGATCCAGTTGTAGCTTCTTAGGAAGTACGACGACTGGGGTATGACTGAGTTTTTGCTTGTACCTTCTCAAACAGTGGCCATGGATCCATAGGGAAATACCCTCCGGTAAACTAACATAGCTATGGAACATGGCCATTTATAGCCAGTTTTCCCATTAAAAATGGTGATTTTCCATAGTTATGTTAGTTTACCAGAGGGTATAACCACCATTTTCCTATGATTTTCCTATGATTTTCCCATGAAAAATGGTGATTTTCCATAGTTATGTACACGTTTACCAGAGGGTATCACGCCGGATACGCCGCAAAAACGCTCCACCATGGCTTTACGGTTTGATGCGCCACGCTTCAACACGCCTTCCTCCAACATCCGCTTGGCGCCTGGCTGGTTGGTTGAGCCGAAAAATGATGGAGTTCGTCAGTTGGGATGATGACATTCCCAATATATGGAAAAATAAAAGTCATGTTCGAAACCACCAACCAGATTCTATATAGTAGGTAAATATCCTCATGTTTATCATCTATAAATGAACATCAATGAACCATGTTCCATAGCAAACCGTCAAATTTACATTTTTTTTAGAAAAATGAAAGCCCACACCTTGGTTGATGCTTGGGGTGAGCTAACCTACTTCCTGGGCTTTTCAAACACATATCCCATTCCCAATGTATGGATTTTTGTTTCTCATGATCGAATCACTATGAACTACTCTTAACAGGATATGTTGGGCTATGAATGGTATGTTGAAATCACTAATCCCCCTTGATTAATGCTTATAACTGGGTGGTGGTATACCTACCCCTCTAAAAAAAAAATAGTCAGTTGGGATTATTATTCCCAATATATGGAAAAAAACATGTTCCAAACCACCAACCAGATAACCACTCTTCATGACTATTGTTGGGTAATCCCAAGGTAACCTGTGACCATGCGCTGCGCCGCGCCTGCACCTCCTTCCTCAGCAGGTTGGAAGATTAAGCGCACCTAGATGCTGTGGAAAGGACATGGTGCCCCGGGCTACAGCGAAGTTGGTGCAAGAAAGCTCTACCAAATTAGCTAACGAACAGGGGCACCATCTTGTACCATTTCTTTCTTTTTTGGCCTTCTTTATCCGAGCTTTCCAGCACTTGGGGGTCTGGTGTTGGTGTTTCGGTCATTAGGGTCTGTCTGAAAATGCTGTATACCACAAATATTTGGCAATTTTAAGAGGGACACATACATAAACATACATAAACCCATTTCATTGGCCATTCACCCAACACTTCAAAGGTTGAGAAAACCTCCCAAAATGGATGAAAGGGATATGGTGAGCCTCCCATTAACTAGTTCGTTATAAAACCTACCAGTTGACCAAGTGCTTCACAAATCGGCCATCGTTTCTGCCATCGTTTCCCTTCGCGGAAACGGCACCGTTCCAGGTAGGTCCATGTCTTTGAGCAGCTTGGCGGCACCCAGCAGCATGGATGAGTGACCTCGGGGTCGCAGCCAAACCCAGGAACATCCCACGAATCGGAACTGGTGAATAGACCGACAAAGATGGAATATCAATGGAATATACATGGAATTTTATGGAATAGTTAGTCATGGACTATTACTGTATATAATGGATTTCTAAGACTATTAATGATTTTTGTTAATGAACAGTTCAATGGACTATACATGGATTTCTAATTGAACTTTTGAATATTGATAGAACTTCAATGGAATACTGGGATAGCACTAGGATTCAATCAACAATGGGGGTCATCAACTCGGGAATCTGGGATAATGATAATTAAACGCAAACGTGGTATATAGGTTGTGGGAGTAAACGGGGGACGACTATCTGCTTTTTTCGAACATAAACCAGGTTCTGATCATGACACATGGCATATGGATGGATATACATTATCACAGTAATGGGGATGAGTGAGGGCTTATATAACATTATATAACCATATATAACCATGGGAATGTCGTCACCAATGGTCCGCAACAAAAACTTAAGAACAAATGCTGACTTGTCAAGGATGTAGAACCAACAAGAACAATGTTGAGAATGAAGTAAATACCTAACCAATTCCTTGAGGTCTTGAAATGGGTTTGTCTGAAGACAGGGTACCCCAAAAGTTCATACTTATTTATCAGTTTCCCCATTAAAACAGTGTTATGTTTGAGGTATTATCCCTTTTAAAAGAGACCAACATATAATTAAATTGGTTATATATAATATAGATATCGCATTCATATGTCATTAACATCCAATAAAAATGTTGCTTTTACTAGAAGAAAACAACATCAGACAGACTCCAAATCCGTTTCATATCCCATAACCCTAGAGGAAACACCCCGCGGCGTAAAAAGAATCTGAGTGCGAGGCACCATCATGGCCACATGCGTGCATCTGTCCAGGGTGTTCAGATCGATAAGGTACAGGTGTCTCCTGCGACACATCGTCCGTGTGAACTGCGGATGTCAAGCAATTGGATTTGGATCTTCAGTTCCTGTGCATGTTAGGACATTCCCAATCCCAAATCCCAGATATGGTTGGTGGTATTCCCATATTAAAAAAATGAATCAAATAAACGTAAATACCCACAAATGATCATATATGGTGTGTTATATTAAAATTGTGTATCCATTACAGTATCTCCATACAGTTTCTTGTCGAAAACAAACAATTCCTGCAAACCTGGATCCAGCTGAAAGATCTGCAGATGGACGCTTTCCATTAGCCTTGCCGCCCCAAACAAACGGTTTCCAAATTGCTTTCTATGTTGACCCAAATCGGGACTTAAATGGACTTACTGTAACCATTATTGATTCCACAAAAACATATAACACATGGTTTCACACATTGCGTAATCTGAGAAACATATACGGAGGTTAGGAGGTTACATTCCTGTGTGTGTTGGGAAGACTGCAAATCATCTTGGGATGCCTATCGTATTTTTGGTGTATATTATATGTTTTATCCCCACAAGATGGTGCCCTAGTTCATCAACGCTAAGTTGGTGCAAATAACTCCAATTTCACTAGGGTTTATGGTGGATATAGCTATACTATTCCTATGATTTATAAACCAACAAATATCACGTTTGGGGGGCACCACCTTGTATGTCTACACTCCCCAGGTTTCTTCGTTTGTCATATCCGCAATACGTGAAATTTCGCTCAGGAAGCCACCAATTAGTATATCTATTTGTTTATATATATACGTATATATGTGTATATATATGTATATATATATAAACAAGGTGGCGCCCCGCCGGGTTGCAAGTTGGTTCAAATCCCATGTATAACTATCGATATATCACCTAAACCATAGTTATTGGACTTATGAACCAACTTATCTAACGAACTCGGGCACCACCATCTGTAATGTGGTTAAAACAACAACAAACCACCCATTTGGACATCGTTTATAGCACCTATTTATGGTGATGACTGGGGGATGGTTTATTATTGTTTTAAGCAGGTTTCAGATAAATATACTAATTGGTGGCTTTATACCTCCAATTTCATTATGGTTTATAGGGGTATTATACATAAAATATACACTAATAGATACTAATAGTGATTATATTAATACGAATTTCCATTGATATTGCAGAAAATATCCCCTATATGTATATACTGGTTGGTGGTTTCAACCCCTCTAAAAAATAGTCATTTGGGATTATTATTCCCAATATATGGAAAACACATGTTCCAAACCACCAACCAAATTAACAAAATTCATGACTATTGTTGGGTAATCCCAAGGTAACTATTAATATGAATTTCCATTGATATTGCAGTAAATATCATATATATATATATAATTATCATAGATGTATGGAGGTTTCCTAAAATAGTGGTACCTCCAGTCATCATCAAACCATAATAAAACTGGAGAATTGTATGTATGGTTTATAGGGGTATTATATAGAAAATATACACTAATAGACTAATAGATACTAATAGTGATTATATTAATATGCATTTCCATTGATATTGCAATAAATATCCCCTATGCATATACTGGTTGGTGGTTTCAACCCCTCTGAAAAATTCATGTTCCAAACCACCATCCAGTAAATCCAAACATGTGGTTGTATCTTTCAGTAGATACTCATAGTGATTATATATATATTAATATGAATGTCCATTGATATTCAAGTAAATATCCTATATATGTATATATATATATATACATACAAAATGTATATATACTGGGCAAATTATAATAATTCACTAACCTGAAATAATGCCATTTTGGGATGATTCGCCTATAAAAACAATGATTCCAGTGAGGTCGCAGTGAGGTCGTTGTAATTTGCCCAGATATATATATATATATATATATATTTATTTATTTATTATGTATATATACACATACAATATGTATGTCACAGCCCCATCAGTGATCCTCCAGGATGGGCAGCGCATCCATATCCGCCCTCAGCGCCACCAGCGGCGCGCCACGGCCGATCTCGGCCACGACCCCGGTGCCGCCGGGGCCCAACACCGGGCGCGCGCGGCCGGTGGCGTTCTGCCGGGTGTTCTTTGCCCAGCCTGGCCGGGAAAGGGTGGAATTTTCTGGGAAAAATGGAGATTTTGGGTTTGAAACTAGGTTTGATCTAGGAAAAACGGTGATTTTCCTAGAAAACATGGTGAAAGTTCAGGGATGATCTAGGAGAATTGATGATCTTGAAGGGGAGTTACCTAATACTACATGGTGATCTCACCCAAAAACCATGATGATTTAATGATTTAATGGGAGTCAAAGTTGTTGTAGTTGATGTACGATAGCTAAGTTGAGTTATAGTTTGGCATAAACTATGTTTTTGTGGAATATATGATATATATTAATATAATATATGATATACATATAATATATGATATACATATAATATACTATATATATATATATGTATAGTATAATATTATATATATATATATATATATTATGTATAATATATATATACTGTATGTATCTTATACACAGTCATTGGGATTGTAAACAACTTCTCACTGCTGGCACCACCTTCTAGGACTAGCAAGCTATTTTCCAACATTCCAAAATTCTGCCTTCAAGCAACATCAACCAATCAAAAATGAGATTCAAACAGCCAAGATTATCAAAATTGGGACTCTCTTGGTGCGGATCCAATCTGATCCAATCCCATTTTCAAAGGAAGGGAAGGAAAAAGAAGACTTGAGAGATGGTGGGACTACAAGGGAGCAGGATACAAAGTGGTACCCCGGTACCCCAGTAATACTACCTGGCAGAAAGAAAAACACCCAGGAATTGATATATCCACCATAAAACCTACTTAACCTAGTGTCTTATTAGGCCAACTTTGGGAACTGGGCAGAATGATCCGTTGAGATTGGCCGAGATCAGCCAAGGAATGAGACCAGATCTGGATAGATTTGAATCATCAGCCCAATCAGCAAAATACAACAAAAAACAAACAAAAAAACACCATGCCAATCATTTACCCATCATTACCCATCATTACCCATCATTTACCCATCATTTACCCACAATATATCAGATATTGACAGATATTGTATCACCCTATTCGTTGGCTCATGCAATAGACACCAGCAACAGTCATAACATCCTGCACCTGCGGTGAATGGAATGCCCAAGCTTTTCAGCACATCTTGAATGAACTGCGACGTCATGTGTTCCTGAAACGCACGACTCAAAGGCACCAAGGGAGGCAAAGGATTTCCGGGAAATTTTGGTGGCTTAAACAAAGAACATAGTGACTTCACCAATGAAATTGAAAATTCAACCAATAAAAATCGGATTTTAACATGATTTAATCAATAACCAAGAATGGTTGGTGATTTACCTTTAACCAATAAGAATTGTGGTTTAAGGAACAAAAATGGAGCTACACCAACAAAAAGGGTGACTTAGAAACAATAGCGAAATTTTAAGACCAGACATGGTTGGGATTTGACCACCAAAATATAAAATGGAACGCGCAAGAGCTTGGGGTTTACCTGAAAAAAATGTGGTGATTCAAGCAAGTCAAAGCATATCATGTGGGAGTTTGAGCAAGGTAAAGCCAAAGCATGTGCCCTTCAAATACTTGCCCTTGGCGACAAAAAAAACGTCTGGTGTGCCTCTATCTAGTTGGTTGATAGGAATTCCAACAATGAACTGTGATAATCCTCACTCAATCTATTGCATAGTATAATAACTCCATATTATTTACTGTATCCACAGGAGTTTTGAAATAGACACAAGTGAGTATAAATCCGCCGAACCCTTGAGGTGTGTGGCGGTGTATCCTCAACAAACAAAGCCGACATTCGCCCCGTCCCATAATGAGAAACCATCAAAAAGGAGGTGGGTACCATATACTGTAGCTACAGGCTACAGCATGTTGAAAGCAAGTGGAACGTAAACATACCCATCAAATGAAAACATGTCCCAAAGAGTGTTGTTTTTTTTCATGTTTTTTTTTTTTTTTATTCTGGTGTTTCGAAAATGCATGTATGGTAGAAGCTCAGTGACAAATTGCATGACATGGATTGCATGACATGGTCTATTTTGGGCCCTTGGACACACATCCAACCGTTAAAATAGGTGGAGAAAACCACACGACCCAACTCATTGTCCGATGTATGTTGCAATGACTACATGTGTCATCTTGTGGCATATTTAATTACACCGCTGGCAAACTGCAGCATCAATCATATATCCGTTAGTATAGGACATACATCATGCCTCTCACGATAAAATATCCACATAAAGTCCTACATGTATATACGTAGATTAAATGCTAATTATTAATAACCATCATGATTTTCTAATTCTACATGTTCTGGATTGGTTCCCTGATATATTCTCACTATTTCTCAACTCTGGAGAAGCAAGGACCTTGCCCCAAAACTCCATAAAGTTAAGCTGCCTGATACATGAGCTCAGGATGCGCATGCAAATGCCGTCGCCAGCTCACCTAGGGACGCCACGAACGTTCGCTGGTGCCCCAGTTTGGAATTGCTAAGTTGGTTTATAGTAACCATGGGAATTTGGTGATTTAACATGATGTGTATTATCAACAAAAAATGAATTATTCAGCTTAGTTGGGTTATAACTCTAATAACTTGGGTCTATAGTATTTATATCTATAGGTTATGGGCCTTAAACAACTTATATGATGTGGTTTAGATGTCATTCAAAATGCTTCCACTAACAAAATACTCCAAAGTCCCGTGCACTTGTCATTGGTGTTTGCTTCTGAGAAAGTACCCTTTGTGTCTAAGCCCTATGGATCCAAGTATATACCTTCTTAGGAAGTGTGTGGGGAATAATTTACTATCGTTTGGAGGGCTAACTACCTCCTCAGACAGTGTTTGGATCCATAGGGAAGTTGAGGCACATCATCATAAGGAGTGACGCCTCTAAATATCTTAAAAAACATTCATCTGGTGATCCCATTCAATCACAGTAGCTACAGTACAAATGCACCTGGAACAATCTGGAAATCAGCAAAAACAACTTGCGGGCGATTTTCTATAGGCAGCACTTTTTTTTGACACCACCACACCACCACTAATCTTGAATGTATCAATTCTTATGGGAAGTTAGTGAGCAATACCTCCTAATATCAAATTCTGCCAAGTCTGCATGTAACAGTCCCACAATCGTCCCGAACCAGCTGCTTGGCGGTTAATTCGTTCAGCTGAAGCAGCGTCGGTGAAGTCGGTCTTTGGGGATCATCATGAACCAGACAGAATTATATATATATATATATTAGTGGGATTTTAATGGGATTTCAATGGTTAATATATGGTTAATATATGGTTAATAATGGTTAATATATGGTTAATGACGGTTATATATATAATTATAATCTGGTTGGTGGTTGACCTACCCCTCTGAAAAATGATGGAGTGAAAGTCAGTTGGGATGATTATTCCATTCCCAACTGTTTCTGGAAAGTCATAAAATTCCATGGTTCCAAACCACCAATCAGCTGTGAGAAACGATTGAATAAATCATTCCATAGGCACCCCATGACTGTCATGGTATGATGATGGCTAGACTCCCATGGTTTCATGAGACGATGACAGCATTGGGTAAACACATGTACCCTCTGGTAATTTAACAGTTTGCTATTGAACATGCCAATTTATAGTGAGTTTTCCCATTAAACATGGTGATTTTCCATAGTTATGCTGGCTTACCAGAGGGTAAACACCACATGACTTGAAAGACCAAGACTCAATCTCGTCCCTGATCGCTGCAGCTCTTTCGCGGGTTCTCGGAAAACTCTCCGCTGTTGCCAGCGCCAGCTGCAGATTCGAGAGAGCCGCGAGGGCCAGCGAAAGGCGCGCAAGGGACAACATCTCGAACAAATAGATCTGGGATACTTTCACATTTTTCAACTAATTCATGTGGATGTGTAAATTCCCCACATCCACGATGGTTTCTGGGGGGTGTTGAATATTAGGGGGAAGAGATTACTCGGCTCAAATCTGAGCTCTCATGGGCTGAGTATGTGATCCGCTATGGTTGACCCATGGCAAGGCTGGTCAGATTCATAACTTTTGATGCAGCCAAAGCTGTGAGCCAACAGGGCAAGGGGAGCTGCAGCAAATGACACAAGAACAGACTGTATGAATCAATGGTCAAGATGTTTGACCAGAATTGCAATCAGATGTCTTTGGAAGTTGAAGAATGCTCGAACACTGTATATATAGTATAATATATATATATATGCTGTATATTATTATTAGAAAGTCAGAGATGCTTGATGTTGATGTGAGGATGGCCAAAGGCAAACATCTTGGCCCACAGGCCAGCACCCCAATATGGTAGTAATAGGTTTTAACCCATCCGATCCCCACATTGGAAATTGCTAAGAATACGTTCTTTATTTGAGATTCCCCTCCAGTGAGGTGTTCCGCTCTAGACCAAACTTGGTTTCCTTTGGGCAGTTGTTTCAAGAAGGCGCCAAGATCTGCATGACTTTTTGAAGATTCGATTCCAATGATCCTTATAAGACATGCATTACAGTGGGAAATCCAACGTTGAATTACATTCTATAACATTCTCAACGGGCAGTGAGACGAAAACGAGGAATTCATCATCTACCAATTTTACGAATTGCCATGTCTGATTGCCATAGATGGTATGTTTCTTTTGTATCCATCCCTGCTGTTCAAGGACAGTAAGTGGCAGCAAACCTGGCTTGGTTGGAGGGATTGGGCATTAGTTAGTTAGTGAAAGTCACGACGGTTTTCATTGTGCCTCATGCTTGGTTTTACACCTCCCAGTTTTTTTCATCAGTTCTACAATTATGGCCATTTACCAGTTATAAGTACTGAACTAACCCCATTTATAGAATGTAGAAAATCCCATAGAGTCAGAACCAGTTATAACTCATAGCCATTGCCATTGAACAATCAGGCGTTCTTTTGGTAAACAAGTTCCTCTTACCCTCTGGTAATTTAACATAGCTATGGAAAATCACCATTTTTAATGGGAAAATCCACTATTTCTATGGTCATTTTCAATAGCAAACTGTTAAATTACCAGAGGGTACATTCACCATCATTCACATCATTCACCATCATTCCAGAACGGGTTCCCCTGCAGGTGGTGTTGAACAAGATCTGTGGGTCTTCCGCGCTGTCCGCGTTGCACGGCTCCTCGGTGCACACATTTAGAATGGCTGGTTTATACCTTAAGTATCCTTAAGTAACTTATAATCCATCAAGAATCCATCTATAAATGGAGATATCACACTATATTCCACAATAAAACTATACCAGTCAATATCAGTAGATTATTGCAAATGACCATTATAACTGGCTACTCACTAAATGGGATTCTCCTCCACGTAGCTTTCAACCATCCTGGTTTTGTTGACTACACTCAGAACAAATCAGCGGCTTCACAGCGATACTATCCATTGTGGTTGCTCAGAATCCACTTGTTTGATGTGGGAAAATCTGGAAGACCCTGCAAAGAAAAAAAAACATACTAGATTGTTGGCATGTAGCTATGCCCATGACTATGTGAGGTCTCTAAAAAAAAGCGGCATCCCCAAGTCATCATGATTGTTTCAATCCTATAAGTCATGGTCTTCATGACGACTGGATGATTTAAGGGGTAGCCCTATGACAAAACAGAAACCGTCATAAACTGGTTTACAGTTATAAGATGTTATAAGAAGCAAGGAGGTTCAACGGTTTAACCTAAAATACAGCCGTCCCCGCCTTTCGCGGGATCCAAGTGAGGTAGATACGAATGCAGCTGCCTCGCCCAGAGCTATGGGAACTGTTGCTGGCTGCAGACCTTGAACCACAAAACACCTATAAAATTATAAATACAAGGGGAAACTGGGTAAAGAGGTGGCTATAACTTAGGATTAACTTAGGTATTTACATGTATTTACTGGTATAGATGTAGATACAGAGGTGGCTATAACTTAACCGATGATTGTTGGCTCATCCTGTTGTTGATCAGAATTTCCGAACATGACTTTTCTTCGGAATTCTTCGGAGGTATACTGAAGAGGCTTTGGGGCATCCGTAACAAATTGGTCAATGTAGCAAATATATAATGCAAGCGTATAATTAGTAATAAATTCTTTTTTTCCGGGTGAAATAGCAATCTCTATGTATAAATCAAATGGTCTAGGTGTACCACCGCACATATCCCCCATGATACCGAACAGTACCTCACATATCCATGTAAATCGATATTGAAAATCAACACTAATGCGAATTGAACCACTCTCCATAAATGATCCTATCCGGGAAAAACTATTCCCATTTGTCTGGATGTTAGACCAATTTCAGTCCTTTTCCATCTGACGTTTGTGTGTGGTGAAATGACTGGTATAGATGCCAGCAATCACGAAATACATCCTGATCCTGTCACTATCCATGTACCACGTGTATCCTCATTTTTGTTGGTGAAATCCACAAAAAAGAGGGGCTAAATCCCAATCAAGTTCCACGGCAGGTTTCACCGCAACTACGGTTTCACCAGCATTGTGCCTGGCAAGTGATGACAACGGTTGCGTCGCCACTCGCCGATACGCGTGCCCACTGGACAAATGCTATCCTGGTGGGAGAAGGCAACCGAAGATTTCCCGGACTCACAAGTGCTGCATGGAATTCAGTGACAGGTTTCCTTTACCCTCCAGTAAATTAACAGTTCGACCCTGGTAGATAGATATAGGGGTTGGAAGATGAGTTTCCTCTAAAAATGGGTGATCAATTCAGGGTCCAACGGTTAATTTACCAGAGGGTAGGTACCCTCCGGCCATCAATGGAATGATCATCCGCCAGTGGATTTCCCAGCCATGGATTTTTCTGAAGAAAGAACTGAAACTGAAGCAACAAAATCCTTAAGTATCAATTGAATGCCAACTTGAGGCCGAATTCTGATATTTCATGATATTTCACCATCCTGAAATATATATATATTCTGAAAGCATGCAGATGCTGGTCAGGTTTTTCGATGACACGTGTCATTTGTTTGCTTGACTCTCAGGAAGGGAAAAGGTTACCAAATATCTTGTTGCCAAATCCCGATTGGCACCCATCAGCACATTGCAGAGTGCTGGGGCCCCCCAGTGATGTTTGTTGGTTTATAAATGTTTATAATTTATAATACGGCAAATAATCCCCTAACTATCCTAACTGGCCCCTGACCCTATGAAAAACCCTACTTAGATGGGCCATGGAGTTAGTTAACTAGTTAGTAAATGGATTATCATTGGGATATAGAGGGTAATCGTTAATCCCCAGTTACTAACCAGGAATCGGCAACATCCCATGGCCCATCTATAGTTATTTGGACTTACCAACTTGGCAAACTTTTTGCGGATGCACCAGGAGTTTCCCATCGGCACGGCTGAAAAAAAGGTAGTTAGAACTGAACGCCCAACTGAGAACATGATCTGCCAGGAATTTCCGGTCAGATGTTCAATTTTAATATCAAATGTACTTAAAAAAAAAACATAAACTCTTATATAACCTGTAAAATATAATATATATATATATAACATCTAATTGACTCAATTGAGCAATGTTTTTTAGCCATCCCTCTATCATTCCATTGAATCCTGGTTGGTTCATAGGGATTCCCTGCTCTTGGATTATGAAGTAATCCCCAATATATGACGGGTAGTTTTTTATTCCCAAACTAATCATCAACCAACAGGGGTTTAGCAGCCACTGCTCAATTTACCATGAACATCCATGACATCATGAATCTAATTTATATAACGTGCCCCATAATATGGCATGCTGGCATTTTGCACTTTCATGAACTCTCATGGGCACTTGGAAAATATATAGTTGATTGACATTGGAATGCGATACCAAATAAATGCAATCCAAACTATATATATATACCCTTTGCCACCGCAATTTCCCCGTGACCCAAATTATGGCTCAACTACGCCATGTACAGATTGATCGTGCAGCACAGCCTGCAGCGTTGTTTTTTTTCTCTGCCAGGCCGTGTTGCCCGGAACGCCAAATCTGAACTGGTTGGTGGTGCAATAACATGCAATAACCATCTTGAAAAATATGAAAGTCAATGGGAAGGATGACATCCCATAATATCCCATAAATGAAATGGAAAAAAAAACATGTTTGAAACCATTTGAAACCACCAACCAGTAAAGCAGTTGATACATGATCCATTGTGATATCAGTGTCGGCACTGGGCTCGATCAGTAGCTGGACAATATCTAGACGGCCTTTGCAAGCTGCAAGGTGCAAGGCTGTGAAGCCATCTGTTCTTGGCTGATGCTTTTTCGCGCCAGCCTCCACCAAAACTCGAGCAATCTCCAGATGTCCCTGTTCAAATGCCAGTGTGTCAAAACCAATAGTACCCCTGTAGTTCACATCAAAATAGCTGGGATTTATGGATGTTCATCCCATTAAAAATGGTATTAATATAGGTATTGATCCATACCTAAATGATTCAACTGCCAGGTGGGTGTTGCCCCATCAACATGGCATTGTTCAGCTGGTTGGTGGTTGACCTACCCCTCTGAAAAATAGGAAAGTCAGTTGGGATGTTGAAATTCCCAACTGAATGGGAAGATAAAACATGTTCCAAAGTACCAAGCAGTAGCCCTTTCCGCAAGCAGGGGAGCTGACAGAGCTGACAAAAATATTTTTGAAGCAGCTTTTCAAGCGCGACTGACTCATTTCTTCTGCATGCCTCATTCATCCTTTCGTCTTCGTGACAATCCAATGGGCAAAATTCAAAAAAACGCTTAAAACCTGGAGTTTTCTGTGGAATCTGCCCAAAAAACATGGGTCATTAAATGTCCCCATTGAACATCACCCAACCATTAGGTATATGGTCTATAATGGCTACTATAAGGTGATGTCCAATATACCCAAAATGGGACAGTTACCAACCCCTGAA
>Ga0126342_10005119_pt1 | contig 22726 bp, 22 predicted proteins | sample Cyp1metagenome_FD_92528 | JGI IMG/M metagenome (GOLD analysis project Ga0126342, IMG submission 92528) | Coral microbial communities from Lord Howe Island, Old Settlement Bay, Australia - Cyphastrea 1 metagenome | ecosystem: Host-associated > Invertebrates > Cnidaria > Coral ...
AAGAATTTAACATAAATTTAAATTTCAAATTTGTTTTTTTTGTTTGCTATGGTTTTTTATTTTTTTTTTTTTTTTTTTATTTTTTTTGTCAAGCCCTATACTCTCCGTGTTGTTGGACTCATAATCATAGAAGCTGTGAAGTGCGAACATTGCTAGTTCCTGGATTGGCAAATATAGATACTTGGGCGATCTATTTGAAAAGAAAGTGACCAGATACGAAAGGTAATTGGTAGTGAAATATGTCAAAGGCACAAAATTAAAAAAATAGATATACTATCAAAGGAATTGACATCGATCGCGTGTTTCGGAATTGTTTTCACATGTCTGACCTTGTCTCATTGCGAATTCTGGCCGGATTAAACTTCTCTATACACATCTTTACACCAAAAGCCTGCATCTGTACACCTTCGACTTGGCACGAAACGCTGTTCTCAACTGGTGATGCTCACTGGGTAGGGGATGAGTTTTCTCGTTTGTTGCACAGCTGTCATGACTAAATCCCCATAGGCTCGGCCCTCGTTGTTGGTGGTGCCGGTGATGATGAGATCCCTCTCCACCTCGCCGCTGCTCCAGAACCAGGCGAAGGCCCCTCCGAAGCCTTCGTGGCCCCAGACGTAGCCCACAGGTTTCGCGCCCCAGAAGCGGCTCAAGAGACCCACCTCGCAAAGGGGAAACACGGAAATGCAAAAAGCGAACCACAAAAAATGGTGTTTTCTTATAGGGCTAACGGTTTACCATGATTTTTACCATGATTTTTACCACATTATATATCATTATAATTCATTTTATATCATATTTCAACAAGGAAAAAATGCTTGGACCTGTGGCAGCTAACACCTAATCAGCCTCAGAGTTTTGGCGGCCTGATCTTCGAGATCGATTCCTGGCAGGTGACCAGTCTGGCAACACCCTTGGCGAAACATGGCAGGTGAACTTCCCAAAACCGTTGCTTCATTACATTCCCTTTGGGCCATGAAGAAATCTGGATGCAACTGGATAATAGAAACTTGAGGGTAACCCACAAAAGTGATATAATTTGATATAATTGTATGAGGCTTAGGCTTTACTAAGGGATCAGTATTTAACCATCATCAACCCTGACTTTTTGGGGATTTCCAACAGCAGATCGCCAAGCATCTCATCAATCCCAGGCCATACCACCACCCTGTACCGCGCTTGGCAGGGATCCACGTCATCCTGACAGCCGAAGGCTCAGAATCTAGGAATCTGTGGGGGTTGATGATGTCTGACCCATAGATGATGAGATTTAGCAGCAAAAAGCGAAGCCAAACAAAACATATAAGAAACCTTGGAATTAAAACCAACAAACATGGGGACAATGGAGATTTCAGTCAAGATTTGGATTTCAAGCATCAAAAATGGGCTTTGAACCCATCAGAAATACCCCATCAGAAATTGGCATTGAACCAACCAACACATGCGGATTTTCTGCGGGAAAAAAGGATTCTGGAGCAACAAAAATGAGGGGAAACAATCATCAAAAACCAAAAACTGGGATTTGACCAGTAATGAGCCCGACCTTCACCGACACAGTCTTGATCCCGGTGCCATGGTGCAACAAGAATGCTTCACAAGCAAACAAATGCCAACAAAACTATTGTCATCCTCTACCTTGACCAGCCTTAGATATCCTGCAAGAAAGAGGCTTAAGGACAGCACATCCCCGTTTACAGCAACAGATTGAGTTCCACTAAAGTACTCATCCAGTTGGTTTAGCATTCCACACCAAGGATCATCTTCTGGAGCGTCGCATGACCATTGATGGGGAAGAGCTTCCTTGGGTGGGCATTAGTTGACCAAGCGAAGCTGCCAATCACAGCCAAACACATGCGTACCAAGAATCTTGAACCTTCAGCATCTAAAGCTACACACCCAAAGACTTGGGGAAAACAACTTGTAAAACCCATACATGGCAAAACAATGGAAAGCCCAACACCATCTATATAATATCACCCTATGATACCCTATGTTTATTCACCCAGGGGCCCCTGGGTTGTCTAGTTTAGGGGTACCACTTCAGTAGCAAATATGTTCACTTTTGGGATAATCCCCGATTTTTATCAACCGGGATTGGCTTTCAACCAAGGTTGACATATTCATTACTAATCCTCAAACCCAGTTTCCCACTGGCCAGCGCTTTCATGAACTTCTCCAAATCTCCAGCGGTTGAAACGATACCACCGGCAGCCTGCAGGTGAATCAGGGTTGGCATCGTGGACCATGGATCGATTCTTACCAACACAAACAGGGGAAAGCATGACCTTTAGGTCTCTGCGTGAATACCTACCTCTACAAGAAAATCAGACAACACTACACAACACCCAAGTGTCATCAACAAAGCCCACCTACAACCCTGCAGCCCTACAGTTGTTTCGGTGCAACAGGCTCATCTGCGCTTTCTCGGTGAGAAGATCACGGCAAAAGTTGGAAGTAATGGCTGGTCCAACAAACATGAACATATCGGATAGATTCGGATAGGATCATCTCCCGACCAGGACTTGAAGACGCATTATTTTCCCTCAACTCAACATCTTTGTTTGTCCAGTGCCTCTAGGACCTCTAGGCAACTGGCATATGAATCTATGGATCGTCTTTGATTCAAAAATATTCAAAGCCGTGCTGCAGCTTGTGCACTGCTTCTTGGTGGGTGAAGGGGGTCCCAAGCCATTCATTTAATAGAGCTTCTACATGCTTCTACCATGCGTGCAGGTTGTACCCAACATTTACCAACATTTACACATACATTTTTTACATCATTTTCTGAAGTTCCATGAAGTTCCAAGAGGTCACCAAGGAGCAAAGGAATCGGCGGAGTGCTGCTTCTTCCCAGTAATTTGCAGCTTTCCCAAGTAGCGGCTCGCTAAGGGCGCTGCCCCTGCAGGTCTCTCCTCCAAGAATTCACCTGGGAAACTGAAGAAAGCGCCGGAAAGCGCCTTGCCGGGAAAAATCTCCCAGTCTGGAAGAACATGTCCAATAGTCACCAGATGTCACCAGTAGAACATCCCCAGACTTGAAATCTCCAAACTTTTTCTTTCGGATATCCCAACTATTCCCCACTCCAGCCGGCCTAACCATGTCTAAGCCACGTGTTTCCCCGACCCCTTCAAGCTTAAGCTGCAGTAGGTGTCTTTTCGCGACATGCCTGCTGGATCGAAGACTCGTCTTCGAAAGATCTTTGGCAAGGTCTCTTGGTCCAGCTGCTCCACCATGAGCCCCAGCAGCAAGTAGTTCGTATCAGCCTTGGTAAAAAACGGTTGCATCAATGGGGGTACCCGGGTACCCCAATAGCTGGATAGATCTGGATGGTTTCATGGAAAATCCAGCACCAAAAATGTATCATTTTGGAGGCCCCATGAATTTGGAAACATCCATTGGCACTCCATTGGCTTTGTTTGAGGGGGGTACGCCTCCAAATGGCTCTCTTGGGTTCCGACTCCGGGAGCCCCAAATCATCAAGATTTCACGGAACGGATCACCCATGAAAGTTGAGTGGAACCAGAGAGGTAGCCTCAGTTCTCAAAGTCCCTCTCCAAATGTTCACATCTGCAATGTCGCACATTCAAGACAATAAACCTCCCATTTTTCTTGGTTCACTATTGGGTTTGCGCATGCGTTTTTCCCTAAACATTAGGCGCCTCAAACTCTGATGGTGTGTCCTTTTTCCCCTTTGAATTGCCATACGCTGCCATATAAATATCTGTGCTGCCATTTATTCGATACCACATATCATAATGGCTACAGTAATTAAATTATGTCCCCATTGCCCATTGTTTTCCCAATTTTTCCTTGTATCCCCATCAAGTATCCCCAGTATTTTCCCATTTGTTGCTTTGAGGATCATCCCTGTTTGTAGCTTGCTTTTTCCTTTCAGTCCCTGATTCCTAGATTTCATGATTTATTCCATTTATAGAATTTATAGCTTCAACCCCACCACTAACCATGGGAATACCATGGGATGAGCCAGGTGGGCGTCCCGGTGATCCCCGGAGCCAGGAGTGAGGGACATAGGAAAAGGCGTCCGGCCGGCCGCGCTGCTGCGGGCTGCAGCTGCTCTTCATCTCCGCGGCATAGCTTAGGAGTTCCCAGGTGGTCCAGAGTCCTAGGTGATGAGTTGGTGTGACTGAATGATGGTGAACTATCTTAACAAAGATGTCATGGAAAACTGCCAGAGGTCATGAATTTGATGGTTTCAATGGTGGGTTCATGGTACTAATTGTTTGATCTAATGGTTATTTGCGGGTGAGTCAATTGTTGATGGGTTTGATGGTGATACAGTGATACATTCGAAGAGGATTCACATCCCATCAAGTTCCAGGTGGCTTTTTAAGGTTGGAAGTTGATGGGGGTTTGAATCCTCAACCTGGTGATAAATCCGACAAATCCTTGGCACGACGTTCCCTACGTCCAATATCATCCCAAGGGTCTGTCCTGTGGATCTTGACACAATGGCTGTATGATGGTCATATGAAAATACCTTGCCCACTCAGCACCAACTGGGCGGAAGAACTCACATAGTTTACGCCCAACAATTCCCCAAAGTGAGATGGATCTTCGATGATGTTGGGATGGTTTAGTAAAGATTGTAGTCCCACCAACATACTACAACAATAGAAAAACATACCAACATCATCAACATACGAGTACCATCACAGTAAAGATTTTCTCACCAACATACCCTCCGGTACTCAAAGATAGCAATGAGAAAATCCCAGCGATTTAGTGACCGATGATTCTCCCAGCTATAGACCTCCATGGCTAGTTCGAGGATTTTGCCGCTAGCCACGAGTGATTACCAGAGGGTAAATACCATTGTATATTTGTTGATAGTCCATTCAGTATCCATTATTATCAATGATTCACCATTTTTGACTATTACTTCCGCAAGAAAAACTCTTTAAACCCCGTTAAATCCCATGAAATCCAATAAATCCCATGATCTAAACCCATCAAAATCCCCAAAAAAGGCGGCTGTTAAGTCTGTTAAGTCTCGATCTGGGTCTGCCTCAAAAGCCTTGATGAAGTCAGAGTCATCATCCCAGTAGTTGGGTAAACCGCCTCAGTTAAGGGGCTCCGGTCGTCACCATGAAGAAACTCTTCAATACTAAGTCATGGATAAGTCATGGTTCTAATATGGTTCCAATATGGTTCTGATATGGTCATCATGGTCTAATGACTGGTTTTCCTGACTGGATGAAATGACTAAGGATTATTTGGGAGTACCACCATGACGCTTCAAATTTGGGCAGTCCTAGTGACGACATGGGCAAACGCCATGCAAGTCTAAGGATCTGAAAGTCACTTCTGAAAGTCATATGAAAGTCCTAAACAATAGGGGGGATTTGTGGGAGTTCACTGGAAAACATGTTATATCACGGGGATATCATGGGGATACAACCGATGCCATAACCATAACCCATCCATCCTGAAGGATGGGGTTAGACATCGGTTGAAATTTCTCGCGAACTAAGATGGATTCCTTGGGTGCGACGGTCAAATTCAAACCACGGCTTAGGCCATCGAATGTCGAACTCCAGTTTGAGGTCGGAAGCACTGACAACATCAACTTTCAGCAAATTTCAAGCCTCCATCTGCGCAAGTTGTGGGAATTCCCAAATCAAAGGTGGGTTTGTCTGAGAATTCAGGGGAAACAAAAACAAAATCTTATGGCCGATTATCATTTTCCCATGGAAAATCGCAACTTCGGGACACATCCGACTAAGCCAATTTTGGAATGATCTTCCCAATAACCATCATTTTCATTCATTTTCCAGCGAGGTGATTCTTTCCCAAAGCACCGTAGCCCATCTGAAAAATAGATCGCCCAAACTCCATCTGTTCAAAAATTCCATCAGTTTCCCACATCGTTCCCACACCATCCATCCAAATTCACACGTGTTCCCATAGATGTTCCCATGATTTTCTCCTGATTTTCTCATGATTTTCCCATGATTTTCATCCATGTTCCACTATGGAATCTCAGGTCACCCGGTCACCCGGTCACCCGGTTCCACCGTCCCACCGCTTGGCTCCCCAACTCGTGTGCTGCAAAAGCTCCGCCACCGTGAAGTCTCCGAAGCGCTCCGAGGGCCACGTCGGAACGTGGGCCTTGACTTTCCTGCCAGACTGTGTTTTAAACGCGGCATTGCATGTATATGTATATGCATGTGTATATATATATATATGTGTGTGTGTGAAATATATATATATATAGTATTCATATAGCATGTTTATCATATCTACAAAAACAGAATATAAAACTTAATATTATGTATAAGTTATATGTACTAAATGCCGGTAAATGAAGCAGTACGTCATGAAATATGATTACACATAGGAGGCATCAACACTTTCAATATACAGTGATGTTTCAAAAAACAGTGATGTAAACGTGACGAATTGAGACATGCGTGACAATACAGTTCAGGATGCAAAATGAATACTGGGGAATGAACGCATTGGGAATAATATATAGATACATGATATATATATATATATACTAAACTCATATGAATACATATTGTGATATTTATGTTTTATGATCTTATGATATTATGATATTTTGTGATATTATGATACTATGATATTATAATAGTCTATTGAAGAGTCTATTATTGATACCGCCATTGTGGATATTGCGTTGCAAACATCATTTTGCTCATGAGAGAGCCAATGCTTTTCTGGCACAGCATGCCCGCATCCTGCACCTCCTAAAACTGGAATGAATTTTCGACATTCTTTCCGCGAAATTTCACGACTTGTTTCTTGTTCTTTCTCCGTTTGCTTTTAGACCAATTAGGTGTACAGTCAGTAGAACACAATAATGCACAATAATAATACACAATATGTATAAATGCGCGATTTGCACATAGTTTCACCCGCTGCGTCCATGAACTTTGTATACTGTATACTTGCTTGGGCCTGTGGAAGGACCAAGAGCAAAGCACAGGCGAATTACAACATGTCACCCGGAAATGCTACTCTTAAATTGATTGATTTGAAGAAGAGAACAGAAAGCTATCGGACTTCCTGTAAACTTTCACTTGTACATCGTCAACCAATTCTTGTAGTTTATCAGCCAGGATTTCTCCTACGAACCACATGTTCGCACCGTTTGCTGTGGACATCTCATTCAGTTGATGGCTTCAACCCATCGAACAAAAGCCCATTAGGGCAAACCGTCCCAATCAGCGATAACATGCGATAACACATATATAACAAATATAATCCACGTATTCACATCAACGTTCGAACGCAGCAACCAAAATTAGCTTTGCTTCTATCATCTGGTAATTTAACATAACTATGGAAAATCACCATGTTTAATGGGAAAATCCACTATAAATGGCCATGTTCAATAGCTATGTTAAATTACCAGAGGGTATCCCCAACTTGTTGCGGATGACGTCCCCGTTCCATTTCTTCGTGCCGCCCGAGTTGCGCTTCCAGCTTTCCACCTGCCACGGAGCGCCAGACTTCGTCCAGTTGCACCCGGCCTTCGTCCACCAGTTGCATCACTACCTGGTGCCGGGATGCAGGGGATGTGGCCATGATCAAACATGAATGTTACATGAATGTTACAGTATTTGAGCAACATAAATTCAACATAGGGATTGAACTTCCATGAAAAAGTCAATTTGGATTTCATCAGCATACATGGAGATAAAAAACAACGAAATACGGGGGGTGAAGCAGCAAACATCCTCTCGGGAACTCATCATTCTTGACATGGGATATCATGGGATTGGGATCATAAAGGTGCAACATGGCCAGCAACTCATGACCACCAGAAACAGACATGACAGTCTCACGCGGTCGTTGCTGAAAAATAACACATTGGATCCGTGGCGTTTCTGAAGTGACTTACCAGACAAGAGGTCTTCAAACTAGAGGCCCGTTGGCCCAAGGGCGTGCCACTACACAACTTACCCTCTGGTAAACGTTTACATAACTATGGAAAATCACCATTTTTAATGGGAAAATCCACTATAAATGGTCATTTTCAATAGCTATGTTAAATTACCAGAGGGTACATCAACTTACAGAAATTTTCATCTGATTCATGGCAGCTAGATCCATCAATGATCCATCAACATTATAGCATGCTATGAACAGCACACCAAAAAGCCCAGCAACAGTGGCGGTGACCATCTTGGTGATGGATGCCACTTCAAAGGAATCGGCAGCTGAGATCTCGGAGGTTTGGCTACCGTAGGTCCTGAGTGCTCCAGCTCAAAGGATTGGATGCTTCTGAAAGAACCGAGTTGTTGCGGATCTGGTGCGGATCTGGAGGATGGAAAGTGACATTCGGACATTCAAAACGAACAAAGCAACTCAAACAGGGCGGATCTAAGCTGCAAGTTGCCCGCGGCACCTGCAAAAAACACCTGGGCTGCTGCAGCGATTGCGCCAACGGGAGAAAGTCAATCAGAACAGGAATCAGGGATTTCCAGCAGCACAACCACTTGGCGCATCAAAAACCCTCATGGCACCAGAAAATCACCAAAATGTACAGCTCATCCCAGGCCCAGGATGGCCCAGGCACATTTCCATCCCACGCTGCGGCTGCTTGGAGTAAAACCCCTCCATATCGGCCCATGCTTCGAGCCATGTGCGCCACCGCCTTATGGAGCTTATGCACCTCGGGTGCCTCACCCTCCGCGCCGACATGGCCTGCCCTCGGGTGGCTGGAACCCATTGGGATCCGGCGCTGTGGCGATGTGGCGCTGCAATCGTTTTGGGCCACACAAGCTGTGGAACACCGGACAGCTAAACAATATGAAACAATGATGGTCCATCCTAGGTTTGTGATGGTTGATGATGGTTGTGTGTTAGCGGATTTGTTTGGACCAAACTCTGACTCAAACCATCCCAAGCTCCGACTTACCTGCAGCATCCTACAACTAGCATCAACTAGCTCAGCTGCCAACTCTTTTCCAACATTTTCCAGCAGCCGAAGTCATCTTAGAGCTTGGATATCACAGCTGGTTTCTTCTGGAAGTAGTCCTCACCAGCTTGGATGTGGCTCGCCAGGTGTTCATTCACAGCAAGGGCATCTTGGAAAATCAGACCATGGCCCAGGCCATCCAACACCTGGCCCGCGCGGGCCACAGTAACCAAATTTTCATTTTTTGGGGAGGTGGCATGTTGCATTTCAGCCATGATTTTTGTTGTTCAAGTCCATTTTTCAGGTGGTTATATGATCTTTTTCATCTCGAGCGGTTCAATCTGATATTTCTGTTTGCCGAATCCCAAACTTCACTTGACCCTACTGACAGGAACCACCCTAAAATGATCGAAAAGATAGAACAGGCACATTGCCGCGATTCAATCACTGGCAGTAAACCGAAGAATAATTCTACCTCTTCGGCGTTATATTAATATTGGGAGTTTATCATCTATAGTTGGGTTTCCCAAACATACTACATAATACTACTATATTTACTATTATAAATCCCCCTGTTTCAGCCACCATCAGCGCGGCCCATGGAATGCCAGGCTGGGACTTCCGCACCTCCACCTTGGTTGCAAAGTGATCAGCGATAATCTGGGAGTTCACCGGCCGGACCAGCCAATCTTCACTGCCTGTGCGCATATGCCATGGCTGCCATGGTTTCGCATGAACCCAGGTATATAAACCCCAAGTTTACTAATTGGGGGGTATCACTTCTCAAAGGAAATATTGAAATTTATCACTATTTGGGGAGCCCCATGGAACCCCGGCCCCACCATAACTCACCATATTAATCAACTGGGGGTTGATTGATCCGAGGTCGCTCTCTCTCTCTCTCTCTCTCCATCTCCATCGCCATCCTTTGATCAAACTATTTACATCTATTTACCATCTCCGGCAAAGCCAAATTATCACCTTGGCAACTGACGAATCACAAGTGATTCTACATGATTCTACATGTCCCAAACTGGGACCGGCTGTGACACGAAGGGACTTGCAAGTCGACTTAATCTTGAATCCGTGAAGATGGACAGAAACACTTGAAACTTGGTACATCTTGGAAGTGGAGGCCTAATTACTCGGATGGATCTGAAGTCAAACTTGCGGATGTTGTCTTTTGGCTTCTTGAATAGAAACCAATTCGCGACCAGGCCACCTTTCTCTCGCACATTTTGCGAAGTACCCATAAGAATTCCCTTCTACCGTTCAAAGTGAAAAGATCCAGGTCCCTTCTGGCAGCTTTTCGACCCCTTCAATTTGATAATATGGGTTTCCTTCTTCTGCAAATAATCTGTTCACCTACGGGCCTACGTAACACTTCGCCCTGTTCGCTTCACAGGTTTCCTGATTCTCACAAGTGCACGTCCCCAAAGCAATCTTGCATATACCCTCCGGTCATCGAAAATGGCACTTGGAAATCCCTATGAAACCCTTTAGTGAGAAAATCATTCATAAATGGGGGGATTCTTCAATACCATGTCTGATTCCCTGAGGGTCCCCCCCAAAAAAACAATCCTTAAAAACATTGGAATGGTAAGTCAGGATAAATAACCCCAGAAATGGTTTAACTTGATTTTGGGAATGATTCTGACACATTCTGACTATGATTTACCAATCCAAGGGACCCAAAAACCCACCTGGTCACCAGCCACTTCCGGCCTGTCATCACCAGCACCGGCACGCCCAGGCGCCGCAGGCTGGCGCAGCGCCCACCGCTGACGTGGTGCGTCAGCACCGCCAGAAGCTGTTTGAACATCTCCATGGTACGAGTCCGCGAGGAGGACCCCATGCCCTTGCCTTAGAACTGGTGAGTCAGGTGAGATTTCTCCTGTTAAGATTGTGACCCCCAGAGGATGTCAGATTCCTCCTACTTTGGGGGTGAAGATATGTTAAGATCACCTTGTGGTGGCTGTAGTAGATGGAAATGTCTTTTCGAAGCATCACATTTCTTCATTATTATTCATCTAAAGATCCAGGTTTAAAGTTTAATCCCGCGAAAGAAGGAAACACACACCTATGTCCGCCTGTCAGTTGTCGCGGGTCTACTTGTCATCACAGAGATGAGATGAAGGAGGATTGACATATGCAAATCTTCTCACAGCGGGATAGAATGAAACCAAACATAGCCTTTTATGTGCAACCTTTTATATGCAGGATTACAACCTGTGGAAAGTCGAAATGATTCTCCCCGCAGGTACCCAAGCTCAAAGCTGGCAAAGAAGGTGATTTGGGGGCTAGGAGTTCTCCTAGCCCCTTTCCCTTGAATGTTCAGGTTCCTGAAAACAAATTGCGTGAGCACGCCTCACGCCTGAAAGTAGGGCCTTGTGCAGGAGCCCCGCTCAACAACTCTCAATTTCAATTAGCGCCCTGCAACAGGGTGAGATATGAATGAGATAATGCTTGTGGCTCAAAATTCAAGATAATCCTGTGCACCTGACATTTTTATATGCTGCCATATATATAATATATATATATATATATACATATCATATGCATATAAGTTGTGAACAAACAGGATACGTATTTATGGCGATATAAAATATAAATTATTTATAATAAACTATTATTTAGGCTCCTATGAGTCCATCCAAAAGAACAGCTACGTCGTCCGCACGGTGCAATCCATGATCCTCGTGTCTGTGACTCAAAATTTATTGACCAACAGGAATTCACATATGATTGGTTGGTGGTTTCAACCCCTTTGAACAATATTAGTTAATGGGAAAGATTATCCCATATACTATGGAAAAATACAAAAAATCCAAACCACCAATCAGAATGTTTACTCAGTTCCCATAGTCTAATTGTTCGCTATATCATCTGTTTCCAGACATAACCGACTTGTTGGTCTGTTGGAAGCTACGACCAACTTTTTGCGCCACCAGCGCCCCTGCCATCCCCCCTGACTTAACGCTTCGGCGCTTTTCAGCTCCTCCGGCACTTCCAAAGTCATCAGGATGAAAGCCTGCAGAGGTGCTTGGCATTGGAACAAAAATAACAAAAATGCCCCCAACTTCGCGAGCGCCTGCGTCTAAGTGCTAAGAGATCGTAAATTTAATCAAATGCAACCACAAAGACTTCTGGAGACATGGCAGGAAACATCTTGGAGCTTCAAATGTTCCAATATGTTCCAATTTATGGAATATTTATGGCACTTGCTGATGCAAATCCATGATATACACTACGACCCATCACAATGCTCAAACTGATAGGCACCCTCAATGCTGCTCTTTGTAGGTTTGGGCTGGTTTCGTAGATACGTTTCATCATCATTTACTGAGCATGGTGGCGGGAGGCTCACCAGTTTTTGTTCGGCATTCACCAATCAACCAGAGAGAATAATCCAATGATTCAACCTCCATTTTGATGATTAAATCCCCCCAAGAAATCACCGTTTTGATCCGTTTTTGATAGTTCAGACCGTCAGAGCCCACGCGTTTCAGCAGAACCGGCCTTGTTCACCCAACGGCTGTTGGACACTTCCTTGCCCTCGTGCAACTCTGAGCATCGTCGTCCCTCCAACCAGTCGTCGGGGAAGTTGAGTCTCATGGAGGCTTTTCCTGGTGGCGGATGTACCATGGTGGCGATCCCTCTAGTCCAACGTGGCTGGGAAGTTCCCCGAGATTTTAATGCCTTTTAATAGGAAAATCCACGATGGTGAATTTTCATGAATTTTCCATTGCCACCTGAATTGAATACCAGGATATACCAGGCCGGGTACATCAGTGAACTATGGCGACATTGCGATCTGACGAAATACTTCAAGGCAACCGCCTGAATATCTCCAATCCAAGCCTTGGTTCAACACGCCGTTGAATCCCAATCAATTCCGTATGTGAGGTCTATATCACCATCATGGTTTGTCGAATCCGTGCTTTTTTATTTGAATATAAGTTGCTCACCATGTTTGTTGCTTAAAATCCTATATCATACTTGTTGTTGGGTAAAAATTCTCGAAGTCAATATTTTTTGCTGCTTAACTTCCCCATTGTTGGTTTAAACCCCAAGTTTTCCGTCATGTTCGATGCCCAAAAAACCACCATCTTCCAGGCCTTGTTCCCTTAGATCCCGCGTCAGCAGCCCCATGGAGCGTGCCAGATCCACCAGTGCTGCCGTGGTCGGCAGCGCGTAGAGTGCGGAGGAGTAGGTGGCCAGCAACGCCAGCGAAGCCACACGCTGCGGTACCGCGATGGCCAGCTCCTGGATCCATGGTATAGATGTTACATGTTCACTGTAGATTGATAAAACATAGATGATATAGATGAGTAGTGATTTTTTATATATGTTTGGATATGTAGATGATATAGATGTTTGGGTATATCATGGTATATCAAAGTAACGCTCTCTCTCTCTCTCTCTCTCTCCGGGTATATCCAGGAACATGGTGAGATCGTCCCGGTTCTGACCGCTAACCCCCATGAGCCAAATCTTGACCACAAAAAAAGGGGGTCGCACCATCACACCATGGGTCCATTTATCGCATTTATATGCATTTATCCTCCGGAAACATCAAACATGGTTGGCTTTTTTAAATCCCAGAACAAGCCACTTAGGTATGGGAAAATCAGGATTTTCTCATCGAAGAACTGGTGGATTTTCCAGCTCGCCTGCGCGATCATGCCACCCATGCTGATTCCAATGATGTGCACCTTCTCCTTGGAACGATCCGGGGACGTTTTTAAAGAAACAGGAGATTCCACAAATGCTGGGTCAGCCATAAATAAATATGTACATATCTTTAGTACATATCATATCTAGCACACACACATCACACACACAAATATATATATATATATAATACTATATAATATATGTGTGTGTATGTATATACGTATGTAATTATACATAGTATACACAGTACATAGAATCCCAGTAGTTCTCAGTTCCCAGTCCCTTGACACTGGAAACTTTCCGTTCCAAGTGGCCCATCCCAGGTGATCCAACACGGCCAAGGCATCTCGCGCCATACGTTGGGTGGTCCAACGCATCTCCCCAGATGGATGGCTCGAATAGCCGGTGCCACGGTTGTCCAGGGCACAGACCTTCTTCAGGGCAGCGATGTGGGGGGTTCGATGCAGAAACCTGGATTCACCTGGAAAAAAACCTGGAGATCTCTGAAAAAACCTGGAGAAAACTGGAGATATCTGAAAAAATCCATGGTTAGAACTGTGATCTGGAAAAAACCAGGTTTGATCTCTGAAGATTCATGAGGTACGGTTGGTAAATGTGTGTTTCTAAATGTCATGTTTTGGACGTCTCGAGTTTTAGCAGAACATGACAGCCCTGGATCTTCAACACGAAAATCTCGCAGTGCACAGCCAAGCCACTTGGCAAAATTGTTGAAAGTACTCGGACTGAAACTTCCACAAGCCATGTGTGCCGCCCATGCCCATCAGAAGCAGCACCTCGCCAAGGTCCCAGCCCCAAAGAACTACTAGGGAACAAGGTGGGTTTGGATGGCTTTGGATGGGCTTGGATGGGCTTGGATGGCTTTGGGGGTGAAAATTTCCTGATGGGTTCCAACCCATCTGAAACATATGAGTGCTTGGGTTTCATCATCCCAAACTGGAAGGATAAAAACACATTGAAAAAAAAACATATTTATCGTGGCTGGACAAGGGAGTAACCTACCAACTTGGCTGTTTCCAACATCTTCCCTTAGTGACTCCTGGTGCAAAAAAACAAGAAAATACGGTGGATGGAAATCCTATGAAATCCTGCATCAGTTGATACAGTAGGTGGTTTTTCCCATTGTTTGTAGGGTTTCAACCATCCAAGGTGATGCAGGATCTCACTCTCTGGCAATCTGAAACGACAATTAGAAACCCGCCGTTCCAGAATCAGAACACGTCATCTGGTATTGTTCATTGGCTGCTAGGTGACTGCAGGGCAAACAGTGCCTGCCAAACCGGCGAAACCCTTGGCATTTCTGGGTGCGCCTGAGGCCGTTTTGAGTTCATCTCCGAGTCATTCTCTGTCTCAGGGTAACGTCGATAATAGATCCTTGGCATCAAAACCACATGGAAAACAAATGCGTCGGGTGCTCCTGGGAACCTTCAGGGGCCTACAGGACAAACATGTGCTGTAGAACCGCATGCCAACTATATAACCATCCCCTTCACCAAGGCTTGACTCGACCTTGGTAGCAAAAAAATCACATCGCCAAAATGACAAGCATGAATATGCGTATTTTTTTCAAAAACATGGGGATATCTGGGACGAGTATTGGGATATACACCTGTGCATTTAGAGCATATCTTTCATAGTAAGCCTGGCTGCCCCTTACCCATGGAACTCAGCCGCAAGTTCACCGAAAATTGCTGAGAAGCTTCTGATAGTCCCCATTTGGGGAACTGATTTGCACATGAGGCATGGCACAAAAGTTGGTAAACGAAACCCAGAGGGATGGACAATGATTCAAGTGCCACTTAAGCATGGGAGAAAATCACCAAGAAATGGTAGCAGGCGAACCCGCAATCCACAAGAACCATCTATTGTTGAGTCTTATCCCCATTTTTCTTGCTGAATATCCCGTGATGCTCCCACACATTGACTGCATAACTATTTCTCTTTACATTCTTTTTGGAATGACATACTTTCTGCTTGCTGATGTCCATATAATTACGCATGATCTGATGTAAGGGCCACCTGGCTGCAAATGATGCAATTGTGCTACGGAAACAGTTTCGCTGTTAGAACGGATGACATCATGCGTGTACCCCCTTTCTTCGAAACCTCCATGCACCTAAAAAAGATGGAGGAAACAATTGGTCAGCATCATCCCCCACGCGGTTGGCAGTCAGAACCTGGGAAACCAATAATATTGTTAAGTTGGTCAAAGGTGGTCAAAGCACCTTTTTTTGCAAATCTTGAACCAGGTACAGTATACTAGGTGCAAATATGGTGTAATATCTTTCCGGTATCTGATCTTAGCAAAATACAAGTATTCCGATCTTTCTTGAACCTCAAGTTTCTACGGATGAGACCCGCATTTTTGCAGCTAACTACATGGCAAACTCCATATTTTGGGGAACAGGGTCAGCCACCCGGTTCCGCGCCGCAGATCTTTTTCTCAGATCAAAGACTTGGACTGCTTCACTTTTTGCTTTCCGCCTCGCGGTGAGATGCGACATGCCAATATCATACAGGGCGATCCACAATAATAAACCAATATATATATATGTGTGTGTGTGTGGCTCATGAATGTTCATGAAATTTTCATAGGCCCCTACAATAGGGGTGATCTATAAGATTCTATACGAATTGAGCCCCTTTCATTTTTGATAATTGAGGAGCTCTATTGTTTGTGGATCCCACATTTCCGGCTTTTCAAGTGGAGGCAACTGATTTCCAGTACGCAAATGCAACATGATGAGACCAAAGTTTCATTGCCGAAGCGTAGATACAAACTCCCCCAGATATTGAATCAAGCAGGTTCAACCAGGGTGTAAAAAAGCTATTGCCAATATTTGCCAATGAGGTTTTAGATCACTGGGTTCATCCCGATATATTCCAACATATTCCAACAAAGCGCTAAGCCATCCATGGCAAACGAGCCGGGGCTGCGTCCACCCTTTGTGTTGTGGATCAACTCCTCCATCTTTCTTTTCTTTCCTGCCAGCGCTGATGGCTTCATATGGATATGATCCTTTATCCTCCAGGGTGATTACCCTCTGGTAAACTAACATAGCTATGGAAAATCACCATTTTTAATGGGAAAATCCACTATAAATGGTCATTTTCCATAGCTATGTTAAATTACCAGAGGGTATATCTAAACTAAACTTATATGATCTTGCACTTTGGACTTTGTATAACTTATAGAGTTTTGTTTCATCCTTCAAAGTCGGCTGGGATTCACTCCCATGGTGCTTTTCGACTTGTTTCAAAACCCACCAAATGGTTGTCGTTTCCACATCATTCCACATCCACCCTGCGGATCCCTGCGGCTCCTTCGGCCCTGCGTCGATTCTTTGCTCGTCGCGTGGCCGCCGCCGCCTCGGGGTTCGTGACCGGCTGCAGGCGCCGCTTCTGCACTCGCTCTTGGCGGCGATGCTCCACCGCCTTGCGGATGCGATTCAGCGCCTGCGCCGTGGTCGGGTCAACCAGCGAACTGTGGGATCGACACTGGATCGACATGGGTCAAGATCACCACTTTTTTATGGTTGACTCATGTTAACTCCCTATTCTTGATGGCTAGGTGAACAAATTGAAGAACAAGTAGGATCAAGCAAGAAACACCTTGGAAGCAAGTCTGACAATGTGCTTAACTAGCAGTGTAATTAAGCCTGTATGGGTTAGATAGAAGGGGACTGAAGAAGACGAAGACATGGGCAGTTGAAGCAATAGAACTGGGGACCTAACTTGAGCTGAGCTAACCATGAAAACATGGGGGGCTTGAAGCTAGAAACACGGAGAAAACATGGATACAAATTAGACGGTGATCGAAACCTACCTGGGAAAAAACACCAACAAAGCAACTGAGTTGTGGGATTCCAATAAGCAAACACCCATCAACATCAGAAATGCCGGGGAAAAAAAAATGCGGACTTCCAGCAGCCAAGTCGGATCGCGGTTATTGCCAGCTCCCCTCCCTGAAGATACCAAGACCTCTGAAGATATATCAAGATATATATATACGTACACACACATTATATATATATACATATGTATATATATTATATAAATATATATGGGTATGGATCAATACCTATTAATACCATTTTTAGGGGAATGAACATCCATTTACCAGCTATTTTGATGTTCACCAGGGGCACAAGGTTTTGACACACTGCCATATATCAACTCCCAAAACTCATAAAATCTCTGCCACTGCGGCAGGTCGCCTGCGCAAAGTCCGCGGCCCTTCCTGCCGCGGTCATCTTTTCGCTGGTGGCATCGATGAAGCTCTGAGCCAGGTTGGCTAAGAAGCCACGCCGTTGCGCAGGACCCAGCGCCAAGGCCTGCTCTAAGGAGACCACGTCGGGCAACGAGACACCTCTGAAGGCGCTGGTGCAACGATAGGCCGGACTCAACAAGGGAGACAATAGCTGGGAGAGGACCTCCACTGGGAAGTGATCCACCAAAGAGCTGCAGAGTCTGAACCTGGGCCATGAAAAGGTGTGACTTGTCACAACTGGGGTGGGCAGTCGTCCACCAATTTGATGCCAATTTCATCTGGCAAGCTTGAGATTTTGGTTTGTAGGCGGGACATGGCGGGACCCTTGACATGCTTTTTTTGCACTCTTTTTTTCAAAATCAATCTCAACATATCTCAACCAATGTTTGATCTGGGCTTTGTCAGGGTTTGTCATTCCCTGCATGCAAGTCACCAAGAGATGAGCCGCACGTAGTGTTCCGTAGGGTTGGCTTGGAAGCCTTGGGACTGATGGGACCAGCGCACCAGGAACCATCTCACTCGACTACGCCTCAGGGACCGCAGGCAGCAAGAAACATGGGCAAACATATCTGGCAATCCGGGCTCCTTGATTGGTTGAGCTGTGGCATATGAACATATCTTAGCCCATCAATTCTAGGAAATTAATGTTATATCATTTCCATGATGTGTTTTTGTTGGTTTTAAGCTGTGACGGGGTTCAGAAATGAGGTGCCAATGGCCCCAAATTGTCCGTTTTCAGCGTTAAACTCATTAGACCATCTTGGTTGAGCGGATCATTCAATTTAAACTCTTGAAGACATCCATTTTGGGCCGTTCCATATGTTCATATCATTTCATATCATGTCAGATCAATAAAGAAAGACGGCATTTGACCATCCTCCCCCAGTCCTACCACTCCCCCCAGGTCCCTGGGTGCCTCAAGCGTTCCTCCACCTCAGCAAGGGGCACCTCCAAGGCTGTCGCGCTCAACTCCTCCGTCCTCTTTGCCAGCGCGTCGTAGACCGAGCCCTGTCGTCCCCCTTCCGGCTCCTGGGCATCGAAGATCCGGAGGATTTGTTCATCAACGAAGAGGGGGAGGTCGGGGGTCCTGAATGGTCCTGATTTCTGTCAATTCCAGGACTCTTTGATGAACACCTAGAGGAAATTAGGATAAATGAGGCAAAGTTGGACTGGCCAAAGCTGGCAAACGTGCGAAACTTCCACCAAGCAAATTTTGAGAAAACAAAGTTCGAAGCTGGCACTGGCTCCTCAAGGGTGGCGGTGACATCTTTTTCCAACTCATCTTCTTCCAGTTTTCCCTTCGTCGGCTCCTCCTCATCCTCGGCCACGGATGCTCGTGGACTCAAAGCAAGTCTGTGAACGCCAACCTATGAATGGAAACCCATGGAAACCCCAAACGGCTTTTGAAACACATAGCATGGTACCAAACAAACCCCAAACGTCAGGGCGTTCAATCATCATCCCAGTGTCGGGTTCTTCCTCTTTCTCCTTCTCATCGGTTTGCACCACGCTGGGCTTTTGCTCCTGCTCAGTGGAAGTGGCTCTACCTGGGTTGATTTCGCACACCTAGTCCTTTCTCAACCCCTTCGTGCCTCCTTCATCTGCACTGTACACATGCCCCAAAAAAACTGAGAATCAACCGCCAAATCATCTATTCTTTGGAGAACACTATGGTCTTTATAATATATATATTTATCCCAAGACATATGCTGGTTGGTGGTGGCAATAACCATCTTGAAAAATGATGGAGTTCGTCAATGGAGTTGGGATGACATCCCATATATGATGGAAAGTAAAAGTCATGTTCCAAACCACCAACCAGATCCAACCACTATGGCTATGGCTATGGGACACCACGGAACCCTGAAGAAAAGCTGTTTTCGCACCGAGGGATCCAAGTCATCAGTGCCGAGGGGCAGAGTCTGAAACATTTGCCAGCTGAAATAAACAAGATCTATATAAGTTTATACAAGTATAAGATAGCATAAGATAGCATAAGATAGCATAAGATAGCATAAGATAGCATAAGATAGCAGTATCAATCTCAAAGATTTCAGAGGCCGTTACATCGTTTGCGGCTCGTGGATTTTTTTCGGATGCCCCAAAATCCAGGTGTTGATCATTAATATGTTCATTCACTTTCCCTATCCCATAGGATCCATGTATGCTATATATGGTAACATTTACCATCAATATACCCCCTTTATGTTAGCATATATACCAGCACCATGGATTCTATGGGTATCTTTGCACATCAGACATGCCAAGGTGTGATGGACCAGCGCAACGGTGAAGTCGCTTCTGGTCCTGATTTTGCTCCTCCACCTTCGGTTCCTTCGGTTCCGGATCAGGCGCTGATTCCGCCGATGGCTCCACCCTGTCCTGCAGTCATGGGAAAAACAGTTCATTCAATGGATAGATTTACGGAACATTTAATATTTAGATAGGAAATCAATGGAAATCAGATCTTTTACCATCAAATACAGTAATACAGACTTTTGCCGCGTTTTTTTGATGTGTTTTTTCCCCTTCAAGCAATTCTGGGAGTCATGTGCAGCTTCGTGGTTATTTTTCTACCATTTTGGGGGGGATTTCTGTGGATATCCCAGTGCCAAATATCAATTGATCAATAATGTAATGACTCAAAAAACACCAGCCAACCAAGGAAACACCAGGTTTGGGTTGTGCTCACTCTATCTAAATTCCTTTCAAGCCACTCTTTGGGTGGGAGCGCAGTGGTAATGCTGTGATCTTTGGTGATTTTTTGCATAAAGGGGCCGTGCACCTTTTCCGCATGATTCATATACTATAAACACATATCATTACAGTGCGTGTGAGGAGGGACCAAAGAAGTTTGCACATGTTTGCATTTATATAGGTAGACTTAGATGATCCCAGATCGTAGAGATATATACACATCCTATAGGTCTACACATAGAAAGGATGCGCCAACGTACTGGGCAACCTCCAAGGTTGACGGCACTTTGAAGACGGGGTGCTCTAAATGCTACCGTTTCAACTCAAACGGCTGCAAAGCGCATACCATTCAGCAACATACCAACACAGCTGCAGCGAAACTCCCCTGTTGAATCACAGAAAGCATCAGTACCCTGGTGGGTGTGTTGATTTTGTTGTGGGCGGCTTCAACATTAGGAGCCTATTGCTATCCATCTTGGCTTGTTTTGGCCATGCAACATTTTCCATGTCAGCCTTTTGAGGATGATTTTCCAACATCACCAGGTGCTGATGTAACTATACCGCAGGAAAAACGAAACAATAATTACAACACATCAATAGCCGAGATGGTAATAACAGTTGCCACCAATAGCAATGTCACTGGTTGCAATGTTTGAGCCGGCAGCTTGGGAGAAAACACGCACCTCCAGCACCCAACTGCTGTCCTCTACATCAGGATTCTCCACATCTTCCTCCAGCTCCTCCTTCACATCCTCCTCCTGCTCGTCTGCAGGAGAAGCCACGAGCTCAGGGTGGTGCAACACCAGCACTAGCAGGTTCCGGAGCGCTTTCCTGTCAGAAATGCAGTAGACCCAGCTGCTGGATGCACCCTAGCACCCCAAACCTGACCATGGATCATGCCGACATCTATACTTAGTTGATGTCTGCAGAAGAAAAACGACTGCAATCTCCGAGGTTGTTCGATTACATTAGAGTACCTCCAAACATTCTGAACGAAACCTAAACATACCTAAACCCTCAAAATACTCATAAAAAAAAAACGACCATTTTTCTGACCCGGAACTCATTTGGGACCCTCAAAACAACTCCAATGGCCCAAGGTCCCCAGGTACCCCAACTTCTGCCCGAGTCGCACAGCCAAGGGCGCCAGGGAGGTGTCCACTTCGATTCGTTTGGAGGTCACCAACTGTTGCAATGCTCCCAACAGGCCATAGCTGGTGACCTCGCCTTGCAACCAGCCTGGCACCATATGTTTTTTGGGGCCAATCATGGGCCAATCACGGGCAACCAAGCAAGGATTTAAGCAGGATTAGCAGTGTCATTACGCATGGTTACCAACCATGTGCATATACAATCCATTAACAAACAATATATATATATGTGTGTGTATAAACTATAATAGTGTATAATGTCAATCCCGGATTAATAAACCATGGTTTATTAATTAGGGGGTTACTCCTCCAATAGTCATAATCTGATACTTAAGTGGTACCCTCCCAATTACACAGCCGTTTGGGGTTTATTCATCCAGGCTTGACATTACATATTTTATTTACATTCTTGTATATTCTTCTCCATACATTACTGGTTGGTGGTTTCAACCCCTCTGAAAAATATATTAGTCAGTTGGGATGATTCTTCCCAACTGAATGGAAAGTCATAAAATTGTATAAAATTCCATGGTTCCAAACCAACCAGATATATATCCATAGTATATCCATTGTATATCCCTAGTATTCAATATATATTATCCTTAGTATATCCATATGAGCCATGGTCAATACTCACTATATGGTTGATGGTCATCCCATCCATATTAAGGATCCCCTATTAATGGTTATTATAAATCCCTATGAACCATTGGATGACTAGCCCCTATTAATGGTTATTAACCATGAGTATTGACCATAGCTCATATATTATCTATATATCCATATATTATCCATAGTATATCCATATATTAGGCATTGCTTCTAACAGTAACTCTTTAGGCAATTAGACCCCAATATTTGGGGTATATATACCCCAATGTTTGTTATTGTTAGTTTGCACTCCATGCAACCTTTGCCATAGCATGTTTTGCACCTGCCAGGTCTGTCTTGCACTTTTGCTAAGGTGTTTATACATGTGGCCATACCGGCCCAATTGCCACTTGCCCA
>Ga0126342_10005120_pt1 | contig 22726 bp, 24 predicted proteins | sample Cyp1metagenome_FD_92528 | JGI IMG/M metagenome (GOLD analysis project Ga0126342, IMG submission 92528) | Coral microbial communities from Lord Howe Island, Old Settlement Bay, Australia - Cyphastrea 1 metagenome | ecosystem: Host-associated > Invertebrates > Cnidaria > Coral ...
TACAGATGTAACTTCAGGATGATCAAAGTGACTTCAGGTGGATATACCTATAGATTGTGTGCAACCACCATGGTTGGCAGAAATTCACATCCATACATACATACATACATACATACATACGTACATACATACATATATATATTATATGTATATATTGCGGCTTCAACAAAATATACAAATAGTTTCAAGCAGTTTCTCAATCACACTCCCACCAAGCAAAGTGCGCTGCAGGATGATGGCATTCTAAACATGGTGAGTGATGCAGCGTTTCAACACGATGTCCATCAAAACAGCACAGCTTGGAAGCGCTGTCTTGTTTGTCTCTAAACATGGCAGGGCATATTCAAAGTCACCTGGGGATGGCGGCCACGCATGGTTGCACTTATGAACTAACTATCAACGCTGAAATGCTCAGCGCTCGTATGAAAGAAGCATCTTTTTTTGAAGCTGAGCGCTTGCGTCCCCAAATGAGATCTCTGTAGTATTGACACAAGACATGAGCAGCTGCACACATGCTGCGTCAAAATGACCCAAAGCAGGGCAAAAGCAATCCAACAACAAAATGTGGACTGATGCCACCGCATGATGTCAACATCCGCCATTTCGGAAAGGCTGTTACAATTTAATCTACATCATTTGCATCTTCAATGATGCTCAAAGCTTTCTCCCAAGCAGCTTCAGCACAGCCATCATGAATCTTCACTTTGCGATCATTGCGGTCAGTGACTTTGCGAAAGACCCTCAGTTCCTTGCCGTTCTTGGGGTACTGGATCTTGCCCCCCCTGAAGTAAGTGGTTCCAAGGCCCGGTGCGCTTAGGCATGGCGGCTTCTCATTCCCAATGGCCGGCTCCTGTTGATGATCTGCTGCAGGCGGCTCATTGGCATCAGCCACCTTGACAGAAGGCATTTTTGACTTTGCCTTGCCACTGGCTTTTGAAGAGTGGAGGTGACGAATGAAAGACGCAAGACTTCTACGATGCCTACCCGGCAACCAACATTGCCAAGTACACGACCTACCGACGACTCTCGTACCCAGCGCATGGGAAGTTCCGAATCGTCCCGACAAGTGGATGCCATTTCCACCACTGGAGATTCAATTTTTGCGGGGTAGAGTATGACAGGGACTACACGCCAAGACTTTCATGGTACGAGAAGACGGTGAGCAAGGCGTTGAACACTGGCCTAAGACACCACGCTGGAAAGACCAGCAAGAACAAAGGATTTGGTCTGAAGTGTGATGATGCAGGATGGATCGACATAGTCGATGTTCTGAGTTACCCTTTCTTCTGGGCGCAAAATCACATCCAGGAAACTGTCCCGTTGTGGTTGGTGAATCGCAATAGGGACAAGATCATCAACATGGATGAAGCCGGTGGAGAAGGAGCCGATGAGGTCAAGCTGAAGAGGGACCTGGTGTCGCACAAGATCACGGCAGGAGCCGTAACCATGATACCGAACTGCTTCCACGTGACGTCGAGGAACAAAACCTCATGCATGGGGATCTTTCAATGTGGAATTCTGCCAGGCGGTGGGTCGGGAAGAATGTTGACGTTCTTCAACTCCTTTGCACCATGGGACGAACGATCATGGAAATTGAGCAAAGGGACCTTCATCCGAGGCGAAAGAGCAATAAAGAGCAGTGTTCTACCTGAAGGCCGAGACCCTCATGGACCAGTTTGAAGGGCGACTTACCGACTCCGGACAACCGGTGACTGATCAAGTCATTCCGTTCGGAAGCTTGAGGGGAGCCTGGGTGCAAGATCAGAACATGATGTGGCACAGGCTCATCGTGCCATCTGGCCCCGAGCAATTGATCAGATCGGTCTACCGACCTTAGACACGCTCATCGTGAAGAAATCTTGAAGGAAGCACGTGCCTGCGCGGAAGAAGCTGATTACCAAGACGCGAAGGCCGCTGACATCATCGACACGGTGACTGCCTTCGAGAACAAGACGATCAAGCTCGGGGGCGAAGAAGAGAAAGCGGCACACTTCAAGCTCCTCTACTACGTCGTCGATCACAAAGCCGTGGAGATCGCAGGATGCATTATTTGCCCTGCATGCCTATGTGACACCCTTGCAAAATATTCGGTTTGCCTGAGATGTATGGGCTGGGCATGATGATCTCACATGGCCGCCGGCCATTCATCATCACTGAGGATGAGCGAGAGGACACGCCAGGTGATCCAATGGACGTCGACGATGAAAGCGAAGAACACGAGTCTGAGGAAGCGACCAAGAAGAATGACGATGAATACCGTGGGACAGTCGAGGAGGCAAAACGGGAAGCCGCAACCAACGACTACGCCTTTGACGAGTCAGAAGTTGATTGGGACGACGATGACGCAAATCAAGACATGGAAGTGGACGCCGAAGGTGCCACACCTGCCCCTGCATGACGATGAAGATGAAGTCAGTGTGAGAGAAAGTGAAGAACGAAGGCAGGCTGAGTACAAGAAGGAAGCTGAGGAATTCCCGAAGTGGGCGCGCAGACTCCAACCGGGAACAAAACGACTTCCCAACCTCGGATTAACGAACGTCGATGCGGACTATAGGGATGCACACGTATCTTTGACCACTCCGTCATGAAGCACATCCTGAAGTACTACGAGCTCTACTGGAACCACCGGGTGGAACGAGACACCAAGGAGTACTACGATTGGATGATCTGCAACAAGAACGGACGGTTAGACCTGGACGGCATTTGTCCATACTACGGTGAGGATGACGACGGAAACTTGAAGTTTCCCCACGAGGGCGCCATCAAATCGTGGTGGAAAAAATACAACACCCGGAAAGGGGCAATCTGGGACCCTCTGCTGGGCCAGCCGTGAGCTAGAATCCATGCCTATGATCATCCGCACCGCCTGCAAAGTAGAGAAAATGATGGAGTTCATTGTCGAGGCAGGGTTCAGCCCGAAAGATCTACATTTCCTTACGCCTGACAAGGAAGACCGAACACACCACGACAGGCGACTCAGGACGTGGGGAATCATCCAAAATTTTCTCCGAAGGGTCATGAAGGGAGCTTTCTCTGAAGCCGAACACTATGCCTACTGCAGAGAGGAAGAAGACGTGGAGGCAAGCTATGGGAAGACAACCCCATCCTTGCCTGCATTGGGTGTGATCCTGGTACAACGAGAACGTGAACGGCAAGTTGAACAAGCACTGACAGCCCCTCGATGTGGCGTTGCCCTCACTACGGACGTACACGAGAGGATGGACTATGCATGAGCGTATTATGCAATGAGGAATGAGATCGATGGAAGGCGTGGACTCGTGGATGCTATCTTGCCGAGGACCGAGGCTGAACGGAAGGAAATGTTCCGGCGATAGCAAGCCCTCGAACCAGGAGTTGTGGCCGCAATCGAAGCCTCCAATGCGAAACGAGCGCAGCGAAGGGCCCAGGGACGCAAAGACTGGGAATCGCGCCAATCACAATCGTCTTGGGAGGAATCATAGTCGTCAATTTGGGGACGTAGTTGGCACAAGAGGCAGAGAAAGTAGTTGCCAGCTACCAATCTGTCACCCAAGGTACGGCGATGATTTCAAATTATTGCGATCCGCTATATGACGATCAATGCAGATGACATCGTCACAAACATCCTCTTTTGAGAGGAATCTGAGCAAGGCGTTTTTTTCTTTTTTAATGAGTCCCGGCTCCGGAACAAATGGGACTCGTAGTGTCTCACCTCTCAAATTCAACAAAACAATTCGAACATCTTGATTCGTTCTATTCTTGTGTAGCTAGTCTCATAGCGTGTACAGAGTGCGTAGGAAGCTGTAGGTTTCCACTGGACGAGCAATAGCCACCATATTTGCTCCGCAGATCAAGCTATTTGCAAGTCCGCGCTTTTGGCGCCGCATTTCTTTCTGTACAAAGATTAGCTAGATTTTTAAAACACTCCTTCCTGCCGTGGCCACCCTTTTACGAAAACACTGGCCATGGGGGGTGCGAAGGGAGTGTAGCCGATAGGTAGGGCTAGCATTTGCACATACGCTTTGCATGCCTGACTTAAAGAGCTACGCAAACGTTGGCTCAAGACGCCATCGCGGAACAGTCAAAAGGTACTGCGTTCGCTGATCTGTGTATGGGAGATTGACTACCTGTAGCACGAGCGAGGGGATATTGTCATAACCGAGCTTGCACAACATACCCGGAACAGGGGTCAGTCTGTTCGCAGTATAGATATCTAATATAGATATAGAAATCTGATATTGCAGATATAATCAAAAAAAATATCATCATCATATAATCATCACATATACATCACCACCCATGAGCTATGTAATATAGAAACCTGTCACCATTTTCAACTCCACAGTTGGATGCTTTAATAATGTTTAATAGAATACAAAATGCAACAATGTTGGATCCAGAAATAATGGTACCCCACTGACTCAACCCAATCCGGGTCTGAGAATAGGGCGCCGCTGAATCCATCGACTGAGGAATTCATTTTCTGATTAACATTTGGATTTCGAGTTACTGGATACCATGTTGTATCCCATTTCTCGTTTGATTCTTGAGGTATATTCCATTTTGAGACAAATCCAAATATGCTATTGATGGTTCTCTTTTACCCCGTAATGTACCATTGCACCACCGGAACACACTTGGTTTATCCCTATTTTTTATTGGTTAAATTGCCCATATTCAAGGCCATGGACCGCTTTGGCATCGACAAACCAGACCTGAGATACGACATGGAGACACTTGGCATCGTCGACGCCTGGATTCTGGGCTTGGGGTCTCTTGTTGCCTGAAGAATGGGGAGATAACCAACCATAAATGCGGAGATAATGGGGATCTACTGGAGATCAAATGACTTGAAGATGGGGAGATGAGTAATGTTGAGCTGTTGAACCAGGATTTTAGTATACCCAAAGTCTGGGGGATTACCAATTGGGATTGGAATTTGAAATGATTCCTTGGGTTGTGATATATAACATTACATGAGCTGACAATTTAGCGGACCCTTATTTTCCTTATGGCCACTTGGGGTGTAGACCATTTTCAGACACACGGCTCTGTCGCTCCGTGTGCATCATATATGGATGAAAAGGGGTAGGTGAGATGAAAACATGCATCAATGACTGTAGTTACCTCTACAGAAAGACAGAGAGACCGAGAGAGAGATAGATGGATGGATCGATCGATAGATAGACAGACAGACAGAAATATAGATATAGAAATAGATACAGATAGAGATAGATAGACAGACAGATAGATAGATGGATAGATAGATATAATTAGATAGGTAGATAGACAGATAGGTAGGTAGATAGATACGTAGGTAGATAGATAGATATGTAGATAGAAAGATCGGAAGATGGATAGATAGATAGATAGATCGGAAGATGGATGGATAGATAGATAGATAGATAGATAGACAGATAGATAGATAGATAGATAGAAAGGTAGGTAGATAGATAGATATGTAGATAGATGGATAGATATAAAGATAGAAAGATAGACAGATAGATAGATAGATAGATAGAAAGAGAGATAGATAGATAGATAGAAAGAAAGATAGATAGATAGAAAGATCGCTAGATCAATAATCGATAGATCGATAGATACGTAGGTAGATAGGTAGATAGATAGATAGATAGGCAGATGGGTAGATAGATAGATACAGAGATAGATAGATAGAAAGAAAGAAAGAAAGATAGATCGATAGATCGATAGATGTAGATAGAAAGGTAGATAGGTAGATAGGTAGGTAGGTAGATAGCTAGATAGATAGATAAATAGATACATAGATAGGTAGACAGATAGATAGACAGATAGATGGATAGATAGATAGCTAGCTAGATAGATAGATAGACAGATCAATAGATAGATAGGTAGATAGATGGAAAGACAGATAAATAGATAGATAGATAGATGGATAGATAGATGGATAGATAGATAGATACGGTAGATAGATACGATAGATAGATAGATAGATAGATAGATAGACAGATCAATAGATAGATAGATAGATAGATAGATAGTTAGATAGATAGATAGATAGATAGATAGAGAGATAGATAGATAGATAGATAGATAGATAAATAGATAGATAGATAGATAGATATATAAGATAGATAAGATAGAGGATATAGCTTATATAGATAAGATAGATACGATAAATACGATAGAAACATAGATAAGATAGATAAAGCACAAAATATAGATATGATAGATAAGATAGACAAGATAGAAACGAGAGAAAAGATAGATACGCTAGATAGATAGATAGACAGATAGATAGATAGATAGATGGATAGACGGATAGATCGATAGGTCGATAGATCGATAGGTCGGTAGATCGATAGATCGATAGATCGATAGACCGGTAGATGTTGATAGATAGGTAGATAGGTAGATAGGTAGGTAGGTAGACAGCTAGATAGATAGACAGACAGATAGATAGATAGATAGATAGATAGAGAGATAGATAAGTGAGATGAGTAAGATCGATAGATAGATAGATCGATCGATAGATAGAAAGATAGATAGATAGACAGATAGATAGATAGACAGATCAATAGATAGATAGATAGATAGATAGATAGATAGGTAGATATATAAGATAGATAAGATAGAGAAGATAGCTTTTATAGATAAGATAGATACGATAGGTACGATAGATACGATAGAAACAATGGATAAGATAGATAGAATAGAAAAGATAGGCGAGATAGATAAGATAAACAAGATAGAAACGATAGATCAGATAGATACGCTAGATAGATAGATAGATAGATAGACAGGTAGATGGGTAGATGGATAGATGGATAGATGGATAGATCGATAGATGGGTAGATCGATAGATCGATAGATCGGTAGATCGATAGATAGATAGATAGATGGATGTAGATAGATAGGTAGATAGGTAGATAGGTAGGTAGGTAGATAGCTAGCTAGATAGATAGATGGATAGATAGATCATATTAGATTACATTAGCTTAGCTTAGATTAGCGTAGCTTAGATTAGATAGATAGGTAGATCGGTAGATAGATAGCTCATTGGTAGATAGATCGAAAGAGAGAGAGATAGATAGATCGATAAATAGATAGATAGGTTGATAGACAGATAGATAGATAGACAGATAGATAGATAGATAGGTAGGTAGGTAGATAGATAGATGGATGTGGGTGGATAGATGGATAGATAGATAGATGGATAGATGGATGGATGGATAGATGGAAAGATGGATAGATGGACAGATAGATCAGATTAGCTTAGATTAGCTTAGCTTAGATTAGATAGATAGGTAGATCGGTAGATAGGAAGCTAATAGGTAGATAGATAGGTAGATTGGAAAGGTTTTTTGGGATAGTGGTGTCAGAACCTTTCAAAAGGCATCCAATCCTTCCATCCCACAAAAATCTGGGGCCAAATTCCTTTGAGTTATGGTCCTCAGATTTGCTATATCATTCTCCTGACACCTTGAGGCTTGTGGAGTTGACGGAGGTGGGGTTCGATGCTGGAAGATTGCAGTATGTTTGCTCGAATGTCTTGGGAAAGAGAATGGCCTCTGTTTGGAATGTTTCCTTTAACCATTTACAGTTCAGCCACATCAGTTGCTTGCAAACATTGAAAGGTTTGTGAAGATTTGTGAAATTATCCGTTGGAATGACTTTGGAGCATGTATTGATCGGGATGAGGCTCACCATTGATGTTTGCAATGCCATCCCAGAATGTTGTAGGTGGTCTATTGTCAAGCGCCAATATGTAAGCAACCTGAAGCTCATGGTCAGTCGTGCCAGGTGTCCAAGGGCAAGAACTTCAAGGCTGGTCAGCGGTATGCAAAATACATTCGTATAGCGTAGCTTATAATTTTGGAACTCAGCCCAGAGATGTAGCCTCATTTTGCAGAATATCTTTCTTTGAGGTACTCAACTTGAATCCATCAAAGTACCCAGGCCACCCGCCTGTGGAGGACCTATATAAGAAAAAAACACATGGAAGACAATTATATAGGGAGAAAATAGGGAAGAAAAATAGCGCAGAATACTTTAAATAGGGAAGAATAATGGGGAAGGGAAGCTTAGGAAGAACGGTAGGGAAAAAACATTGGGGATAAAATCGGCAAGATTCGATGCCCAACTCTCAGTGTCCCGCCAGTTTGGATAGTGGCTACAATCATCCTGCAATAGATGGTTCGTATCCCTAATTGCAGTTTCTAGATGTGTTCCCCAGGTCTGTTTTAAAAATCTATTCCAGCATGGGTGTAAAGTTGACACCAACCGTTTGATTTTGGTGCCGCGCAGATGTTCGACGATGCTGAGTACGTTGTGGGCATGTGCTGCAAGGCAGACAGATGCAATGGATGTGTGGGTTGAAGAAATTTGGTTGCTGTATTTTACCGTGTTCAACCAGAAACATGTATTAGATCTCGAACCATTTTCATACATTCGTGTATTAGCAAGAAACATGCAAACATGTTTATTAAGTATGTTTGGAACGGGGTATGGTTTAAACTTGTTTGCACCTATCTCCCAGGAGTGGATCCAAGGGAGAATTTTGGAAGCATTTTCACGGGAGAAACACATGATATCCCACCAACAATTGACAGTGTCTTTTGAAACAGAACATTTAACAATATTTCAAATCATTTAACATTGTTAGGTTTGCGATTTTTTTGGTACGCTGGTGGCGCTTAGACATGTCAATGTTTCTTTTTGGTAGCATCGCGACCGCAGGGTGCTGGAACGTGGTCGACAAAGATGCTGGGCGTCAATGATGGGTTGCCACCCAAGGTTGACAGGGTGGGCTGAAGAGGGGCACTAGCGTCTAGTATAGATCAGCTAGAGCGTCTTCCCAAGACAGCTTCACACCTTTTTACTCACGGCGTATTGCCAGTCGGTGCGGTGTCCACAGGGTTACTCTATATCTCTGTTTTGAGCCTTGAAGGGCGCATATAAATGTGCTCAATACTCATGCAGTATCCACGTAGGATTCAAGTCAAAACAAAAACACAGGCACAACTTCAAAGGCAATGAGTAGAGCACTACGCCTTGTCGTACTCAATCGAGATTAAGAGTATCTTCCTGTTCTCTACTACACAATGGCAAATCGGCAAAATATGAGCCGAAGTCACGCAGTGGTGTCTTTACAAAAGTAGCGGATGCAAGCGGATTGAAAAATCAAACAGTGTCCTAAGGACATGTCGAAATGAAAACAGCGGATTCGCGCTAATTATTTTTCTCGACAATAGTGCAAAATGCACGGTCGCTCAAAGCAAAATGCTCTACCGGTGTGAAAGTGTTCGTCTTCAAAAATTCGGATTCGCAAGATTCAGAAGTCAGATGGAAAACAGTTGACCGAATCACAAAATGAACGGAAATAGCAGATCTCCAAAGTCACTCATTCAAGCAAACAATGGACCAAATTCGGAGTTGGTAAAATGTTGATTCGCTCCATTCGGAGCTGTTCTGCTCGGCAGAAGGTTTATGGAGACAAAATGCAACTAGTATCTCTATCTACAGGAGTATCTATCTACATTAAATTGAAATTCAGACACTTAGTGGCATTATCTCCATCTAAAAGAATCTATGCCATCTTGTGTAAATGAAATCTTGTTTCTGGTATTATCTCCGTCTGACAGAGTCTACCTTTTGAAAAAAAAGTGAGCGCACAGAAAAACTGTACACGGCTTCTCATGCTGTGTTATCTTCATCTAAAGAAGTATACACTCACTTCGGTCTCCATGTTCTGGACGTTGAAGCTGAGGATCCACCATAGCCATGTTGAGGCCAGTCGCTCCAGTCTTGCCAAGTGCTCTCCTCGTAACCTTTCATCTTGTTCGCCTTCTGCTTTTCCTTTTTAGTTTCCTTGCGTCTTCGTTTCATCTCATAAGGAATATAGTTGTGCTTTTCACTCCACAGCATGTCTGCGGGTTTCGAGTGAACAAAAATAGGGTTGTGAGCATCTTGATCATTAGGTGCAACCATGAAGATGTTGTGATCACTGGATAAGCAAGTTTCATTGACCCCGAAGGTAAACTCACCAATGTAATTCATGCGATCTTCATCATCAAATTGGCTGACATCGTCCGAGTATTCCAACCTTGCATGTCTCCATTCAACAATAGACATCATACAACAGTCACCATAACCGTGCGTCTTTTTAATGAGATCCATGGTGTATTTTTCTGTTGTAGTGCCATCCAGATGTGTTGCAAGAAAATCAAGGTCGCGATAACTGTAAGAAATAAAGTGCTTGACCCTGATTGGTGGACAAACTCCAAAATGTTTGTTTCTCGCGTGTGTTGCAACATTCATCATCTTGTTGATCCAGTACTGCAAAAGGCTGGTTTCATATGATGGAACTCCTGGAGATTTCGGTGTTGAGCAATAGCATGCCTTGTTCCCATCGCCTGCAATCACATCAACCTGATAACGGGCGCGCTCAAAGGCCATGCAAGCAATACACGCACCAGTGATACCAGGAGAATCTCCGACATGCTTCTGTCCAACGTGATATACACAGATATGTGTCATCGTCATTCGAGCTCTTGAGAGATCTTCTAGTTCTTGTGTATCACAATGTTTGGTCTTACCCCAGGAGACCTCGAAGATTGCCCAAGACACATACCGGATGCGCGTGTCATCCTCTGAGGTATTGTATCCAGCAATTTGTCAGATATATCCTTCCTTGCCAATACGAGCAGCTACCATCAAATCAAATTTAATCATTGAAGCAAGTAGTAGTTTTTGCCGCTTCAAGCAAAGCTCTGTGAGGATAAAGACTACCAGCCTTGCAATTCATGAAAAGATGTGCCCCGAGGTTCTTGATGACATTGATGAAATAATTGTTGTATTGTGGTTTGCCATCTCGAATTGGTTTGTGCTCACCGTCCATGTTGTAGTCAATGTGTGGTGCAAACTTCTGTAATCGTTCAGGGATTGGACATTTGTCAAAACGTTTTCTGCACCAGTTTCCCAGATTCCAAAACATCAGTGAGAACTGTGGAGAGGACCGATAAGGATGTTCTTCATCACTGAAAATTGGGTCCAACAAACCACCTCCTAAGTATCTGGAAGCTAAGCATTGTAACATGACACAGTGGAGTAATACCCCATGGTCTTTAATGTAGCATTCCAATACCACAGTCAAACTTTTGAAATCGTCATCAACTCTTCGTTCTGCTTCCTCGGTTGCCTTCTCTGAATGTTCTTGGTGTCGTGGATGTAATCTTGGATCACGGCAACCATATTCACATGTATTCTTGATTTCTTCTAGTTCTTGAAGTGGAAGCAAATCTTTATGCCTGGCAACGTACTCTGCCATCAACTGATCATCTGTGTTGGTGAACCAGTGATTTTGATGTGGAGCCATAGTTTTTCTATACTTTACATGCCAGAACATATGTCGATGTTGAGAAGAAGCTGGATAACCTTGATTGTAGAATCCTGCCCATTCACCATGGTAACCATCTGGAAAACAATCAGCAAGTTTCCTGAAAACTGAATCATCTTCATTCCCAGTGATGTCAACACCATATTAAGGTCTTTTGGCAGGGTCTTGTTTTGGAGCTGTGTCATTTTGTTGAATGTCGATTGTTGGTTCTGCCTGTTATTCCCCTGATCCCTCTGCCTCTACAGAGCCTTCAGGTGGAACTGGTACCTCTTGCTGCAAAGAGCTTCCAGCTGGAGAACCCGAAAAGAATGACTCATCTGTTTGACACTCCATGCTCACCTGTATTGGTGGTGGAACTGTAGGCTCCTGTGGTTCTTGTAGCTCTTCTTCAACTACGACTTCTTCAAATTCTTCTTCTTATGTCTCTGACTTGATCATTCTTTCCATGATCTTTTTCTGGACAGTCTTGTTGTACATGCAAAGCCACTGAATAGTGCATTCAACCAAATCATCATCTTCAGTTTCCAGAATAATATGCTTGTTCTCAGTACTCAGATTTCCAGCTTGCCTTTGAACTCAGGATCCCCACGGTGTTGACCTTCTTGACGTTGAAGAGGAATGTTTGGATCATCATCATTCAGATCTGGTTCTTCAACATCCTCAAAATTGTCTACCGTGATGTGCTTGTTGGCCTCAATCACTCTTTTGATTTCCAAATGAAAATCATGATAGTCATCATAAGAAATTTCAGTCTGTGTTGAGGTCACAAAGGTCTCCATGAAGGATGTAAGAGATGTATCGGCAGCATATTCCATGAAAAATAACAGTGAGAAGTATCCAATTTCATCTGCTCGTAATGGTGATCTTCCCTCCAGGTCATCTCCACTGAGAACAACTTGTGAGTTGATGCACATCTCCTTCAGTAGCAAGTGATGTTCAGTCTTGAGCTGCCTGACAATGAAACATCCATACCTATCCTCAGGTCCGTTGATACGTGCACGGTCTGTGAAAACAACCTCATCATCATCTGATACTGCTGGTTGTGGTGTTTCCTCTTTCTGCAAAGAGCTTACACCTTCTTCATTCTCGACCTTTGCCTGAGGCCTGACAGTCACTTGCAAGGAAGGTAGGGATGTTGTATCATCTTGATCATCATCATCATCATCATCATCTTCCATGTCCAAATCATCTGCTTGATCCTTGGGAACATGAGCTATCTTTTCAGCATTTGCGACCCACACATATCCATCAAGCTTTGTAGATGTATGGAACTCACCTGCATCCAAATCTCGTGCCTTGGTTCTTCCACTTGCTGGTTGATGAAATGCTTCATGCAGTGTCATGTCAAATCCAAATGTATTCAATCCCAGTCCTAGTTCATTTCCACGATCATCATACTTCTTCTTGCAGAAGTCTCCCCACATTCTGTCGTTCTCTCTGATGAGATTGTCAAGATGCATTTGGTAAAATTGAAACACAGCTTCTACTAACCATTTCAAAATCTTCTTGAATAGCAAGATCACGTTCATACAGAAGCCATGTCTCTGACCATTGCTCCCTGTCAAGGCTAAATCTTTCTTCCCAACGATGTGGCTCACTTGATCCTCTCATCCAGTCTGTTTTCTCCCATCGACACTCGTCCAGAAAATATCTCAACTTGTCAAACTGTTTTGTCTTCTTGTAATGTGAAAGTAGTCGACCTACTTCCCAGCTTCTGGTGAAAAGATAACAGAGATGTCCTGTCCATGGAAGCTTCTCCCAGTCAGCACGTCCAATGGACTGCCTTCTCAAGGACACTCGCTGAGGATTAAGCAAGCGTGCCCATTCTCTGAGGACAATGCCCTTCTCTCCTGAGGAGTTCTTGATGATATCACCATCCTCTTCTCGAGCACGATTAATGCCTGCCTCATACAGGATCCAGGGATTTGATGCAGAAATAGAAGAACGTGTTGCCTGTTCGACTACATAATCCTCATCATCTGGTGGGTCTTCTGCTTCCCCAAAGATCAACTACCTCTTCACCCATGGGATCATCTTGAACATTTGTTGGTGTTGCTTCTTGTTCTGGTTGATCATCAATTGGGACTTCTTCTTGTTCTGGAGGTTCTGAACTTCGTGATGATGAACGTTGTTGTTCCCACTGGCTTTCAGGTTCCTCTCTCTGCAGAGAGCTTCCTGGTCTTCTTGATGGCTGTTCATGTGGGGTTTGCATAGGTTGATCATCCTGTGCAGGTGCCTCTCTCTCTTGAGAGCTTCCTGCCAGTAAACCATGAACTGACTCGTTTGCTGGATCAAAATCAACCTCTAATGTCAAAGGAAAACCAAAGACAAGCTTCCCATAGTTCTGAGGAATTTCTTGGCCCATGAATTGCCATGCTGTTGTACTGATATTTGTGGGAATATCTCCTCCAACTATGAAGCCAACACCCTTCTCACATCGAACATGTCCATAGCTAACATCAGCTGGCCAAGTTCCTCCCGTCACTGAAGGTGGCAGCATATGTCCTCTTCCAGGTCTCAGGACGTTGCATGCCAATGTTGGTAGCTGTTCTGGGAGATGCAGAAATTCAGCTGGAATACGGTCACCGAAAAATAAAACCACCCCGTTCTTTGTGAGGAAAAACTGTTCACATTCAATGAATTTTGGATCCAACGCAAAGTAAACTGGATACCTGTAATGACGTGGTGGAGTAGTGCCTTCAGCCATCCTGATATAGCCCTGACCGTTATTGTTTTGTTACATGAAGTGAATTGCGTCTCTTGCACCATTACCAGTTCCCTTCACATCAGTCATAAGGCCAGATTGTTGGATCGAGGCTGCAATGGCATGATCAGTGACATGAAAAATCCAACCTAAGCACATTGGGTGATGCATAGCATAGGGATCACTTGATTGATTGGAGTGTCCCTGCAAACAGCCTATTCGAACGTCGAAAGGGTAAGTTGCTGCTGTGCTGTATGGATACCATTCCCACTGCATGTGAATGTCAACGAAAAAGTTTTGCTTATTGTTGCATAGCAAAAGTGCTGCAAACTGCGCTCCAGACATTTTGTGATGTTTTGGATTGTTATTTTCCAACTGGTCGAACAAATCTGAGATGTTCATGCTTCCACGTGGACAAAAGAGATATTTCCTTTTGTTGTGTCTCAGCACACCTGATAAGGCCTTGCTACAACCAAGGAATCTACTGTCTCTCTTGCGTCCAGTGATATCGACGTAAAATCGACTGCACTCACCATCGAACCAGTCTTCCTCTTCTTGGGTAGTAAAACCACAAAGATATTTCAGGAACTCAGCTAACCAATGAATGGCCACATCAAATTCTCGATGTTCTGAGCCCCAATAGAGGATCCAGGAAATAACATCCATAAACATCTGATGTCGATCAAAACCTGACATGTTGTTTGGTCCCATGAGGCTGTGCATATCTCGATTGCGTTTCTGCCTCACTCTCTCGTGAGCTTGAAGCCATTCTGTCTCATATCTGTAACCATCACAGAATGCCATGTGATCTTCACTTGGTAATGTTGCTGGCGTTCTCTTCTCTTCAGAAGGGAGTACCTCAGTCTTTCTCTGAGCATATCCTCCGGGTGGCGATCTGCGTCTCTCCTCATCATCATACTGTGAATCACGGAATTCCTGTCTTCGATTGCTAGATGAGGCCTTAGCCTGTGCTTCTGCGGCTGAGGCTCTTGTCCACCGGTTAGAGCTCGACATGGTGAAGAAACAGTGCGATGTTCGAGACTATATTACCTCTTGAGCCGCAGGCACAAGTTCAAAAAATAGCCAAGAATCCCTCAGGGTGTCACCTAACAGAAATACATCGTGTCTGAATCAACATGACTGCAAACTGTTGGCAAGCATGACCTGAGGTAAGCCTTGTTCAAGTAATGATCTAAAAGGAGGATGAGCATCCACTTCCTTAAGAACACATGGTCGAACAGCATCAAACAGATTCTGAGGATTAGCAGACTTCTTGGTCAAACAATCAGCTAAACACCATTGAGTTCTGATATGTGACAAGTCAGCAATGGAACCTGAACATGCTTCCTTCCGAACCATCTGAATCACATGAATGGTCTCTTGTTGTTCAGGAACATGAGTAGTACTGGCAGTAGCCACAAGATTGTTTGCATCAGTCCTCATGTGAATCTCACTTGAAAGTCCAGTCATGTCCTTGATAAGTTCTCTCAACATTTGACAAGTGCCATAACACTTCATCAATGCATATAACTCAGCGACAGTGGCACTCAAAGTAGTTCGTTTGATCTTGGTTGATTCAAAGAAAATCAGAGAACCTCTAGTGTTTTTACTCTTTTCTTTCCTTGGTTCGGCCATGAAAATAACCATCGCGCGTTGTGAGGATTTGTCACTGTTGTTTCTGAATGCTGCATCAGGCATGGCAACTAACCTAGGATCACCTTGAAGTGGCCAGAACATAAGTTCCATTGGGCCACCTACGATTTGCTTGCAAAGTTTGTTCAACGCCTTGCAATCACCTATAGTGGGCGAGGCAGCAGCAGAAGCACACCGTGAAAACTGATAACATGACTGAAATTGGGTTCTTGATTGTAACCAGTTGGTACTACCTAAGAGTGACCTGTAGGCAGTGTGGAGATCTTTGTCACATTTGTCTTCATCCTTCCAACCTTGAGGTACGACAACCTCAGTAAGTTCACTGACACACAGGGACTGTTCAACTGTGATGTGTGATTTCTTCTTTGTCTTCTCATCAATGATCCATTTCACACGTTGACCAGTGAACATCAAATCATTCACATTTTCCTGACCAATCTTGAATTGTGACTTGACAACCTTCTTGAACCTCTCCAGAAACTCTGGGGTTCCAGTCATAAACAAGTCATCAACATGAAGACAACACATGCCAATTGGTTTTCTTCCCTTGGCATTACTGCCATTCACAGGGTCCATGAAGTGTTCCAAAAGCTCTTCAACAATCTCAGGTGTCAACTGTGGTGTCGTGGCAAGATATGTACGCTCTGAAGGTAAGAAGACAGAAACAAGTACTTCAGCTTCTTCTTCCAAACTTGTGGAAACATTTTCCGTGTTCAAGTCATGATTCACCTCAAGTACCCACCAAACTCCTTTTCTCTTCGCAATAGATGTTCTCAAATGGAACTTCTTTCGATCATAATATGGATCAGGAGTTCTCAAAGCCTTTGCACGATAAGCAACTTGAGCATGACCATTTTCAAAAGGATACCAACCAGACTTGTGTTCAACAGATTCCAAGAACTTCAACATGTTTTCATCAACAACAGAAGTCCACGCACAATCTTCAACCTTCTTCTCCTTGAACTCTTTTCTCTGTTTCCATGTCTGGTTTTGTTGATAGCAAGCTGAAAACAATCCTTCTTCAACCAAAAGAGACTTATGAACTTCCTTAGCAATGTCGGAGGATTCATCACGCGTTACCTCACTCTCTTGTGAGCCTACGCCATAGTATGACACAGGTGCTGGTTCTGTTGCCTCAGAGTCAGCAAAGCCAACCTGTTCTGGCTCCTTAAAAGCACCATCATAGCACACATATGTGCACCTGTCAGCTCTTGTTGGTTGAATGCAAAGTGAAATCAGAAATTTGTCTAAGCGGTTCCACCATCTCCTTGGTGCGTCCGCGAGTCCATAGACGGAACGAGTGCATAAACCAACCAAGTAAGGAGGCAAACCAATGTCAGTAGGCAACTGAACATGGATAACGCGTCGGTCTAAGTGGTACGTTTTCCCCTGAAGGAAGGCAGTTTTCAAGTCGAAATGGAATAAATCCCAGTACATCGAGGCTGCATGCTGAGATGCCACATGGAAACCATACCTGGTAGCAGTAGGACTGTCAGTCTGTAAGTCATACTGTTGTGCATCTTGAAAGCCTCTACATACCCATCTAGCCTTGAACTTCTTGAAGTGTCCATCCTTATCAACCTTGATGGTAAGCACCCACCTGCCAGTGACATAGTTTTCAATCTTATGACGTCTCTTGTCACGAAAGGTCGTGGCAGTGAAATCAAGAAAGCTTCTGAATTCTTCAGGCTTGGCTTGTTTGATCTCCTTAGCATACTTTCTCAAGACTTCTTGAGTGATAACTGATTCTGCCTTTGGCTGCTTCTTTCCATTCTTGGCCAAATACTGTTCAAATTGATTGAAACCAGTAACATCATATGAGCCAAAATCAGGAGCAGCTTGAACTTTAGGTCCTAAAGGAACAAAAACAGTACCATCGATGTCGACAAAATGAGAGTGGTCTGATGTGTAAGGTTCAGTGTCCACATCTTCTTCCTGAAGCTGAGCAATCTCTTCCTCAGTCAAAACAGGAGTATCGTCTGTTTCATGTGGTTCTGTTTCATCATCATTTTTTTGAGATGATACCAAGGCTGGTGTTCCTTGTGACGACTGCTGTTGCGCTGGCTGCGCATGATCACCTGGTACAAACGATGTTGGTGTAGTAGTCGGCAGTGGAATTGAGTTATCATTTGAACTTGAGGCATTAGGATCATGTGAAGTGTGAAGGTCCTTCTTCTCCTTCATCATCATGTTTCTGAGTAGGAACTGAAATAGGTTTAACATGACCTGGTAATTGAACCTTTGGCCTCTTGATAATCACCTTGGCCTTTGCCGTTGGTAAAGCATCAGTGGAATCAGTTGAGATCTGTCTCTGTTTCCTTTGAACTCTGATTGGCTCAGACGTTGGATCAGGTCCTGGTGAAGGATCGTCATCGTGTCCAGGATCAGCAATCTCTTCGATTGGAACGTCAGGATTGGGAAACGGAGTTGATGGTGAACCTTGTGGATTCGTTTCCCCCGAGTCCTGAATTCCTGGCATACCCAAGTCATCATCAGGTGGTGGTCCATCATCATCTGGAATGATGTACTCTTGATCATCATCATCATCATCATCATCATCTGGATCTGGTCCAGTATTGTAATCAGGTTGATTATCATCATCCAGAGGATCATCTGGTTCATCACCACTTAACATGTCATTGTCATTGTTTTGTGGAGCATCACCATGCTGATCTGGATGTATTGGATCATCATCATTTGGTGGTGCATGTCCTTGAGTAGGAGGATCAACAACTTTCCTTCTGATAGCACCAGTCATTTCACGTGAAAAGACGATCATGCTCCAATCATGAATATGGAACTGTTCATGATGTGGATACAACTGCGGCACAAGCATGAAGTAAACATGATCATAGCCACCAGGTTTCCAAATGAGTAAGACAGCATCCCCAGGATGTTGGAACAAAGGATTAACACGTCTATATGTTCCTCTGAACACACTGCAATCTTCAAAGTACATTTGGGGCAATGTCTTTTTCCTGACATCTTGACGTCCAGAAATCAGTTCAATGATTCTGGGGTCAGTTGACTCTCTGACACTAGCCTCTGTACTCCTTGGCAACTGATCAATCTTTCTCAATGTTTGGACAAGTAGCTGAGTGGTAAACCTCTGTGGAAGTATGTGCTTCAATGGCACTGGAATAGGGGTCTCAACATGATGCAAGTCTTGCAACAAACATGAACACTCAGCACCACGATCCAAAAAACATAGACGTGCCACACAGTGCTCCATCATCGTCATGATCTAACAGATCTTCAAACAGAAAGTTCTGTCTCATGTCCTTCCATGGAACAAGTTGCGTGAACTGTGCAATGAATAAACACAAACGTGAAGGTAAAACCTTCCACTGTGGATCTGACCAAAGCTTCCCTTCTTTTTTGAAGGCATGCTGAGGTTCCATCAAATCAACATCATCTTCACAATAGTAGTACACACGCAAGTCCTTGATAGAAGGATCACAATGACAGTAGTTGGTCATGTCAACATGGATACAACCAATGTGATATTTGATTCTGTCTCTTTGATGTTTCTTCCGAGTCAAGAACTGAGTAAATCCTGAATCAGGTGGAGTAATCACCAAGAAACCTTTTCCTCGATTGGTTTTACTGTTGAAACTCCAACCATGCTTGTGGTCAATAGGTTCTCCAACCTTCATGTTCAATCGAGACATGTGCCAACTAAGACCAGTGTTGCTGCTAAAGAGTTCCACAACATCACACTTGCCAGTTTGACAGAACCAGTGTTTCTGTTCACCAAAATAGGCCTCAGCATATTCAACTATGTCTGGTTCATAGTCATCTCCATCTCCAACTGCAAGTCGGACAGGATCTGGATTGTCAAGTCCAGGAACAGCAGCACCATGCCATTCATCATGATTACGCCTGATCTTGGATTGATTGACACGCATAACTGAACTGTCAACATGAACATTGACCATAGCACCTTCTTGTGAGATAACAGTACCTCTGACCCATCTTTCCTTCTTCCATGCCTTCGAAGCAATAGAGTTAGCATTAAGAGGGGACGTCCACACAAAGACCTAAGGTCCATCTGATGGCATAGTTCTCCTAGCCATGTCATGCCTGAGGTCGGCTGATTGTCTTGCTTCCTGATGTGCCTTCAATGCTAACCATTGCAACTCTTGTTGTGTTCTGCCTTCAGGCAGGGGATCAACACTAAGTTGAGCAGGATCAGAAGTTTCAATGTCCAGAAGATCTGGTGGTCGTCTACCAGTGGCAGTTTCCAAAGGTGAATAACCACTAGCAGTGAGTTGAGTGCTTCTGGCCCAAACAGTGCGTTTCACAGCTTCTCTGATTGTCACTCCTCTGAACCTATCATCTTCCAGGTTCTTTGACATGATTTGCCATTGTCGTTTGAAAAGTCTAACAGCTGATTCAGCTCTGTTAGGCCATGGGGTTCTTGAACCACAGGGACATTCCTTGATACCATGGGTTCGGTAATAAGTCAGAAAGTCTTCTTGGAAAAAGGCTTCATCGCCTACAACGGCTTTAGGCATACAATTGTTCTCGTCACCGCACAACCTTAGAGCTTGAATAGGCTCTTTGTTGTTCAGTGAGGATTGTGCCGTAGCCCAAAGTAAGTTTGATGCACCATCAAGAACAAGCAGCACCACGTACTTGCTCTTCCTCAACTGGATTTCAGCATGGTCAACAAGGATAACATCTCCAAAGTTGCTTGCTCGATTGCCTGAAACCCTGGCTCTTGGCGGTGGTGCAATGGAAGTACTACACACGCGACACTTGTTGTACATGTCTTCATACTTTTCATAAACAGAGTCAGGAAGTCCTAACATGGAAGTCCTTCGTCTGAATTGAGCAGGAGACATATGATAGTGTTCGACATGAAGTTTGTAAAGTTCCACACTATCCTCAAGTCTCCTCAGCATCTTTCTGTATGCCGGTGTCATGGCTTGCACTTCTACCAGGTAGTGGAACAGAAATCCGCCTAGGCTCAAAAGCTTCACTACCTAGTTTCTCGAGTTGACTTTCTGAATCTTGCTTACCACGAGCACGAGCAGGTGCAGAAGATTTGGATTCAATGACCTGAGGTTCATCTGGTTCATCTTCAGTTAAATCCTAACTCCCTAGCTCTCTTGTCTAGTTCATCTTCTTCATCAAGCCTGGGATAGGACACAACAACTTTCTTTCTGGATGAACCCCCTTGAGAGTCATCAACAACCTTTGGTTTCTGCTTACCTACGTGTCTCTTCGCTGCTGGAGGACCTACCTCAATCTTTTTCAAGCTTGTTCCTCTCGAAATCGGTTTGCCTGCCTCCTTCTGCAAGGGGCCTGGCTTTTTCTGTACACCTGATGGCGCTGAAGAGGCTGACTCAGGGTGAAACAGATCATCTATGTTTCCACGGAAAGGCTTGGCTCGATCAAGGTCACTTTTGATGACATCATCAGGGATCACGTAGTCCTCCTTGATCTTGTAGATGGTTTTGCCCTTCCAGTGTTCATCACTCTGTTCAGAAAACCTCTTCTTCTCTTCACGCCAGTTGTCCTTGTGAAGAATCTTCTTTTTGCTCTTCTGGCACTCCATGTGAGTCTCTCTCGCATCAAGAAGTTAGTCTTTTGGAATTGGAGTTTTGTCTGATCGATTCATCTCATGTAAGTTCATTCTCTTGTCCTTGTGATGCCTGATGAGTTCACGACGTAGTCCGTCGACTTGCCAGTAGTCACCAGTCACCAAAGCTTCTTCTTCTCCGTGGAACATCTTGTTTCACAGCAATCTGGCTGTACTCAAAGTGATCGTGTTGTGAGAAGAAACTCTTGACTTGTGGAGTTTTGAAATGAACTTGGCCCATGTACCATGCAATACCTTGTATACAAATCAAGAATGAGATGAGTACTCATGGCTGTCTTCAAGACCCTTTTTCTCATTCCAATACGTGCACAGGACAAATAAGCTTTCTCTGGAGTAAGTTCGAATTGGAATCCGAGGTTTCTCATGTGTGGAAGTGACATCAACAATGGAACATCACCTTCTTCGACAATGTCGAATTCTGTGAGCTGAGTGTTCCATCCATTGTCATACATGAATATCACAAGCTTCTCAGGGCACTTGGATTGTTGTGAATTTGCAAAGAAGAATCTTGAACTTGTTGGCTGAATTTCATACCAGAGACCGCTGCTGGGATGTGAGTCTACATATCTGCAAAATGCTTCAACTGCTCGTCAGGAGCCCATAGCTCTTGTGCATCCAAGGTCAAGGATACATACAGTTGGTGGCTCAGAATTCTCTGTGTGAAAAGCTAACCCATTCTCACATGCCAGATCAGGTTGCCTGATATGAAATGAAAAAGCACGCTGCTGCTCACCTGATTCCTCTGTCTCTACAGAGCCTTCAGGATGAGATGGTATCTCTGACCCTACAGAGTATCCATATGAAAACAATGCTGTGCCTTCGGCCAACGGCTTCCATGAAGCCTCACCTTGCTGCAAACCACTTCTCTGGGCACAGGTGCTGGACGTCGTTGTACACCTTGTCGAAGTGCATCGGGATCTCCAACTAACACAGGGAACCTCTTGAGTTCTCTCCTGTTGATCTGTGCTGTTGCATCACGTTGGTTTTGTCCTCCTCGACGAGTGCGTCGATGTTCTTCTTGTTGTGCATAGGTGGCTGTCAAAACATCCACACGTGCTGGTTCAGTCCCTGCAAATGCAAAGAATCCATGACCAGAGCTTGATGCTGCAGAAGAAGAATGAGCTTGTTGCTGCTGTTGGTTTTGTACGGCAGGAGTTGATGTGGTCTGGGGTTGCACATAGTTGGACTTGCCTTTGCCATGTCCTGGTTTTCCTCCTTTGCCATCATCATCCTTGCCTTTCTTTCCTTTTCCTTTTCCTTTTCCTTTTCCTTTTCCTTTTCCTTTTCCTTTTCCTTTCTTCTGGAAGTATCCATACTCATCGAGGTAGTACAGATCATCATAGGCCCAATAGCCTTCATTCCAGTTTTGATCATCGGCCCAATAGCCTTCATGAGAATCATTCCA
>Ga0126342_10005121_pt1 | contig 22723 bp, 21 predicted proteins | sample Cyp1metagenome_FD_92528 | JGI IMG/M metagenome (GOLD analysis project Ga0126342, IMG submission 92528) | Coral microbial communities from Lord Howe Island, Old Settlement Bay, Australia - Cyphastrea 1 metagenome | ecosystem: Host-associated > Invertebrates > Cnidaria > Coral ...
CGCTGTGCGCTTTGTGCCTTCATCCATCCTACATCATTTCCTTCGTCTATTGCCTCTTGTTTGAATATTGGTTGGTGGATTGGGTGTGAGCCCAGCTGTTTAACCCCTGCGCTGCCCGCTACAGATTCCCAATATGGGATGAATGACCGCAAACCATATGTTGACCATGGCAAGGATGTTCATGTATGTATACATGTATATATATATATATACATACACACTGTGTGTGTATATATATATATATATATATAGTATATCCATATATTGGAGATACTTCAACCTGCTTAGACACTGCAAAAAAAACATCTGCCATGACCAGGTTGACCTTCCCGCTGTGCCGCCAGCGCGGGGCCTTGGGACACCCATACTGGATCTATTCATTCTGCCGTCGCGAATCTTGGGATGGGATAACAACTATCGAAACCCAAATCCAAACGTTAAAAGTTTAGCTTCGTCACGAAGTTGTAGGAGGATTTTGGCTTTGCTATGCTTTGCTACCTTTCTTGGGAATAACATCCGGGATCAGAACGCAACCAACGGAAATGATTGCTTTGATCTGTTTGATATTCCCCAGCCCAGCATTTATGGATGTGCAGCCCCCTGCTCTGGTGGATGCTTTACGCATTGAAAAAACCTGCTCGAAGCGCTCTTCGAAGGGATCAGTGCACCCTCCGAGCACGGAGTGCGAGTACTGCCACATCACAATGGGAGATTTGAGGGGCTACAGTTGTTTGATGTTGTTTGTTTCTTCTGGATTCTGGTACTGTACCTTTTGAAAGAGTGGACTTATGTTTGATCGAATCAATGTTGGTAGAAGTCAAACCTTTGGGTAGATCTTCCATTAAAAAAAGGCGTATGTATTTAAAGACCAGACTATAGACTCATATCGACATAGCCAGAAAGCAGCAGCTCCTGTCATTCTAAAGATTCAAAGCTAATGGTTGAGTCAACATAGGCGGTGTGAGGTGCACCAAACATCTCGAACATTTGCGAGTTTCTACGATGCTTGGCCCCTAAATGCATCTAAGTTGGACTCCGAGTCCCACATCTCAATGAACTCCAAGATGCCCCTGGGAAAAGAGTGTTGGTATGATAGTATAATATATATTGTGATATATAATATACTATTATACTATCATACCAATGTATTATATATTATCACCAAGGTATCATCATACTATTATAGTATTAGATCATAATATTATTAATAATTATTATAATATTATGATGTAATCGGCGAGGCTGTTGCGGAGTGTATGGCCCAAGGATTTCCCCATATGTTTGGCAAATTTCAGGACGCCATCTCCGCAACAGGAACCCAGCGTGACGCTGCCGACGCAGCGACAGAAAGTGGTCGTTTCTGAGGCCAGGGTCAACCAGGGGACAGACTCTGGAGGGTGCTGTTCAAACAATTTTCTCAAGGGAATGGTTTCGGGTTTTACACAGATGATATTTCATCAGCAAACATGTTTATCAGTGAAAAATGGTAATTTGAAGAAGTGGAGGCGGAAGTCCACCATTTCAAGGTTTGTGTTAGGATGGGAAACCAATGGTTGGAGTATCGTCCATTTCTGAAGGCGACTGTTTGGCTGATTGTTTGGGTTGTTTGGGGATAGATGTGGATGGAGAACATGATGAATATACCTGCGGGGCCCTATCCTATGACACTTCCCTGCCAGTTTGTTTTGAGATGTAACAAGATTGCAACCACTTCCTAATTTCAAGCATCATCCCCGCAAAAGACTATTAAGATAAGATGCGGTTCTGGACTTAGAACTAAGCCTGAAATCCCTTTTGAAGCTTGATGAAGGATAGGTTAGGCCAATGTGATCTTTGTGACATTTTGATGGGGTAATATACATGATGCTCATATCCAGCGTAGACGTGATGTGATGTTTGATGCTTAATCAGTAGGTTGTGTTTTTGTGTTGATAAAAGATAGGCATGAGTCATGCGATATCCAAAATACCGCAGGATGGCTTGTTTCCAGTTCTTTTGTAGTTTTAAGCCCAGTTGCCACCGTATATCATCTCAGTTGTACGTGTCAAAGCATGTTAAAATCTCACCTGGCTGTAGGTTAGAATTATTGACCCCCAACTTGAATATGGCCAGCCATTTCTGGCTCTTGTGTCGTATCCAATGCTTGAACCATACCCACTTGCACCCGCGTCGGTGTCAAACTTGCGGACCCCTCAAAAGCAAAATGTGTCGCTATTTTTTGTTGTACAACAACCATTCACTTGGCGGGGCATTAGGGACCAAACGATCCAAACGTGGTTGCTTGAATGCCAATTCCATGCTTTCGGATTGAACCCACTGGTTCAACAGTTTGACCCGTACCATAATGGTTTTATCCCCATGAAATGCTGCTTAAATCATAATATATAGTTGCTGGTAGAATCCGCAGGAGAAAGCTTCCAGCGGAGCCATCTTGGCTGCTGCTGCATGCATGGTGGGGTGGCCAGGAACATTCATGCCGGGCAGGAGCTGCAACTGCAGTTTTTTACCAGAGGTGTATGGGTACGGTATACATGTAAACATTCAGAAACAGCCTATGTGTAGAATTCAATTGTATTTAGTATATGTACAATTGTACTACAATAATGTCACTACAAACAGATCCATACCGAGCTCGAACATCGTCTTTCAATGGCGCTTTCTCTGCATCGTTTTTCACCAGGGGATCTAATGTAGGATCCACAATAACAAACCAGCACCATCAACCATTAACCATCAAAGTCTATCATATACAACAATAAATAATAATAATAATATCATATACATCATATCCCCAAGTGGTTGTTTAAACCATAATCCCATAAATCGGGGTATAAACAACCACTCGGGGACAGTTCATGGTTGAAAATCCAATCATCCCCAGGCTGGGACTAGTCACAAGTGGAGTGCTGTGGCTGGTGAAAACTGCCAGCTGCTTGTGCGCCGGCCCAGGGATTCCAAGGTGTGACCCGGAGGGGTAATTATTGACACTTTGCTATGGAAAATGAACCATAGAAATACATGATTTACTGTATATACATTGATTTACCGTTTTTGAGAATAATGATTTTGCTGAAAAGTATTAGTCCACTGGAGTCAGAGGATGCTAGTTCCATCCTTGTTTCCAAGCACCAAAATGAGGATAGAACCAAGAAAACTGGACAGATTTGTCATAGCATATATTGAATAACATTTGGGCTTAAAGATGATATCGTCCAGGCGGGATTTGTGCATCCACAAAACCGTTGTGGCAAACGCAAAGACCATTGTTGGTCACATATAAACAAAGGATCAGCAATAGTATACGTACTATAAGAATGCTAAATATATAGCTAATTGGGTATACAATTTTAATGATGTTCATCACCAACCATCAGACCACATATAATTATATATCAGTGTCGGATTATAATTATGATTATATCCCCATAGTTTGCTTGATACCCCCAATCCCCGTTTCGGAAAGCCCAGACGTTTGTGGAAGTCAAAGGGCTGGAACTTATCTCCTGGTTCAAACACAACGACTTGAGTTGGTTGAAGATCACCATTAAAATGACATTAAAATGACATGAGATCCATAGATATCCATAGTTCAATCATTTTAATTCATGTTCGATCAGAGTTTTGATTGTCCAAGTCCGAGTCCTGGATTTTGATAGTTAACTTATCCCAATGTTCGATCAACATCCCCATGAAATCCCCATTTTGGCTGGTGAATTCACTAATTCACACCATTTCACCATAAACTATACATAGATACACCCCACATATATATTTTGTTTGCCGTATGCACCATAGACCCTAGTTGACCCAGGAATCCCACGTATAGTGAATATAGAATAGGTCTTTAATTGGACTGATTCTTTTCAGAGGTAACCTGGCTGCCACAAACAACTACCGTCTGTGGATGGTTGGAATCCCAGCCATAAAAGTAGTGATGACCTGCGGATGCCACATTGTTCCAATGATCATTTATCCATTGGTGTGCCATATTATTCATCCATGATTCATGATTTTTGGTTATACCCCCCATGACTCTTGGTTAGCCTCGATTCAACAACATTATATATATATGTGATATATATATATATATATACACATTACATGCCCATTAAATGTCCATGATATTTTGTTGGTTTAAGCTCCATGATTACCTCCATTATTCTTGGTGAGGTGATGAATAGCAAGTTCTTGGGGCCGGGGCCTCGAAGATGGCTGCTCATTTGTTTGCTGGAACACTGCTATTTAACGGTTGGGTGCCCATTAAACAATAATGTTTTATATATACTTAGTTATGCACATAAACAAATATAATTATATATATAGTTACGTTACGTATATATAATTAGTTCTATATATATATATAGTTGTAATTAGTTATATATATATATAGTTATAATTAGTAATATATATAGAATTATGTATATATAATTATATAGTTTTATATATAGTTTTATATATAGTTTTATATATAGTTTTATATATAGTTTTATATATAGTTATGTTTATATATATATATATAGTTATATATATAGATATTTAAAAAGTTATATATATAGTTATATATATAGTTATATATATCGTTATATATATAGTTATATATATATCGTTATATATATAGTTATATATATATATTTATATATATAGTTATATATATAGTTATATAAAAAGTTATATAAAAAGTTATATATAGTTATATATAGTTATTTATATAGTTATATATATATAGTCATATTATATATATATATGGCCTAGTGTTTGGTGGTCCACCCCTCCCCCCGAGATGGTGGTGGTTTCTATGTATATATTTATATATAGGATATATATATATACATTCGTGCATACGTATGTAGTATATTTGTGTATGTGAAATTGTATGGTCTATATACAGTGACTACTTGGACCAACCTTAAACTCATAAGGTGAACTAGAGTCTCTGCAACTGAGGTTCCTGCTGGGAAAGCACCAAATTGCCTGTAGAAATTGCAAAACAAACCGCTGCTCAGGATTCTGACTACGTCGCTCTGACGTTCGAAAAAAGTTGCGTTTCAGGATCTTCAGTGTTTTTTCACGCCAATTTGCGGTCAACAATTTTCAATCAACTGTTTTGATCAGTTTTGACACAAAAACGAACATCAAATTAACCACGCCATGAGTCACGTCATGAAACAACAATGAGCACGTTCTTCCACATTTCTGTTGACATATAAAATTTTGACAGGGGAACAGGCCATTTTAATGGCATGTGTTTTAATGGCATGTTTCATGAAAACAACGTTGTTGACATATAGCATTTTGACGGGGGAACAGGCCATTTTAATGGCATGCTTTTCATGAACACATCCTTGTTGACATGGTAAATTTTGACATGGGAGCAGGCCATTTTAACGTTATGTTTTCATGAAAACAACCTTGTTGACATACAAATTTTTGACAGGGGAACAGGCCATTTTAACCGCATGTTTTCATGAAAACAACATCGTTTACATGTAAAATTTTGACAGGGAACATGATATGTTATATAATGGCATGTCTTCATGAAAACAGCCTTGTTGACATGTAAAGTTTTGACATGGACACAGGCCATGTTAATGGCAGGTTTTCATGAAAACAGCTTTATTGACATGTAACATTTTGACATGGGAACATGACATGTTAATGGCATTGTTTTCGTTCAAACAACCTTGTTGACATGTAGAACTTTCACACGGGAGCAGGCCATTTCAATGGCATTTGTTTCATGAAAACAACCATGTTGACATGTACAGTTTTGACATGGATATGCCATTTTATATTTGATTTTCAATCTTAGGGGATTTTCAATTGCCATGTTTTTGATCCTCTAGAATTTAGATTTCTTCCGAGCTTCCGGGCCTCCTCTTCCCAGTTAGGCGTGCCATCAAAAAGGAGCTGAAACGACGTCGCAGTGAGCGTCAGCAGATGTTGCTGAACGCTCTGGGAGGCAGTGCCCATCCGCCATGATTTTTTGGATGGAATTCCACTGGAAAGTGGGATTTTCAAAAAGATAAATCAGGAAATTGAGGATCTCACCACCCAACCTGCGATTTTGCGCATCGAACTAACAGGAAATTGGGAACATGTTAATCTTGGTCATCCACATGTTTAGTTTCTAACCGACGGAAATTTGGGAAATTGTGATTGGACCAGCGAAAATTGAGATTTTAAGCAACAGACATTGACAGATTGAGATTTAGCCAATGGACCCAGGTGGACCAGCATATGTTCAGGATATTTTGTTGGATCCTGTAAGTGGGGATGCAATCAGTATTTTTCTTGGGTGTGTTTGCAGGTGGCTATATTTTTACCAAGATAGGCAGTGTGTTCTTCCATAGATTTCAATATACATATTTATCTGATCATTATATAATATCATATATATATAAATAGTATGTATATGTATATGTATATTTACTAGTTTGCAATATATTATAGAATATAAAATGTCGTTGTTTATTGTGTATTTTTCCAATTTTGGTCTGTGGTTTATCTTCATGTTTCTTCGCCCAGTGCCAATCAGTTCTTCAATTTCGGTTTGTACCTTTTTTTGTGTGAAATCACGTTTTTTTTTTTCGAATTGACTTTACCAATTTGTGTTTCTTGAAGCCTACACAATATTTGTTTGCCATCTTAAAACAACACAACATGTGTTTCCCATTGTTATTTCCAGAAAAAAAGTCGCATCAAACCCCCGCGTAAGAATCGCACAACTCGCAAGCAAATTGGCCCTTGGTAGGTCCTTTGAAGACCTTGGAGGAGGAGAAGTTGCTCGGAAAGCAACAAATCAATAGGATATACTTACCAACTGGGATGATTATTCTACACTATTGTGTATAACGGATTTCTGAGCAACCACATGTTTTGATGTGTACGCGACATAAGTGGATATACTGGAATATATATATATATATATTTCACCAACAATATTGGGTGTATTGGGTGGAGATATAACGGGATATAAAATTTCACACTTCATGACATTGTCGGATATATTGAGGATTGGGATATAAATAGGGATGATTATCCTCTAACCACATATTGGTGGGTCATGGTGGGTCCCTGGTGCCCCAATGTTCCCGATTTCTTTTCAACCTCCAAGAAGGAAATCTGGAGATTCCTGGAAAATTCGCGGGAAACCACCAAAATTTTATTGGGGAATAAGGTGCCCCATTTCCTGTGGATGTTCCCTTAAAGCAAATCATGACCAATACGGTTGCCATGATATCTCCATGATATTCCCATGATATTCTCCTAGAGCTCAGGTTGCTGACTCTTGCCACTGCTGCAAGGACCATACTCTACAGGTGGGGAAGTCTCACCAGTTCAAACTCGTTGGACAAGTCGTTGTGATGTTGGTAGAAATACCCTCTGGTAAACTGTCCCATAACTATGGAAAATCACAATTTTTAACGGGTAAATCCACTATAAATGGCCATTTTCAATAGCTATGTTAGTTTACCAGAGGGTGCATCATTACGGTACTGTGTATCTGTGTAGATATAGAAAGAAGTCCCTTTTTTATCGGATGAGTAATTCATGAGCGTTTCCTCCAAAAAGAACTGCTGAAAAAGGTACTGCATCCCGTGCGATCCGACATCTTGCGAATTGGTTCTCAGGGCTGATCGGGTTGGTTTTTAACATCCACAATGATAAATCTCAGCAACACTACCGGAAGAACACCCCAGCATACTGGATAGTTGCATATTTTATTAAATCATGTTGTGCCAAGCGTAAGTTGTTTTTCCGTGAAAGGGATGATCTTGGATGCTACAACCGAGCAGCCCCCCAGCAAGAAATCACAACAACACATGACCCCCTTCCACACTCGGCCAAAAATCAAAGGATGGCAATTCAAACATGCGGGTTTTAGGTCGTCATGAGTCATATGCCCGGATAATGGCACATACAGTGTCATTGTTTCAAATATATCAGTAGATACATGCATAATTACATGTCACAGTCCTGACTTGGTTGAAGGGAAAACATGCAGCCAACACCATGTGTGATGGTAACAAAAAAAATGTGGTTTCTTGCAACACTTTCCTTCAACGAACAAACCCGGTGACACATTGAAATCTCAACTGTTGTTTTTCGAACTCGTTATTTTCGTGCCTTAAACTGCATTAAAACATGTTTTTCTGATTAAATCATATGATTTCCTGATTGTTCTTCGGTTCATCTCCCACTTTTTGGATGCTGTGACAGTACCCCATCCTCCGCGACGGTGACCAAGGCGTGGGGAAGTGCTATGCCAGGAGGGCGAAATGAGAGCAGCAGCCAGCCAGAGCCGTTTGCTCGTGTTGATGCTGGGGGAGGTGCGATACTGGGAGTCCTATCGAAAGTATCTAACATTATGTAACCATTGGCTTAGTGGTATCTTGTGATATCTTGTGATTTTTCAATTTGGGATCTAATTTATTGGGATTTGATTCAAGTGGGTCTTATATTAATAATTTATTCAAATAGGATTTGTTGGGATTTATTGGGACTCGTTGTGTTTGTTTCATGGGATTGGCTGGGATTTACATTTGGATTTGATGGGCTCCACATGAACGTTCATATGAATATGGTTGAGTCGTGAGTGACATCAACGTGGGCAAACCCACTGGTGAATGCTTGGTCAATGGGTTTGTGTTTAGCATTGTTTAGTTGTTTAGCTTCATTGTTTATGGATGAATTTGTTTTATCCTGCCAAACAATAATGATTGATTAACACCTGTTTTGGGAAGCATTCGAGATGAGATGAGTCAGTCGTAAATGATCATAAAGGATCATAAGGCTGCAACATACACAAATGCCCACCATTTTGTGCCCGAAATCTGGGGCTCAGAGTCACTGGTTCCGTGTCGCGACCGCATCGTGGCCGCCGCATTACTAATGATAGTTTAGATATGTTTAGATATGTTTAGATACGGGAATTATCATGAATTATTTGCACAAGGCAATAATGGTTCGGAAGTGTTTTGATTAGCCTAGAGAAGCTGCATTTCACCTTTGTTTTTGCTTAACAAAAACAACTCATCCTTTTACGTGATCCCAAGCATCCAAATTTTCCCAAATGTTGCCTCAAAACCTATATATCTTTTGATTAATAACCATTAGATAACCATTAGATAACCATAAATTATATAATGTTAATCAATGCGATATATATCTTTTGAGGGAACATCCAGCTATGAACATCCCTCTTTTGATGCGAATCCGAGGGTAACCGGGTCGCCAGGCTCGGTGCTTAAGAATCGACGAAAAGGCGAGAGAAGGGTCTCGACCCTGCGAGAGAAAGGGAGGTGTCCCTGATGGACAATGGTCCCATGGGTCATTAAATGTCCCCATTGAACATCACCCAACCATTAGGTATATGGTCTATAATGGCTACTATAAGGTGATGTCCAATATACCCAAAATGGGACAGTTACCAACCCCTGATGGTGATTTGATCAACAAACATGTGGGTTGAATGATTGAACCAATAAAATAAGATGGATTTCAACTTTACATAACCGGCACAAACGGGGCCTCAAGCAAAAACGTCGATTTGAAACCTGGAGGGATCATGGTTAAGCCAGTGTGACTGCAGGCAGCATAAATTGGTGAATGGACTTTTATACAATATACAATGGATAGTTATAACTTGTATATAAATGTATATAATGATTATGGCAGCATGGGAATTATTATTACAACCAAACATTATTTGTACTTGTGATTCAAGAGTTTGGGATGAGCATCCAGTATCATTGCATGCCGTGGTTTTGCAAACCAGTTCAACACCTATTTGGTAGGAAAGTCGCGCATGAACCTGGAACTCTAAGTTTCAGGTTCCATATGAGATTTCAAGGGTGTTGTTTTCAACAACACCACTGTAAGGTTGATGATGTTGCCGCATGATTTACATAAGTTCACCATGACTTTGATGGAAGTGGCAGGTGCGAAAGAATTTTCAAAAAAACAACATGATCACATTCTCCAGCTGACCATGAAAAAACACAGTGTTGCAATAGGATGTACAATAGTCAGGCAAACACACATTGCAATGTGGAGAAAATCATGCCAGAAACCATAAACGTGTTTCACGTTTACAGTACAAGAATCCGAAGTTATAAACTTACAACTTGATCATGGGGTTTACTTTACCATGGGAATGGATCAACACGTCTTCAATACCATACTGATGAACATCTGAACACCCGGCTATGTGAACAAGGGTGGATTCCACGGGATTTGACTCACAGCCACATGGAGGTTATCCGCCAAAACGGTCAACCGGGATGTGGATAAGGATGCTCCAGCAATCTTTGAGCCTTCTGGACAGCGGTCACGATTTCAACTGGCCAGGTTGCCGCAGCATATACAAACCACAGAACAGGAGATTGCAAAGCACCGCACCGAGAAAGGGATGCATTGAAGCCAAAGCAACAGCAACCAGATCATGCTGGACCCAAGGACTACAGCCGAGAACTTGGCATGAAGGTCGATGAAGCCCAAATTATCAGTTCACATCCAAATTGATGCTTGAGAATGGAATAATTTTGGATATGCTTAATGATTGATAAAATTCATTTGGGATTTTAACATATTTTAACTATAAAATACTATAATCATCATTCATGTTTAATGATTGGTAAGATTGATAAGATAATAAAATTCACATAACCATGTGGGATGTTTTTTTCCAGCACTGCCGTGGAAAAAAAATCGTGCCGAGGCGCCAAAGCGTGCGCTGGGATTGTCACAGAGCAGGCGGGGTTACGGGAAAATCAGGGTGGCATTGCTGATGTTTACCAGACAGAAATAGGGTATCATTTATATAATTTATATATCATATAGTATATCTAGATTTACTTAAAGCCAGTATATACTAAGAGCTAAAATCTAGGGATTCCAACTTGATTCCAACATTTCTTCAGAGTTTCCCAGTTTTGGGACGGAAAGAGTGCGCATGGTTGATGGATGTTGGACACCCAAGGTGGATACGCTAGTTCCATCATCGGGACTTTGTGGGGTCTGAAAATTGGCAATTTGCACCTCAATTTATGGCCAAAAAACGGATAATACTGCGAAGCATAGGGATTTTGTCTGGGGGTCTTTTTTTTGGTATCCAGACAAACCCCATTTGTGAACCATGACAAATTGTGGGGGTCCCGTTGGCAATCGATTCATGAACCATCGTGTTTCCTTTAAGTCTGCTCGCAACCTGCTGAAGATGGAAAAGGGCTGGTTGCTGGAAGGATTTCCATATAATTTCTCCAATGTGCCATCAAATGTGTGCTGGGCAAAGAACACTGCGTGATTCAAAATGAGCACAGAATTGCTGGATTTCAAGGAGTTCTTAATATCATGGGGATTCAACTACCCCCCCACTCCCATTCCTGCAACGACCCAAGTTCCCAGATGCTTAAGGTTCGCCCTTATCATCCTGGTTGTTGCTGGTTGATTCTCCTTTCAATATCTTTTTACCCCCATTCATATCCCAGTAAATTCCCGTAAAATGGTTTATTGATCCACCATGAGTATAGAATAACGTGGGTGATATTGGTGATATTTAGTGATAACATGTTGTTTTGAATATTTTAATCTCACTATATCACCGTATATTCCTTAAACAAATGGTGTGAATAGTCGAGATGTCACCGGGATCTGTTGAACCAGGCGGATGGCGGCAATGCAGAGTCGCCTAGTGGCACAAGAGATGAACACGGGAGTTCCGAAATGACTGTTTATATATATATATAAGTACTTCATTGTACTTTACATATGTTTATATACGTATGTTTATATGTCTATGTGTGTGTTTTTTTTGTATTACTTGAAGTATTGTTATTATTATATAAGTATTGTTGTTATTATATTTATATGTGATATAAATATATATATATATACATATATATATTACATAAATATAATATGTTGCATCCTCTACGTACCTACGTACACATATATGTATAGACAGATAGTTAGTTAGATAGATAGATAAATGGATAGGTAGATAGATATATAGATAGATAAGATAGATAGGTAAGAAATATAGATAGATAGATAGATATATAGATAGATAGATAGATAGATAGATAAATAGATAGATAGATAGATAGATAAATAGATAGAGGGATAGGATAAGATAGATAGGATAAGATAGATAGGATAAGATAGATAGGATAAGATAGATAGGATAAGACATATAGATAGATAAATAGATAGGTAGATAGATAGATAAATAGGATAAGTAATATAGATAGATAGGTAGGTACGTAGATTGATAGATGGATAGATAGATAGATAGATAGATCCATAGATAGATAAAGTAAATGACTTTTCTTTTACAAACAAAAAAGACTCAGAGAGTAACTGGCTGATATCCCATATCTAAGAGGAGCCCGCAGGATGATGGGCCGGATGCCTCTTGAACTCAGGTGTCAACTAACATGCTGGTTAGCAAATTCATATATGTATATCTATATGTATAACATCTTATGTATATATCTATATTCCTATATTCACAACCTTACCTATTCATCATGTTCTTTTGTTATTTGGGTATCTACTTGTGTTTTCAATGGCTGCTAGTCACTAGTCATCACTTTTTTGGATCAGCTGCTGCAGCTTGATAGACAACGGCGCCACTTTCAGAAGCCGTGAAATTCTATGCGCATTTAGTATCAATTATATAAGATCATTTACCACCGTTTATATGATATGGTACTTCAATATTTTATCATTTTAATAACATGACTAATATAGTGTTAACTACTATACCACCACGATATCACCATTGATATCCACATAAGGTACGGTCAAAACAAGGGTAACTCAATTGTGAAGGAGGAAACCAAAAAGCCATGGAACTTGCATCAAACACTGTAAAGCGATAGGCCCCCCGCCACATTGATAACCCTAAAGGCCACAAAAAATAGTACAAACGTTTGTCATTTATATACGTTTGTTTGCCTTTCTTTCCACTTATTTCTCTTCATTTTACTTCCTTTTTCCTTTTTGTTCCCCTATCATGTTTATTTTTGTTCGTGTTATATCCTTCCCGTTTCGTGTTTTTTAATTGGAGGAACTTTAATTCTGAATTATATAACTAGATGTTCAATTCAATTCTGAATTCCATGTATTTCCTGTTCATTCTATTTGTCCCTTGTCTCTTTCATTTCTTCCTTTTTCCTTGTTCAAGATTGCAATATAGCGATGATCCAGCGATAAGCGTTTGTTGAACAACGGACGGGATAGACTCAGCAAGGACATGACCTCCAAGTCAAAGTCCAGCTGTTGATTTGAACAAAAAACACTGGAAATTGATAGGGACCCCCCCCAAAAAAAAACGATAATCTATATAATATAGACTATCCATATAGATTACATATAGATATTCATATAGACTATGTGTTTGTACCACGTGCAACCAACTTAGGCGCTGGCACCTTGCTGCCCGGCCACGCGGTGAACGCTGCCTCCATCATGGCGGAGGAACCGGAGCCCTTCACCGTGCCGCGGTGGCCGAAGAACGCCACGTTTTAAGTGGGGCATTTCAGGGGAAAATGCGGAAAATCCAGCTATAATAATGTGACATACAAGGTGGTGCCCCCCAGTTCTAAGTTGGTTTATAAGCCCATTAACTAGTTCGATATATCACCTATAAACCATAGTTATTGGAGTTATAAACCAACTTAGCTATCTTGGGGGCACCACCTTGTATGGGAAATTTCATGGGTTTAAGTTGAGTAAAAGTGGGAAAATCATCTACAAAATGGAGGTTTGAATGGGACATTCACATATGAATGGAGGATTTTTTAATTGCCACATGTGGTGACTTAATGGTTAGGACTTTATGGGGATATTAAGGGATAGAATAGTTTGATGTGTTCTTTTTAAGACTTCGATTTAGGTGGTTTAAGCATATTGATGGGGATTAAGGGGATATAAAGAGGATAGACATGGATAGAATGAAGATGTATAATGAAAGTTTAAATGGTAATAACATTGTGCTCAATTTGATTTGTTGTTTGTCAATTTAATTGGTCGATTCTTGGGTTTAGAGGTCTGCAAAGTTGGGATCTTCTCGGTGCTTTCGGCATCCCCAACCGACTAGATGGGTAGAAACTATATAATCCTTTAGTTTTATTTCTTTGTTTTTTGCTATACAAGCGCTAGGGTGAAGTCGTATCAGCTCGTTAAAAGTCGTATCGGGAGGCCGTGCGCCTGGAAAAAGTTCAATTTTGGCATCACCACAACTTTCAATAACCGTCAACAGCAAACGATTTTATTTCTTTGTGGACTACCACAGACTGACATGTTTGAGGCAATGAAATCATGGTGATCGATTTGTCCAAACAACATATGTCAATCGCATCGAAGCTCAATTTGAACGCATAAAATAATACAAAAATGTTAAACATACTGTAATGGACAGTGAACCGGAACATACATGATCATTGTCATTGTGTTCAGTGGGCATGGTTTTTCCGAACCAGTGTGGGATTTTCCCGCCGTGATTTCCAGGTGGTTATCGACACTGTGGAAGCGTTGGTGCTTACTTTGCCCGTCAGCGATTTGGTGTCTGGGCAAAGTGACAGATCTGTTGAGGCTGTTGATATTTGGTGCAATTAAACATGCGGATATCGACAACTTCAATCAACAAAGAATGTTGATATTGTTGTAGAACAACTGGTTAAGGGTGTTATAACATCTATTAACAACCAACCAAACTTAATATGCGGTATCGACCGCAAATCATAAATGTAATAAATCATCAACAAGCAGCAACAATAGGGATATTGTCAGCAAACATACGGATACGGGTAAACCAAGCAGAATTCTGATGGTGTTCGGTATTCGTATCCTGGGTGACCCTGGGTGGAATGCAATGAGCCAAGGTTTCCGTGTTTGTTGATGCCTCCACCTCGAGCAGATCAACCGGATTTTCCCCACATCATGTGACGCCGTCGTTTCTTTGTTTCTGATCTTTATTTTAATCCGCTTGTTGATCATCGATGCTGGATAATCTTACCAAGTGAAGTGAGCTCCCCTTTATTCTGAAGATGTGTCCTAAACGAATGAACCCAGAGAAACGTCAATTCATTAATTATATTTGATGTCATTTGAATATGTGTCGAATGTCTTTCTGGTCATTACCTAAGTCCCCACAAAGCCGCCAACAGCACCAATATACACTAGCTGTACCCCTTTACTGATCATATGATCTCGATGGTAGTACACCCTAGCATGGCTAAAACAGTCCAACGCCTGGGCGTATGAGATAGATATAGGCAGATATCACACATGTATAATAGTGTATAATACATATATATATACAATATAATATTTATTTTAAATAATATATGTGTGTATGTCTACGTATATAAACAATTTATATACAGAAACACTATAGTATACATATACTGTATACTATACATGTTTTGTACCTGCATATAACACATTACATATATGTATATATATATACATTTCAACATCCTGGAGTAATGTGTCTCTTGCTGGGCCTTCCTACGAGGCCCGGATGATGTCAGTACAAATGATGGAGCAGTTGAAGGCGACAGCACGGGCCAACGTCACCATATGTGTTTTTGATACGGGAAATTACCATCAGCCAACAAAAATGGTGTTTCATGGGATTCAGCCATTGAAAGTAATGTTTTTCAAAATTGTTTAAGTGGGTCTTAATGTGATTTAACGCGATTTAATGGTGATATAATCATAATCCCCATGTTTACTAAGTCCCTGTAAACCTTAATTAAAAGGCAGTTGGAGCTTGCCGTGGGGATTGGAAGGCTCAGGTCAAAGTATTGGTTGGGGGGATGGTGCCCAAACCACTGGATTGTCCCATGATTTTTTTGGGGCCCTGTATAATTTCCTTTAATCACGCCCGTACTTTAACCTTAAATCGGGATATTGTGTGTTTTCGAATATGCAGAATATTCTTGAATATTCAAGATAAGCCATCAGGTAGATGATTACACGTCATCCAGAGATCCCTGCTGAATTTGAACAAAACTAGTGATTTAGATTGATAATTAGAACCAACAAAAATACATTTGTTTCAAATGAACGCTGCGTTTTAATAATGCATTGACTGGTTTGTTAGTGTGGGTTATTGGGCATCAGGGTTGTGGAGGATGAGGACTTGGCATTCCTGAACCGAGTGGGTCTGAAGCATTCTTTCTAAAGCTGCAATTGCTTCAATCACATGTGTTCCAGAGTCTTTTGGAAAAATCAAATTCTTCCAGCCACAGTTCTTGCTGATTGAAAAAAATGTGTATCATTGATGGGTTAAATCACCTTGCTGTTGAATGATTTGTTCCATCCTTTGTTTGGCTTGACTTAGTCCCAATGATTGCTGCTTAATGCTGCTTACCTTCCGAGTTTGGTGATCCCTTGTCATTGTTTCAACATCTTCAGGAATCAAATGAGACACGTTTTAGAACCGAATTTGGATTTGCATCCACATCTCAGTGAAATATATCCCACATTTGTTGCTCAAACCAACTATTTCTTTACTTCAATCATAGTTTCTACTGCTTAAATTCTCAATTTCTATAGTGAATCGTCAATGATAGATGTTCACATCACTATGCTTGTTTCAATCTAACTCCATGTTCCTATCAACCAGGGTGCATCCAGCTCAAGAGCTGATCGAAAGAGTTTCAGCTGTCAGGTAACAACCAGAAAACAACAGCAGAAACCCCCAAAAAAACGAGAAGCCGAAGACCCGCAATTCCCCCTAGCCAGAATTGCGTTTCGTCGCTTCTCAACAAAAAGCAAAACCGAACGGGGCCGAAGCCTAACACAGCCACCACGATACCAGACAGCCACCCTCCCCTTTCTTTAAGTTATTTTGTTGATTGAATCCCATCAAATCATACTAAATCAATCTAAATCACCATTTTTCATTCATTTTTCTTGGTTAACTCACCATTTCCCCAGCAGTTTCCCAGCAGTCCTCGGCGCTTCAATGCACCAGGTCACGGCATCGGAGCGTTCGGCCTGGCGTCGCAGCCAGGGCGCCGCGATGCAGGTGAGACGAATCTTCCATTGCTATGGTGGTTAGTAGATGTTAATAGTGCTTAATAATGGTGGTTAATGGTGGTTAATTAATGGTGGTTAATGGTGGTTAATGGTGGTTAATGGTGATGAATGGTGATGAATGGTGATGAATGTTGATGATCATGATCCACCTATGGCATGTTGATGGTGATGATCATAGATATCCACTATTGATCTTCCATTGCTATGATTGATGATCTTCCATTGCTATGGTTGCCCTCTGGTAAACGTTTACATAACGAACTGGAAAGATCCACCATTTTTAATGGGTATATCAACTATTTCGACTGGGCAATTTTCAATAGCTATGTTAAATTACCAGAGGGTAATAGTGGTTTAATAGTGGTTTATAATGGTTAACTATGGTAAATGGGGGTTTCCGTAGAGCTATCCCAATAGCTGGTTTGTTTCATGGATCCATCTATAAATGGAGAACTAGGGGTACCCCGATGACTCAGGAAACCTCCGTACATGTATATAATGGGGATATAATAGAGTTCACCAACAAACCATGGTGATTTCAACATGAAACATGAGGACATAAACATACATAAGCAACAAATGACCAACAAACACAGGAATATGGATTTAATCATGAAAAAATGGCGATTTCACCTTCAAACAAGGGGATTTGAATGGAAATCACCAAGAAAATCGATGACTGAACCATCAGAAATCTTGATATAATATAACCAACACTAACCAACACAAATATGGATTTAAGTGGATTTAACCAACCAAGACTTGTGGGTTATAACCAGACAAAATGATGGTATCATGGGGGATATAATAGGAAATCATAGGATATACATGGATATAGTGGGGATAATCTGAGTACAAAAGATGTTGCTCCAACTCATTATAGGTGAATCATAACTACACAGGTGTGTTTTCTTGCCGAAATGATATTCCCAGTTTACCGAAACTCGGGTGTTTTTTCCCAACCCTGGGGAAGGATTTCCCGACCCACCTGTTTTTGGGAGTCCACCGAAATCAGGGATTGAACCAACCAGATTTTGGGATGCCCAAGTGCCCAAAGATTCAAAGAGTTAGATGAAATATAGCACCATATCTTACCCTCTGGTAAACGTTTACATAACTATGGAAAGATCTACCATTTTTAATGGGAAAACTCACTATTTCTATGGCCATTTTCAATAGCTATGTTAAATTACCAGAGGGTATCATACTTACCTCAGCATTATACCACCATTTTGGTGATTTTATCTCCCCATTATACCGTACTATACAATACCACCATTTTTGGGATTTACACAGCCAGATTGTAGATTCAAAGAGTACAACGTTTGGAAATTCACCACCGATGGCGAGTTCACCAGCAATGTAGGCGATGTTTCATTGCCATGTCGTATTACCAGGGGATTAACACCACAGACACATTGACATATTGATATACAAAACATGGGGACTTCATAGTTGCACCATAAACAATTGGGATGTAAGTATGAATAACTGGACCAGCACTAATTACTATTGGTTTTTCAAGTCTTTATAAATTTATGTGGTTCATCATGTTTCATTGATTGTTCACTGGCAGTTCACTGTTTTTATAAATTGTGTTTCATTGTTTGTCATTGATTGCTCAGTGTATATGTGGTTTATATTTTTTCATTGATGTTTTTTTTGGTATAATATATATATACACATAAATGTATGTGTTTCATCAGTTTTCTTTGATTTGTCAACGGTTTTTATTGTGTGCTCATCATTTTTTATTATGTTTTCCAAGGCATAGATTTATATGTGATCATATGTTGGCTTCAGCATTTTTGATTGCTCCTTCATTTATTTACTTTCAATGGTTTATAATATATGTGTATATTGTATTTGAGTGTTCATCACTTTTCTGTGGTTTTTCATGATTGTTCAATGGCTTTGATATTGCGCGTCATTATTTTTCATTGATTGTTTAGTGATTTTTGTATGAAGAGGCCCACCAACAAATACTGGCTGACAGTGTCATCATCCATGGACTGGGATTTTCTGGAATCCCAAACATTGTAGTCCCTACCTGAAAACAGTGTCTCGCTATAGCTCATTCTTGTGGCTGATATCCCTAGTTTTGCTTCTTTATATCCCGAATTGGGTCTTAAAATTGGATATCCCATTCCATCCACTGAAACATGATAATGTTCCTTGTGTTTTCCCTATTGAACTGGCCATTTTCATACATCAAACTGGCCATTTTTGGCCACGCCCCTGACAGCGCAGCAGGCGGAAGCCACCACGACAACAAACACGGCCTTGAGCAGAGCCAAAGAGCCCCCAAAGGAGGCAGGGACGGCCGCTGGATTGGACCCACCAAACTATTACATATATTATGAAACATATTATATTTTATTATATTATATTATATTGTATATTATTATATATATTATATTATATTATATTATATTATATTATATTATATTGTATATTATTATATATATTATATCATTTTGTATATTGTATTATATATTATATTATCTTATTTTATATTATTTTATTATATAATGGTTTTATTGTATATAATATTATGTTTTTGTTTAATAACTACTTCTTCGATCTTATTTGTTATAATAGTTTTACCTGTATATTATATATAATTCTGGTCTTACATTTAATAACAATGAAACATCAGATTGGACAGTGAATGACCATTCAGATCGGAAAACAGACCGTGAATTCATGTTTGTGATGGGTAGATCTGATATTTTGGGGAATCAATTCCCAAATATATTCAAATATCAGGTCTTTGCTTATCACAAACCGTGATTTCACCAGACCCGGAGCCTGACATGGTGAGGAATCCTAGCCAGGCGCTAGGCAATGGAGAATTGATGAAGCCACTCCGAAGATTTCACAAACAAAACTTGAACGGATGCGAATCATTACCAATAAGAGTAATATAGAGATATAATTGATCAACAAATCAAGAGATGCAGTGGGGGTTCGCCATCTTTTCTGGGGATGATTCTGGTGGTCCGGTTCACAATGGTTGGATGAGCATCCCACATCACGTTCTGGACTTTACAGTTTCACCACCTTTTTTTTTGTAGGGATTCACACCTTATGGGGATGAAATCAGCATGAAACCGTGGATTTCGCCAGTACAACAACGGTTGGCGGATTCAACAAAAACCTGGAAGTCAGTTGTACACTGTGTACATGGAATGACCAAAGAAACGTAAACCTAAAAAAGACATGTTAATCATAAATCTTAATCTGAAGCAGACAAACCAGTAAACCCCATACCTGATGCTCAAGATCGGTAACCTGGTAGATGTTGATGGATTTTAATCAGAGCTAGGGATAATGTGTACATTACATGAATGCCAAACTAGTAACCACCTCACTGCGATGTTGCTAAAATGACTATGGTTGGTAAGTTGGTAACCATCCCCAAAGGGTCCTCATTCAGGTACTGTAATTCATACAAATGTATACATGGTGATCGATCTAAAGGTCCTTGTAAAGAGTTTGAATTGCGAAGACCGTTCATGTTATGCTGGGAACCCTTGCGAAAGTTTTTTTTGCGAGTTCGCGAAAGATCATTTTTTATTCGCGAAAGTTTCGCGAAAGTTGGAAATATTATGAATCATTATCTACATGACAGCTTGTTAAGGGCAAACACCTCCTGCCGCCCGGGGTCCGGCAGGAGAATGGTACTGCACATTTACTTTTCCCTTCATAGGTAGCAGCCAAGCTTCCGAAGGTGAGGCTTCGCCGCAGCCATATAATTAAATACCATGATCTTGAAGCACATCCTTGCACATGCCGCTGGTACTGCCTAACGTTACTTTCTGAAGTCCCAAGAAACAAGCTCCAAACAGAGCAGCCAAGCTTCCAAAAGTGAGGCTTTGCAGCCAAACACCAAGGCCCCTGGTGTTTGCTTTTCCTCTGATGCGCACCCTGCTGATGGCGGCTGGGGTCTGTGGATAGGGGTATGTTCGGGCGAAAGTCAAAGTGCATTTTGAAGAGAGTGGCCCAGTAAGGCTTGCAAAAAAGATGCCTAATCAGCAACCACCTGTCCTGAGAAGGGGATTCCGGGATGCTAGCTGTACGTTTACAAGGTTATGAAGAAGTTATCCGTGATAATTTGGTGTGATTTGGCAGGTGATGAATGAATCTTCATAAGATTTGCAAAAGATGTTTTTTATTCGCGAAGAATGGCCGTTTGCAGATCAAGGAATTTAGATCAACAGCCACAAACATAAATAACATAAATGTGTACATCATACAGCTGCAAAAACAGCTGGACGGAACTGATGGAGGTCATCAAGACCCGTGATCTCCCACTAACAACCAATTTTCAGGATGAAATCGCTTTAGCCTCTGACGAAGGTGGATTCCAACACATCGGCGCCAAAGTGGATATCTCGCGTGATCTGGAAGCGCAGTGGCGTGACATCCTCGATCATCCTCGCGGATGGTCCGTTCTGAGACCACTAATAGAAGAAATTTTCACTTTAGGCACTTAACGAGCTTATAAGTATCTGATAAGTTGCTAGTATCTTGCTAATATCTTGTTTGAATTGTTTTTTGAAATTATTTTGAGTTAAGTTTCACTAATTGTTTATTTGAGTTTATTACATAATAATGAAGATAAAATCAAATATATTCGAATATTAGTGAAAAATATCTGAAAATACAGTATTTGAAAATATTTGAAAATATCTGAAAATAGTTGAAAATATCTGAAAGTATCTGAAAATAGCTGGAAATCATTTTTTGTTTTGTTTTCATTTCGAGGGAGTAACGGAATTGGATTGCAATTTCATGGTAGCAGTTTTGGCTGATGAAAATTCAAAAAGTTCAGTTCAGAAAATTCAAAAAAAAACAGAAAACATCAAAAAAAAACAGAAAATTTAGAAAATTTCGAAAATTCAAAAAAATCAAAAAAATCAGAAAATTCAGAAACTTCAAAAAAATCAGAAAATTCAGAAAAGTCAGAAAAGTCAGAAAAGTCAGAGAAAAGTCAGAAAATTCAGAAAATTCAAAAAAAAATCAGAAAATTCAAAAAATCAGAAAATTCAGAAAATTCAAAGAAAAACAAAAAATTCAGAAAAGTCAGAAAAGTCAGAAAAGTCAAAAAAATCAGAAAATTCAGAATTATTATATATATTTAAATAAAAAGAATTCAGAAAATTTTAAAAATTCAGAAAAATCAGAAAAATTAGAAAATTCAGAAAATTCAGTAAATTCAAAAAAATAGAAAATTCAGAAAAAATTGGGCCGGGTTTGTGCTGGATGATGTCTGGTGAAGATTTTTCGGCCCTGCCCAGTAGTGAGTGCGTAAATGTTGACGAATGTCCGGTGGAGAACATGGCTATGTGGATCCATCATCTACTGGCAAAGGTGCAGCAGATGAAACTGATGAGGTCGATCTTCAGGTGCTGTGCTTGACTGGAGAAGGAATGAGATTAAGCGTCCCCCGCTCTATGTTTGGGTACGACCTGCGGAGGTTGGTGTCTGAGAAGTTTCCATGCAAGCCCGGCGCAAAGCTCGCTGTGCATCATGTGAATGCAAAGCTGATGCTCGATCAAACCCTGGGAGAGCAAGGGATTGTTGGAAAACCGGCAATGCTGTCCTGCACTTACATACCAACAAATGTGTACACTGCATGGTGTTATGTCTGTGGGCTCCCAAC
>Ga0126342_10005122_pt1 | contig 22721 bp, 18 predicted proteins | sample Cyp1metagenome_FD_92528 | JGI IMG/M metagenome (GOLD analysis project Ga0126342, IMG submission 92528) | Coral microbial communities from Lord Howe Island, Old Settlement Bay, Australia - Cyphastrea 1 metagenome | ecosystem: Host-associated > Invertebrates > Cnidaria > Coral ...
CAACATCAACATCAACAACAGCAACAGCAACAACAACAACAACATCAACAACAACAACAACAACAACAACATCAACATCAACAACAGCAACAGCAACAACAACAACAACAACATCAACATCAACATTAACATCAACAACGACAACAACAACAACAACAGCAACAACAACAACAACATCAACATCAACATCAACAACAACATCAACAACAACATTGTGAGGTTAGACGAGTTGCATGCCCAAAGAGTCCTATCCGCCCCCCCAGGATCCATCGTCAACGGGGTCCCGGCCCACTCCGTTCTTGGAAGTTCTGGGTAGCTCTCCACCTGGGACCCCCCAAAAAGGTGAAACGCTTGGGGTGCCCTCTGGTAAAGGCTGTTACACAGCTATTGGAAATGGCCCATAGAAATAGTTGATTTACCTATTAAAGATTGGTATTGAACATAGTTTTTTTGTATGTTTACCAGAGGGTATTATGTGTAATTATGTGTAATTGCTTGAAGAGTGGTGCCCCCGAAGTAAATCACACACCTGAGATAAGTCCAGTGACTTTGCAGCGGCTCCTCTTGTGATGAAGTCGTCATTACCCTCTGGTAAACTAACATAGCTACTGAAAATGGCCATTTATAGTGAGTTTTCCCGTTAAAACTTGTGATTTTCCATAGTTATGTTAGTTTACCAGAGGGTACCCAGGAGCATGACAGTAGTTTCCAGACCCTATCTCGGCCCCTGCACTCTACCAAAAATACTGACATGTTCCATAGCAAACTGTGAAATCACCAGAGTTCGTTAAATCATGCTTCAATCCCCCATTCCTATCATGAACAAGGCCTTAAACAAGAAACAAACCATGGGTGTCATCCACACTGAGCTTCAAACGCCAATGCGACATACGTTCCGCACACCCGAGATCATCTCGTTTTCCACTTCCTGGGCCACTTGGGTTACATCTAATGTTACATCTAGTACTGGTTGGTGGTTTGAGCCCCTCTGAAAAATATGAAAGTCAATGGGAAGGATGACATCCCATATATTATGGAAAATAACAAATGTCTGAAACCACCAACCAGAATAGTAATGCACAAACCATCCAACCCAGTGTTTGTCTTTTTTCCGAAACCGGCAGTCTATGATATAAGGCAGAAGTCTGTTTTATGCTCTTCCTTTTTCTGTTGCTTGTAAGAATCGATGAGAACCCCAATGCCATGGGAAGTGGCATATAAATATCATAAATCAGTTGCTCTCCAGGAAACTATCTTTACATGTATATATATATATATGCATATGCACACATGTCTAGACAATTGATCTATTAAACATGGTGATTCTTGGCGGATATGTTAGTTCACAGGCTTCACCCCATCGCCTGAAAAAGATCACCACCAGCCCCCCAAAAAATGGTCAAGATATCAACGCACTTTCTATGAAAGGAGCACTCAGCGGACAGCACGAAAACATTTATATAGTTAACATCTGAACTGGAATCCCGAAAAACCCAGGCCCTAAAATAAGTGAAACACTATCATATGGTTGGGGAACTCCGAGTAGCTCCTTTGCCCCCCATTTACTAGGGAAATGATAGGGAATATGGATACCCCTGGATCCAATCTGCTCCCAGATAGAACACGACCCACCATTGAAATACAGTGGATGGTTGCGAAGTCACCAGTTTTTCTAGGTGGTGTTCACATGCCATACAATTCATTCATGGTTGCTTTCAACCTTTTGGTGGTACAGGTCTTCCTGCGGCATGCCATTTTTACCGCAGGTTTCAATCGCCAGGAACCACCTTTGGGTTCCAGTTATGGTGGAGGTGGCGGTGCGCGAGGCGCGCGTGGGCGCAAGACCTTGGTGAAGCCAACAGTACCTGGTTGGTGGTTGACCTACCCCTCTGAACAATGATGGAGTGAGTAACAGTTGGGATGATTATATAATATTATATATTCCCAATATATTGAAAAATAATAAATGTATTCCCAAAATGTTCCAAAGCACCAACCAGGTACTGTACTGTAACGGTAATTGTGTTTCAGAGTACTGTTTCATAGTACAATTTGTATATTTTGATTACTAGTAATTACTGTACTATGAAATGTAACAGTACAATATATTTTGTTTCATAGTACTGTACTGTTCTATCTGAATGGCATGCACCTCAAACGCCAAGGATAGTAACGGTAGTGATACCTTTGGTTGGCCTGTGAGCCTGTGGTATTCAAGGAAACCCATGGGCTTTCACGTGAACTATCGGGGAAGGCCCTGTGGATCCTGCCCACCAAAATACCCCTACAAACAAAGTTGGAAGGGCTATTTTTAAGGGAGAGGCATCCGAGATCCGAGATTACCAACGTCTGTCGTTGAATTCCATGCCCTACTCTTGTTGTCTTTTTGTCGTGACTTTGCTGAAGGGCAATCGTTTCTTGATTCAACCGATGGCTGTTTTGGTTTTCTTCCTCGTTCTGTAACTTTGAATCCAACAAACATGTCCACCTCCTTTTCTCGATCTGCCTTCTACAGGTCGAAGCCCTAATTTGCTTGATTCTTTCAGGGTGCGACGGTGCGAATGCTCAAATGATCTCAAATGCTTCGAAATGGCTGTTACAGGTAATTATAGAAGCGTTCAGTGTGAAAAATGAAACACCATTGAACTCCCGGGGGCTGAATCAAAATCCAACAACGATGCACCAGCTGGTCCATCAGAAACATATTCTCAGACATGCTGGCACGAGACAGGGGGCACAGAATAGCCAGTCAATTTTGACAGGTTGAATCCTCATATGCTGGGATTTTACCATTCCATCCCTCTTTCGTTCCCATCTTCACAGGTTCAGCATTCCCTCGGACGTCCGGTATGGGTCATAAAATGTCATAAGCTCAATCTCATGAGCCCGGCATCTCCCACAAATTCTTCCAGGAAAACTCTTAGAGTACCCTTCCCCCTACTAATACCAATGCCAACCTAAACACCTAACAGTTTTTGCTATTGGATCATATTAGTAGATCATCTTCGATCTATGCAGTCTGTGGGCGTCATCTTCGTATCCGGAGTGGCCTTCTTAGTATGACAACATGCCTCCCCTAGTCATAATTTGTTTATAAGCCCATTCAACTGTATGAATAGGTATGTTTACATATGTTTACCATATCTTGCGGGCCCCTTCTTATCGGGGGATGAAGTTGTTCAATACTAATTCACTACCATGTGGCTCGGAAACTTCTACAGTAGTAGTTCGCTCCTTGGCCCTGCTTTTTACCGAGAATATGGATATAGACATTTGGATACCCATAGTTCCGCAGTTACCCTCCATTCACCAGCTCGGGTTGCCTGAAAATCTAGGAGAAAATGCCAAATTTGATATCCCTTCAATAATATGGCACTTTTGGGGCGTCCGTGGTCATCTCCATCTTCAGCCACATCCAAACATTTTTTGCTGTTCATTTCAAGTAGGCTGATGTAAAATCAACCATCCTATATTATTACATCCCCAATCCAATTATATCCCTATATTACCTATAGAACTATACTAATTCATGCAACCCCATTGAATCCCCATTTTATAAGACACCCCCTCCAAAAAAATCCTGGTTGTCCCAAAATTCAGCTCCATTATTATCCCCATGTTCCCTAGTCAAACCATGTCAAACCACCATGTTCGTTTTTTTTTGGGGGATTCAACGGGGAATTCCACGTCAACCGAGTTGCTGGAATGGCTTCAGGCACTTGCAGTGTCACAGTGATGTCGCCTGTTTGGCCCTCGGGCACTATGATGCGGTGCTCCTCGCCCAAGTAGATCACCTGTTTTTCACATGCACAGAACGCCGGGCCCTTGAAAACATAGGGGGGTTAACATGGTTTAACTAGTATAAAATATATAAATTTTGTATCCAGAAATGATGAAATGATAGTTGTTGATTGATGGTTCTGTCAGGTGGTGCCCCAAAAAACGGCGTGAGAAGTTGGTTTGTTTCACTGTGTTTCACTAACATTTCCCTGTTGGGGTCCTGGTAACCATATCGAACTGATGTGCATGATGAATTTGGCGAAAACCAACCAACCAACATACCCTCTGGTAATTTAACAGTTTGCTATTGAACATGGCCATAGAAATAGTGGATTTACCCAGCTATAAAATGGTGATTTTCCATAGTTTTTTGGTATATTTGGTATGTTTACCAGAGGTTAACTGAGGGGGCACCAACTAGTGTGGATCCAGCTGTTGCCCTGGAGACCATTTCTTGTTCTCTCACTGTGCCCGCCGGGAGGCCGTGAAGCTACTTCCAGCTTCCGCACCTGGATGGGATGACAGGGAAGGGTGCCGTGCCCTTGGAAGGGGTGGGGAAGTGGGGCTTCCAAGGTGTTTCCAGATAACTCGTATTTTTGGTATCTAGTGGCTTGATGTAAGCGAGAAAAAAAACACACACACATACAATCACATACATATACCATGGGTGAAGAAAAAACACATGACACAAAATACGTATGAATTGATTTGATTTTGGGATTTTCACTGGGTCATTTGCGAGGAGGAATGTACTGGAAATCATGGTGTTGCCCATCAAACCATCAGAAAGAACAGTGGTGATTTGCTTTGATTTACTAGTTCTTACAAGGTACTTCCTGCACACACACACACGCGCACACACACGCACACTGAAACCGCACCAATTTCAGGAGGGTGTGTCTCAAGACTTGTTTTCATCCATCAGCCACTGGTGCAAACTTGCCACAGCTGGATGCACACCACATACACCACATCACGGACGATGCCTAGCTTGCAAATTGCCCACTTGTGGATGGATGATTAGTTGATGGTCCTATTTTGTCCTACTTTTGAATTTTGAATGCCAATAATATGTGCCATTGTTTTTATCGTAGATGCATTTCCAAAAAGCAGGTGTGTGAAATACATTACTAGGCGTCGTTATTAATCACTAACCTAAAATGCATTCCCTAAGCAGGTGTGTGAAATAAAGTTACTGGGATGAATTCCCTTATTAACTTTATTAACCCTCATTACCGTGAGATCGCAGTGAGGTCGTTGCAAAAAAATCCGGATGCTCCGCCTTCAGGGCTGTTCACTCGGACCTCGTGGAATTGAAATCCAGCCATTGGAGCCTTCCTGAAGACACCAACTTCGAACATGGAGAAGATGGAAGGATTTGGACATCGATATGTTATGATATGTTCATACACATTTTGAATATAAGGTTCGCTTTTTTTGTGGGTTTCATTTAAAAGATATAATATATTAATAATTAATATATGACTTGCAGTTAGTGACATTGACATCTGCATGCAGTTCATGGTCCAAGCATCTAAGTCAAGGATAAAGTAGGTAAATCATACACCAGTCTCCCTCTATGGTACAGTCAGCATGTTGGCACTCCCACGTGCTGGACACAGCCAACTGCCATGCTTCTGATGTTCATCTGGCTGCCAATTCTCCCGAACGGCGGTGAACCTCAGCACTTCCTCTGCAGGGGGAAGTGGGAAGCTTCCTTTTTGTGGTTTTCTGGTTGGTGGTTGAGCCCTACCCCATTTTCCATTCCAGGTGCTGTGGATTGGTATACCTACCCCTCTGAAAAATGATGGAGTGAGTAACAGTTGGGATGATTTTCCATTCCCAACTGGATGGAAAGTCATAAAAGCCATGTTCCAGTCACCACCAACCAGTCTTCAAATCTTACGAGAGTTCCTCCAAGATCCAATCTCCGATTTCTGATGCTGATGCTACTGCCGACAACTATACAACATGCTTCTGATGGTGATGCATTTCAAGCAAAAGCTGACCAACGCACCTTTGCTCCGCAGTACCCAGCTATACCCACCTCCATTCGCTACAACCACGATCATGGAAAAACTGTCTCATCTACCATCTACCCTCCACTATACCTTAAGATAGATATGCAAACTCCATCAAAATCCACCAGTTCAAGATCATTTCCTAGGGAACGCCATGGATTCCCAGAGCCAAAATGGTCACTTTGGAAGGTTGAACGACCCCAGTGCCAGGGCCCCAATGATCCAAGGCACATGATCTGCTGGAAAGCATGAAAATCCTCGCTGGCCGTCAGCGCTGCCAGTAGGGCCCGGAATCCCTCGTCATCGCCATAGACATCGCTGCAGGCGGTGAAGTAATCCTGGGTCTTTGGGGCACCTGCTCTCTGGGAATGACTAACATATGATAGCTGTATGGATAATAATGATAATCACCCTAACAAGATATGAATATGGATAAAATATATATATATGGATAATCACCGTGTTGAAAAACGGTAGATCGAACCACATTTTCCCATGGTGCCAATGTTCCACGTTCCACGTGGAACATTCTGCGGCGATCTCTTTCGGTCCGAGGCACCATGAAGGCGGTCACCTCGGCATCGCAGTCGTCCAGCACTTGCAGCAGGCGTTTCTCATAGAGGGCTTTGAACTTTCCTCGGCGGGCTGGGTGTCGTGGGCGTCCCGGAGAAACCAAAACAACCCATGGCTGCAGTGAAAGCGATTGTCGTCAACCAATCAGAGCGCATGTATTTCAAAACAACGACTAGCGAATGTTTACTCGGTTTCATCTGCGGCATCTCAAGCATAGAACCCCCCAACAACACGGGTCTGGAGAGTCTGGAATTACAGTGTTCTGCCATGGAAATGGCACAGACATGCCATGGGTTTCCTCAGAAACATCCAGGATGCATTAGAAACATATGAACTTAGTCAATGTCTATATACGCATTAGTGTTAGTATAATAGTAAACCATCCGATTTTTTAATTTTTATGGATGATATAAACATATATTATCATAAAATATATTATGTAAACCGAACATGGTTATTGCTTTACTCGCATTATTGCTGTATCTATTTGTCAGTTTCATCCCGCTCCAAGTCGCCCCAAAACATCTGAAACCCAGTTTCGGTGGATGTTCACCCAGTGCATGGGGCAGGAGCCGTCCCGGTGTACCACCGCAAAGTCTTCGAAATGCGTCAAGATGAAACCTTGCGGCTGGGGAAGGTGGAAAGAGCTGCCCCCAAATATAGGTGTCATAGGTTTACTTATCCAGCAGGAAAAGAAACAATGTTTTTTTTGAGCAACATGAGGATTCGTAGTTGGCTTATGCTAGCGGATGTCTGAATGAATCATTGTGAAAACATTTAATGCAAATTTTGCAGATATAAAGGAAACGCGTTTATATACATATGTTTGAAAAATATATATATATATATATATATATAATTTTTGGGGACCTGCACATGTTTCCTTCCATCAACGGGAATGACCATTTTTTTGGTCCAAAACAAAGATCCAAATGTCGTCAATACATGGCATAGCGGCATAGCAACCTCTCTGCTTGTGGATGACTTGCATCTACTTACAGTACACAACTGGTAGATTTCTTATTTCTGTCAAAGTTCATGCAGGTGAACACACCAAAATCGATCCTTAAATCCTATTTGATATTTCATGGCCTCTGTGAGAATCATGAGAATCCAAATTTTAGATCATACCCTCTGGTAATTTGTCACATAGCTATTGAAAAATGGCCATAGAAATAGTGGACTTACCATACTTACCCATGAAAAATGGTGATTTTCCATCGTTTCTTGTATGTTTACCAGAGGGTACATGCAATGATCCAGGAGAATCCCTCAAGCCAGGCATCTCTCCACGGAATCTTTGAACTTGCTCTCATGGAACTGTTCCTGGAGGATGGCTCTGGTTTTTCGTTGGTTGCTGGGTGACAGCGTTGCTTAGACTCTAACAGCAAACATCAGCATAGTCCACGCATAGAAATTAATGAAACAAATGATTCCGTTCATTCCCCTGAATAGGTGAGTATCGCATAGATACCACATGACTTCATTTTTCTGCCCATGGTCCTTGCATCCCTTGTTGAACCATCTTCCGGAAGACGGAAGAAATGACAGGAAACCCCTAGATTTGATGAGAATCCTCCCATCAATCCATCATCCAATGACCCCAGCCCATCTGCATCATCTGCCAAGCATCAAAAACATACTGTGCCACCTCGTGGATCGGCATCTTTGGCCGCGGCGGCACATCGTCCCCCATGGCGCGAACACTTCGCGAACAGTTCGCTCAGCCCCGTGCAGAGTGCATGGCGCGAACAGGGTGTCTTGCCTGGTTTTTTGAACCTTGAGATGATTGAGGTTAACATTCAACATTCCCATATAATTCCATCAAATCCCAACTTTTCAATGGTAAATTATGGTAAATCCATCTAAATCCGTCATCTGATTTTCTTGGATTAGCTTCAGGGGTCCCAAAGAAATGTACGACATATCTCCTATAGATTCCGCAAATGGTGAGGGTTCCATTGGCAGTAAAATATCACCGACTCGACAAACGCAGGCAATTCTTTAGGGCTATCGATAGGTGCTATAGCGGGATCCCTTGCAGGCACTATCCGAGATGTCGGGTTGCTACAGCATGTTTACAGATACCCTCTGGTAATTTAACATAGCTATTGAAAATGGTGATTTATAGTGGATTTTCGCATGAAAAAATGTGATTTTCCATAGTTATGTTAGTTTACCAAGAGGGTACAGTAGTGACTGGGTCAATGAAGTTGGTGTCTTTGAAATTGACTCTTTGATGACATTTCTCTGAAAGGTCAAGACGACGCTAATGGCTGAAGAGAATCTTGTGGCAAATCCACAAGCAACAACGTCAACCTGGGCGAACCATGCTGAACCCCGCAAAATGCGATGCTTTGCCAAAAAATAATAACCAGTCAACCTTCATCATATACCCTCTGGTAAACTAACATAACTATGGAAAATCACAATTTTTACTGGGAAAACTCACTATAAATGGCCATTTTCAATAGCTATATTAAATTCGCAAAGGGTAATCTTCATGAAGTTCCCCACGCCCCATGCTGAGCAGCCCAGCTGTCATCCAGGTTTCCACGTTCTTGTCCTTTGTCGACACTGGATTCACCTAAAGTGTCACAGGAACAAAGCGAGCTCATCCAGCTGAGCTCACCTATGGTTTTCGCGCCCAAACAATCGCTGCCCTCCGGTAAACTAACATAACTATGGAAAATCCCCATTTTTAATGGGAAATTCCACTATAAATGGCCATTTTCAATAGCTATGTTAGTTTACCAGAGGGTAGAAACATACCCAAAATATCCCACCATCCGATTCATCACCTTCCATTTAACAAAAAGATACCAGGTACACCATTGCTGTCTGATGCAGGTCCCGACAAAAGGATTCTCACCGCCGGAGACGTCCCAACAGGGCGTCCGGACAAAGTCGATGATTTCGCCCTCCTTGGAATGCATCTGCGTGGCTACCAGGGAGTCCGTAAAGGTCAGTTTCTTCATGGCCTTGTGCTCGGGGAAAGGCGGAAAGATCTGATCATGTTTTTGTTGGAAATTGTCTTATATAGTATATAATGTATATATATATAACCATGGAGATGGCAGATTTATTTGTTGGATAGAGGAGCCGGTTGGCAATTTTGATGGTAAACGGTGATAAGTATAGCATAGATGGCTGGCTATCAATGACACAGGGGGATGTAAAGCACCTAGCCCTGGAATTTCCATGAATTTCCAACGTGGATCCCCAAAAAATGGCTTAAGTGCCTTTCCAAACACATGTTTTAAAACTCTGACTTGAAATGACTCAAGAACGGGGAAGAATAAGAACATGTTTGGCTTTAGGATGACTTTGGCAAATAACTGCAAATGTGTAAGACCGGAAACCATTTAGGTCCAAAAATAATCAAAAAGAGACATATCTCACCACTTTATTGAGCAACCAAGGGCACACTTGCTAGTCGATGTACGGGATTGTTTAGCAATCCTGGAAGCCTCTTTTCTCTTACCATGCAACCGCGCTTTGTTCCAATGTTTCACCCACATTATCTTGCGAACTCTTGTCAAACATACAGTATATAGCCAATGGTAAACCCAATAGTAACCACCCCAACAAATGATGGTCCGCATATGTTGATATATAATGATATATAGTTTTGTATGCATATGTTAATATAGAGTAGTATTATATGTATAGTTACCCAATTTAACAGAATACCCATGTTTGCTGAATTTTCTTCGGTTTACCACACCACTTGTCCACTGCGGCCTCAAAGACTTTGGACAGGAACGGCTGCACACGCAGTGGATCCTGAAACGACACTGGCGCGGCTGGACAGCTCAGCATTTCAAGTGAGCGGCCCTTACAAATCAATTCAACAATCATTGGGCCAGGTGGGCTTTGAACTGCTGAAAGCTGGGTGCAACTAGCTAAGGTTAAGGAGTTCTTGTGCGGAGTGTTGGCCCCTAAAGGACCAATCATTCAATGTCTCTAGCTCAGTGTCAACAAATACTAGCTCACCAGCCGCCGGAGATAGGGTCAGTTGAACACTCATTATTCCTCGTACCGTCATTTTGTACAGAAAACGTGACGAGGTGGTTACAGCTTCACCCAAATGGCTGCTATTGATGTGAGTGGAACAGTCCCTCTCGAATTGAAAATCGTCATGAGAAAGGGCTCATTTGCATGGTTGCTTCAAACAGAGTATATGTCACATCCCAGTTGCACTTGTGATCTACTCCTATTCTATCTTGGCATAGATATCCTCAATATACTTCCATGGTCTGTGCTTGTACCCTTTGTATCCCTATCATAACACTGAAGTATCCCACAATTACCTTGATATGTTTCCGGTTGTTCAATTATGTTCCTGCGACACGGTGGTAAACCAAATGATCGTCTGATAGACCAGATCAACAAAACCCAAGGTTTCTGAAAGCCAATGATACAAGTGAAGTGTGTGGCATGTTATTGGGCTTACCCTCCTTTTTTTTCAGCTCCATGGCTTACTGGAAATCCCCTCAAACTATAGTTCGATGGATTTTCCCAGCTATAAAAACATCCATTATCATCCATTAATTATATCATTATCCTCCAGTTACGCTAGGATTTTCCATGGATTTTCCATGAATTTCTCCAGTTCCGGTAGGATTTTCCATGGATTTTCCACGTTTTCATCACCCTTTCGGGGAACCTTTTTTTCCGCCCGAAAAGCGCACCTTGGTCTGCGAGAGAATTTCCAGGAGCTCGTCGTTGGACAAAAAGTAGAAGCGGGCGAAGGCCGCGCATCTGGAGAAAATGATGATGTCCGGTTGGAGAGTTTTTGCTATTGAAAATGGTGATTTTAATTGTGGATTTTCCCATTAAAAATAGGTGATTTAATAGGTGATTTATAGTGATTTAATGGGATTTTATAGTGATTCAATTGAAAATGATCATTTATAGTGGGTTTTCCCATGAAAAATAGGTGGATCTTTCCATAGTTATGTGAAAGTTTACCAGAGGGTAATGGGAATAAACACAGCAATTTAGTCTGAAAATGATCATTCATAATGGTGTTTTAATGGGATTCAATGGTGATTCAACTAAGTATTTAATGGGATTTAATGGGATATATGATGATATACCCTCTGGTAATGGCTAACAGTTTGCTATTGAACATGATCATTTAGTTCGTGGATTTTCCCATTAAAAATGGTGGATCTTTCCATAGTTATGTAAACGTTTACCAGTATGCTGGTTGGTGGTGACTTAACCATCTTGAAAAATGATGGAGTTCGTCAGCTGGGAAGGATGACATCCCAGAAACCACCAACCAGTCAGTTTTTGGGACATATGGTTAATATACGGTTAATAACGGTTAATATCTGGTTATTATATGGTTAATGATGGAAACCACCAACAACATCAGTTTTGGGGGGAATTTAGATAACTAGTCAGTGGCACCACTCAATGTCTAGCTCATTGGCTCTTTTTTTCTCAGCTAGCTCATTGGCTCCCTCCCAAACACCAAATAGAACAAGTGTGACTTCCACAGCTGCGACTACGACAAAAAAACGACGTAACCGAGCTGAGATGCCCTGAAAATTCAGGTGGGTAACCATTTGTCAGGGCATCATCCCCTTCTTCATCAACCACCATTGGGGGTCATAAAAATGGGGATTAACATGATGGCCCTTTGGGGGTCATAATCCCCTTCGAAAAATAAACCGCCATTGGATTAAATCCACCTCGGAAAATCGCCAAAAAATCTGGCGCTGAGTTTGGAACTTGGTGGCAAGGTAGTCATCCAAACCCTTCTGCACCTGGGCTGATCCACTCTGCCAGTACAAAAAATATCAAAAACTATGGGGTGCTGATGGGAAATTGAATCTTCAAATAGCCTGAGGTAATCAGCTCCATGGCTTGCTGGAAAAGAGCCCATCTATGACTTCCTCCCGCAACAAAAACCTCCATGTACTTCAGGGATTTCCCAGTGTTTCATGACACCGGATTCATTCGGGGTTGGTGTTCCGACTGTCCAAGGGGCCATGTCCAAATCCTTGTTCACCACTTGCCACTGCTGCAACAAACCCTCCTGTGGCCAGGGCACTCATGAGGAAATGCACCATCTGGCAGTGTGGCAGTACTACTATTTGGTCAAGATTCACCTCCACCCTAATCAATGTCCATTTCAGGAACCTAAATTGGAGGTACCTATGCCGCCTATACCATATATAAGGCCTATATAATTCCCATTGACCTAAGGCCCAGAATTCGAAAGGTGGATCTACGAAGCTGTTGGCTGATGAACTGTTGGACTTCCCTGCGAACCTGTGTGCATTGCGTGAGCGCATGACCGTTGCTATGTACCCGGCCTCAGCGTTGAGGCGCCAGGGAGATCTGTTGTTCTTAAGTGGAGGTCATCAACGGAAAAACGAAAAACGAGTTGAATGCCATCAGAAGCTACAAACATCACACACCAAGATATGGTCCTGGTATTGCTTCAATGATATCTTCAATCAGCTTCGTGAAGGGCTTGAATCAGATTCAATCATGTGTGCTCTTTTTGGGGTGAGGGGATCACGATATGATCACGATGAAATGAAAGGCGCGCAAACAGAGGAAGCAAAACCCAATGTCAATCCAACTAGTCCTATATGGGAATCCACTCTAATTCTTTGGGAATTGTGGATGTTCATTCCCACCTTCCCCCTTCTTTGAGCTTCCGGCTCATGGTCTGGCGCCACTTGCCTGAGTTGTGAAGCAAGCTATGGTTTACCAAAGGGGTCATTACCCCTGGTGCCAACTCTCAGCTCCCCTGGGATCCCTGGGATCCCTAGGATTTTCCTGGGCCCTCCCGGCCATCCACCACTTTGAACTTCTTTCCTTCGGTGGGCAGCTGCTTCATGATGTCCGGGGAATCGAAGATGGGCTGCAGGTACATCCAAGCCTTGATGTGGTCCCAGGCCAGGTGGTACCATCTGGTTATGTTATCTATTTCTATAGGTAAACCATCAATTTTCAATAGGTAAACCATCTATTTTCAATAGGTTCACCATTTTCAATAGGTAAACCATCTATTTCTATGGGCCATGGCTTCCTTGGCTATGTTAGTCATAACCAGAGGGTAAATCTAAAAACCCGGAGGCTGAATTTTCTGGCTAAATTACTCAAGGTAAAATATATGGTTTAATGACTCATTTAAACCCTCCCTTGCTATCATAGCTATCTATAAATTCTACAGGTTGGAGCATGTTGGAGCAAGCCTGGCTGTGGTAAATCCAGCTGGGCAATGCCCGAACTTTCTATGGAGGGTTCTGGGAAAAGCATCGAAGTATGGCTGGATTCTCCAGCTTATGGAGCTGAAAAATCCATAGCCTGTCTGGCCATTCAGCCAATTCTGGAAACTTGAATGAGGACGCCACATAAACATACATAAACATACATAAACATACATAAACATACATAAACATACATAAACATACATAAACATACATAAACATACATAAACCAATCCAATCAAATTGTCAGAACAAATTGAGGCTCAGTTCTGGCATCATCGAAGTATTGAAACCACCAAGCTGTGACTTGAAGACTTGAAACATCCACCCCAGTCCACCCCGTCGTCTCCGTGGAACTCCTTTTGCCAAGCGTCTCTTTGGACCTTGAGCCATTGATCCAAACCTGATCGCACAGTGGGATGGCTGGTGCAGCCAATGGTGTCGACCAAAGCGCCTCCGTCCATTCTTTGCCACTACCCACCTTATATGGATAGCTGAATAGCTATGTCTATATACATGGGTATATCACTGTTAGGGGCGCACAATTGCCTCTCAAGTTCGCCGTCAGCTCACTATCCATCAGGACAATCCCATGTGTGCCTGGTTTAGACCAAAGTCATCAACCAGGAATCTCCAGTGTTCTAGTTCTTGATTGGTTCTGACTCCAGTTACAGTACAAATGCACGGCTAAAAAAAGTGGCATCATTTTCAGTTTAACCAAGTTTAACGCAAAAATTGATAAACCCCAAGATCATTATTCAGGGGACAATTTTACTGGTGATTTATCACTATTGTGGTAACCAGCTAACCCCGCGGGTACTCCGGGCTTGACATTTTGTCTATGGGAGTCCAAAAAATTCAGCCCCTCCTGGGTTTCACCAGGATTGCGCCGGGCTCCCTGACATTCTGAGACGTACATGAGCTTGTCATTCCACTCATCGATCTCCTCTTTGAAGGGCTTGTTGAAGGGAGAGAACCTAAGGAGGTGGCTGTCTCTGTGCTGACCCCGAGCCAGGCTGAAAGCCTTAGAAGTCAAAATTTGGCATCTTCCACTAGGATCACTAGGGACATACCCGATGGAAATCATCTCCACCAACGATCAAAATCATGTTTCCAAGCCTCAATGGATCATGTTTTGGCGCTTCCTACCAACCCTCACGGAGAATCTTGCCCCACCACATGGCAAAATCATCAAGCTGGGAGCCCTGACTGCATGGCCTGAGTGACTACGATCTGCTCGTCCAAGACCGCCATGACCTCCACGACGAGCTAGCAGGGGGATTTACAATGATTTAATGTGGGAAAAATCAATGGTTTAATAAACCACCTATGACTGGGAATGGTTTACGCTGTTTACACCACCTATTTAATCTATTATGATCTATTATGATCTATTATGGTGATTTGGGGGATGGTTTATGGCATTGTTTTACCATGTTTTACCCACATTACACTCATTTGGAACCATCGAATGGGGGTGTTCAATGTTAGGAGGATGGAAGTTATACTATGACTTGCAAAAGTTGAATGATCACACTCTCACATCATGAGGACTTGATTGGAGGATTCTTCCGCAAGTAGTTTGGAGTGAGCATTTTTGGTGGCACAGTTTCCTCCCATTTCAAGTGGACTTGCTATGACTTGGTCATTTGGTCCCCATCGTTGCGAAAGGTATGAGATTTGCAAGTAACTATAGTTTTTTCAAGCCAAGGTTTTAGGTCATTTGGTCCACTATAGTTTATTCTAAGCCACTTGGTTATTTGGTCCCCATAGTTTCATAAACCTTGGGCTGCCAAGTAACCAAGTAGATTTGCTTGAAAGCCCCATCCTTTTTGGTGAGTTTGGTCGTTGAAATTATGGTCCTACACAGTGCCTCAGGAACCACCCACCAGCCTCGTCGGCACCCTTGAGGATATAGGTGCCCTGCAAGCTGCGTCTGAAAATGTTCAAGAGGTCACAAATCACAAATTATCTAGACATGGGCCATCTATACTTCTATACCATAGCTATGGCTATCTTAAACAATCAGAGTAAATAACTATGCTGAAATCATGGACTTGGGGCCAGCTGAGCCCCAAGGTGGCATAGGTTGCCCATCTGGCACTCAAACATGGCAATGGCACATCCCATCTAAACCACCCCATTTTTACTATATGGATGTTTCTTTCCCGTTTCTACAAACGATTTGAAACCTCCATAAAAATAAGCTAAATAGAGGCTATATAACTATTTGAAACTATTTGAAACCTCCAATATAGGAAATAGATAGATAAACATATGCTATTTCCCAGCTTGCCATGTTGACACCAGGGTAACCCATGGCAATCCTAAGATTCCCCAAAACACATCCCGGGCGCACAGTGGTGCGGTAAGGCTCGCTGCAGTCGAAGTAGACCTTGTCCCAAGCTGCCTGACTGCGAAGCTCCCCAGATCGCTGGATGCTGAAGTGGTGTCCTATGGAAAATCCACTGAAACAAATCATTTTGATAGGAAAATCCTATAGAAAATCCTATGGAAAACTATTGACGTTATGGAAAATCCTATGGAAAAATCACCTAAATAAAAAAAATGTCATTGTCATGAGGATGTATCGTCTGGAAAATTAACACTTTGCTATGGGAAAATCACCATGTTTAACGGTAAACCATCTAGGAATGGGCCATTGTCCATAGCTACGGAGGCAATTGACCACCAAGAAACTTGCAAAAAAAAGGTGAAATTCACCATTCACACTTCTTTCATTACCATCCCTTCGTTTATTTTTTGCGGAAATCAAATGGGATATCCCACCATGACAGTCATGAAGAAGCACAGATTTCAACGGGATAAACTTCCATCCCGAGACGCCACTGTGAAAAAGCCGCCGCCTGCATGTTCTTCAACTGGTTTTCGATGTTCTGTTCCTGAAGATTCGCAACTTAGAATTGGATTTCTTCATTGTCATTTTGGGGGCCTCTATGGGGGATATTTTACATGATGGGGGATTAGATGATTAGACATACAGAGGCAGCTTCACGTCAACTGACAGCAGGAACAACTGGAGACATTCCAATTTCACGTCATGGTCGATTCTGGAACCGGAAAAGAAATCGGCACGTGGACATACCCAAACATGGTTCCAAAAGGAGCCCGATGGAGCCTGGACACCATTTCATCATACCCATAGGATCCATGGTGCTGGTATATATGCTAACATGACTGGGGTATATTGATGGGATCCATGTTACCATATATAACATACATGGATCCTATGGGATATTTCATCCATCTCAGTGAAACCAAATTGATGACCAGCCGACCTAACCGACATCCGATGCCCAACTTTGATCTGATGGGAGCCAGGGGGATCTCTGTTATACATGGCCGCAGGCGTCTTTGTCGCCGTAGTTGGTGTATAAACACCATTAACCAACAAACATAACCTAGAATTCCGTGACATTCCCAAGATTCGGAAGGTCCAGGAACATGATACACCGACTACTATATACATCTATCTACCATAATTCCCAGGCTGTGAAATGTATGATATGCACCTTGCCGGCACGATCTCCAATGTCCGCCACGGCGGCGGCGTGATCCACCAAACCCAACCTGGGTAAAACCAGGGACATTTTGGTCACCAGGTACCCTCTGGTCATCAAACACGGCTGGGAAAAATGGGGAGAAAAAAAACATAAATGGAGGTTATAGCATGTTATAGCTGGGGAAATCATCGAACGAAGTAGATTTTCCGGCTTGCCATGTTTGATTGCCAGGAATTATGGTGCCAGGGACAAAAATGACAGAAACATATCACCAGTCCCGATTGCACGTCGTCCCGGGTCACCACGAATGGTACAGCAGCGTGATCCCCAAGAAATAGCTATCCTGTAGTCCTGTAGTCCTGTACGCTAAATTTTAGATTTACAAAATGTATGGTGCGTATTACAAGCATTTACAAGCTGATCGAGAATGACAATACCGGGCTGCAAACAATGTCGTAGAAACATGCGGATGAATTAACAAACAAAAACATAACATGTAAATACAGAATAAATGTAATCTTTAATTTTTGATGTTGGAAAAGGTTTCATAGGATATCGGACAAAGTAATCATCATGATCAAATCATATCAGATCCAACACTGTACCAGGCTTTCTGATGGGGTGTTTCATGTTCTGAATGTGATGTGACCCATCATCACCAGCCCAGTTGTGAGGCTTCGACTCGATGAAGTTGTTCAACGTGAAGTTCTGGCAGCGATGGCGGCGACCAGAACAATTGTGAGTTGACTAGCATTACTAGCAAAAACAACTGCAACCTTGCAGACATCGCAAATGGTTTTGCAACTAAAAAACCAACAACTACGACATTCACTGGTTTGATGTTTCAAAACATATTTGCAGGAAAACGATTTGTTAAAACATCATTTAATGCCAGTTAACACCATCTAATATCACTTAACATCAAGTTGACATCATTTTTGACCAGGCCTCCATGCTCGGATGCACGCTGCTGCCGATCAAATTGGAGACTTGCTCCCAGTGTCGATCGGCCATCTCCTGGTTCCTGACATCGTAGACTTTGAGGTGCCAACATGGCCAAAGATATAGCACATAAGTCACATAACTATGGAAAGATCCACCATTTTCTAGCTGGGTAAATCATGGTAAATCCACAAATCCACTATTTCTATGGGCCATGTTCAAGTTCGCAAACTGTTAGTCATTGCCAGAGGGTAAGGAATTGGATGATTTTCTGTTTTTGTTGGGGAATCACTGACCCAATTTTCTATGGGCCCCATGGGGCCGAACCTCAGACCCACCACTAAAGGGACTTTGGGCGCAAAGTCGTCCATCTGCTCCTGGGGAGACCATGATGGACCATGATGAACCGGACCCTGACCCATGATTCCCGGGTCCCCTAAAGAGACCAAAGGATTCGCATCCCCAAAGGATTCCTTAGAATGATTATAGTTCATGCAAACTGATGATGTATGATGATGCGTGATGTATGATGATGTAGGAATGAAACTATATGAAACTGCCAGTCAGATTCCAAACTCTGCTTCCAGTAGTGGCACTTCCAAGATAGCCTGGTGGTCACCGACACTGGTTCAGCCGTGTTCAGCCGCGGGTTTTGGCAGGTCGGGTCCTTAACGGTCTTGGCAATTTGCAGCACCTGCACGAGCTATGCCAATGCAGCTATTGTCTGCCATTGATCTGTTTCAGTTGGAAACATGGTGACTCGCAAACCAACATATCAAACATCTTGTCATGTGGAACGCATCTCCCTCAATAGTTAGAACAAGACTTGAGGCCTATGAACATCCATTGAGCATCCACAAGCAGCAAGATTGGGTCGACTCTCTGATTCCGGGCTGCTCCAAGCAAAAATCAACGGCTTTGATTGAGCCGTCTTGAGCCGTCATCGCAATCCCATCTCAGGATTGTTGACCCAGCAAATTGGATCAAATTGGATGGTTTACCGTTGACCCGTTTAGGGCAAAACATGGCTAGCTGGAAAATCCACCATTTAAAATCGATGCTTTTCCCAGCTAGAGGATTTGTGAGGATTTCCCGGCTAGCCATGGCTAGCCATGTTTGATGACACCGCAGGGTAATCCTAATGATGATGTTCCCATGAAAAACCCCCATGGCCATACCACCATTCCTCCCCATCTTTGGATGGTAAAACCACCATATTTCATGATTCAAATCTCTATGGTTTTATGGGTACTTTATGGATACATCATGGATACATCCCCATTTTTTGTTGGTTGAATGCTGTTACATACCGCCATTTTTCATGCTTCAATTCCACCATGTCTTGGCTCGTGCCACACACACACCGAGGCCCGAGGCCCGCCTCGCCGCATCCGTCGCGCTTTTCGAAGGCCTTCACGGCTTTGAAGAGGGTCTTGGTGCCCGCCTCGGTGGTCGGTCATCCGCTGTAGGCACCGTTGTAGGCACGTGGATTTCATTCCTACCCTCAATGGATTGATGGGTCAAGGGAAGCTCTATGAGAATCCCATGAACATTCCATGAATTTCTCATGATCGAATCATCTCGGAGACCCAAAAATAAACCGACCATTTGGGGTTGATAGTTACCACCCATCAAAATGCTGATGTCAGGAATGCTTTCTGGCTTTAGGTTCACCACATCAACCCTTAGATCTTCCAAACTCCGCTGAAAAAAGTTAAACCACTTCCACTTCCACATAGTATGTGCTACTTCTGGTCACATCTTCCACATACTATGCACTACTTCTGGTTGCATCTGCTTACCAGAAACCATGAGTTTTCTGGAGAAACCATTGGTTTTTGATGGTTTTTGTATGATTTTGTTCCACCCAACTAACAGCTCTCCTGTCCCCTTTTTCGGTCCCCAACCGCCACAGAGCTCTCGCAGAATTTGGAGTCCACCTGTTGAAACGGACCAGTCCTCGGTGGTCCGTGTATCACAATTGGAACATATCCCAAAAACATGGGTTGAATATGGATTATATATGGATAATATATGTTAATATATGTTAATATTTTCCAATCATGGTTGATTTATTTGGGGGAATGCCGCCATGCCTCTTTGGGATATGTGAAATTTGATTTTGTTTATCTTAACCCACTATGAAGAATCTCACTATAAGCAATTTAAGGGTATGGATCAAAATCAAAGACCTGGCAAACCACAGATTTTAATCTAATAACAATTAATAACATGTATTAACATGTATTAACCATCCAATGATTGGGCTACCCAAGTTTGACCCATACCATTTACCAAAAACTTTGATCCAAAAAAAAAGGGATCTTACCATCCAATAAATTTTAGATCCACTTCGACCCTGAGAAGAATCCATGGCAAGGTCAAGCTGTTATCGCGATGATACCCCCAAATAGTAGCTAAGTTGATTTCTTTCACGGACATTTCACGAGGGCCACATATCGAACTGATGAAACATCACGGAAGTTACCCTCTGGTAATTTAACATAGCTATTGAAAATGGCCCATTGGTTTACCCAGTTAAAAACAATGTGATTTTCCATAGTTTTTTGTATGTTTACCAGAGGGTATAAACTTCAAACTGCGGTCACCACCTTCTAAGATAAACCATCCAATGTCATTGGGGTTAAGCATGGTTAAGCCATGCCCATCTGGCGATGTTGGTCTCTACACAGTCACTGAGCATCGCTGGTGGTGTGCGTTTACCCTTTGTCGGTGGAACAAAGGAAACGACATGGCCTTCATTAGCCTTCAATTTGTTGAAGACACCTATTCACCATGGTTCATTTATAACCTATCACATATCACCATTAACGTTTTTATGCATTAGACAATTGATGTTCTCCAATGTTGCTTTACCCCGAGAAATGGGATGATGTTCATTTAATGCCCCCGTCTATGGCTTGCTAACGGATACTAATAGGACAATTACTGGGTTTGCCACATTGTAACCTATATTATCTATCCCATACATAAGCCATCACACACACACATATATATATATACATACATACATATATATATGAAAAATGTAGATAGATAGATAGATAGATAGATAGGTAGGTAGGTAGGTAGGTAGATAGATAGGTAGGTAGGTAGGTAGGTAGATAGATAGACAGACAGACAGATAGATAGATATACACAGTATGTGTATATACATATGTATTGGGATAAGTATTGGGTTTGCCACATTGTAACCTATATTATCTATCCCATACATAAGCCATCACACACACACATATACACACACATATATATATATATATACATATATATATATATATATATTAAATATGTGTATATATATATACATATTATATTAAATATGTATATTTATATATATATACAGTATGTGTATACATATATATACAATATAAATATATATATATATATATATTAAATATATATATACAGTATATACGTACAGTGTAAATATATATATATACAATTGAATGGATTATTTCACCCCCTCTGAATTGGTTGCTGAATGGCTCAGGGTCCCGGGTGGACATCTGGGATCCCTCGCAGCCACTTCTTGGAGTCCTTGGTCCAGTTGAAGGCCGTCACCTGACACGGCGGATGTCCAAATTGACGCTTAGTTGGGGCAAAAAACGTGATTTGAGATGATCAAAAACAGAAACCAAGACACAGGTTGGATTGGAAGATTGAAAGGAATATAACTTAAGAAATAATTAAAACCTATTCAATTCGTATAGGTGTTTGCCTGTCGTTCTTTTGAAGGCTATGTTGAAACAAATGCTCACAACAACACGCCACAAACCGAAATGCAGTTTGGAGCAGATTTGGTGCTTATACTTTGGATGTTCCCCCAATCCAGGCAGACCGAAATTGGGATTGTCCATCAAAAACTCTACAATTTTAGTAGGAAATCCTGCTAGAAACTCTTCGCCATCAACTCTTACTGGACTAAGTCATGCCATGCACTTACAGGAAACTGGTTTAAACTTCAGCTTTTTGGAAAGGGATCATCTGAGGACCAAACCCAAAGCTGAGTGAAAGGCTCCCACCTGCGAGCGAGGTCTCATCCAAATCCTCTACTATTCCTACCCTCTGGTAATTTAACATAACTATGGAAAATCACCATTTTTAATGGGAAAATGGCCATTTTCAATAGCTATGTTAAATTACCAGAGGGTATTCCACTTCCTCCACAGCTGTTCATGGCCAAAAAATGCCAGAAGCTTAGCCACCAATCCATCCAAACACGTCCACACAAAAAAAGCCGAAGCCCCGCTGCCAAGGAACTCTTTCGTCAGCTGGGCAATCATGCTGTAGTCCGTGACCTGCATAAACAACCCCCTCTAGGATTCACCTGTTGTCTCCAGTTGCCACGTAACTTGTATACGGGTGAAGAATAGTTTACAGAGGAGCAAAAATGCATGACAGCAGAAAAAATCGTAGAAAGGCAGAAAAGCAGAACAGCAGGATTTTCGCAACAAGCGGAAAAGCACGGAAGCAGAAAAGAGAGAAACAAGAAAAGCAGAGAAGCAGGAATCAAGAAAAACATCCTAAACCTTTTTTTTTTTTTTTAACTCAAAAAAATAAAAAAAAAACCCTCTTTTATTTCGGTGACATTTTTCGCCCAAAAAAAAACAAACGGCCAG
>Ga0126342_10005123_pt1 | contig 22718 bp, 15 predicted proteins | sample Cyp1metagenome_FD_92528 | JGI IMG/M metagenome (GOLD analysis project Ga0126342, IMG submission 92528) | Coral microbial communities from Lord Howe Island, Old Settlement Bay, Australia - Cyphastrea 1 metagenome | ecosystem: Host-associated > Invertebrates > Cnidaria > Coral ...
AATAATAATAATAATCATCATCATCATTATCATCATCATCGCCATAGCCATCATTATCAATCATCATCATCATCATCAACATCACCATCATCATCATCATCAACAGTAACATCATCATCAACATGATAATACAATCTCCTTTTACTCCCCCCACACTGTTTGGGGCCTCTTGCCGGCATAATTTTTCATTTCCTTTGCTTTTGCTTGTAATAGCGTTTCAAGGCATTTCTAGGGAGCTCCAAAAGACTGAAATTCAATATCTACGCAACTTCACTGAAAGGGAACTTTGAGTTTCCGTCGAAGTGTTCACTGGCTGACGTGTGGCAGGGAGTGCGAAACTCTGCCAACCAGCAAATGATCCTCCGAACTTGCGAGGCTTTAGGAGTGCAGGAGCCATCATTGTTTACTCAGTTTATTTTTTTTCCGATATTTTTGCATGTTTGCTTTGCAATCTATTGCAACCAAAACCGGTGGAAATTGGAAGCATCTGATGGGTGAGGAAGTTTGGTTTGTTCCTCCACCTCCTGGAGTGAAGTACCGTGCCACAATGGTGCGTTCACGCCATGCGTCGAGAGGTGCCGAAAGGTGCAAATCTGAAATGCGGACTCGTTGATTTCCAATCATGTCTCCTCTATTTATGCTTGAAAAATGCGTTCCAAGATATAGATAGTTTTTCACCCTTGGCATGTCTTCAGGATTCTGCGCTCAGCCGATTGGGGCTTGCACTTGTGAAAAAAAAACTATGAATGAAAATCACATGTAATCAACATATCCGCAGGCTGTTTGAGTGTTTGCTTGCTTGTCAGCTTGCCTGCTTCATGGTTTGCTTGCTTGTGTGCGCTAGTATCCTTGAGTATCCTTGAGTATCCTTGAGTATCCTTGAGTATCCTTGAGTATCCTTGAGTATCCTTGAGTGCTGTATGTCAAGCTCCGCATGACGACAAGCAACTTAGTCAACGGCCTTTCCTCTTGTGCAGCACAATGTGCGCGTTGAGCGCGTGCCCAGACTATACAAGCACTTCGCACACCTTCACCGCCAAAGGAGCCATCAAATGAACCTTGCACAACCGACAGCATCGTCCAACCCAACGGGCCAAAAGATCAATCAGAGTTCAGACCTGGATATGCAATGATATGCATGGACTGAAAGGACTGAAACTGCATACAGGCGCAATATTGCAGAGCGTAGCCATGCGTAGCCCTTCCAAATGAACGAAGTGAACCTCCGAGATCGAATCATCTTCAACTTCTTCAACCTTCATTTCATTTTATTTTAGTTGCAGTGAAGGTTTCTCACCCTACGGCGATTTGCCTCGGCAGAGGACAGGGCGGGAGTTTCTCTGCAGATGGTCAACAATGGTCAACACACGCATACATACATATAAGTTACATATACAGTAGATGTATAAATATATATATATATACATACACATGTGTTAATAATATACATATACATACACATACCCAAGATCGATCAAGATCTCTTTTGCTTCATTTCTTGGGTGATGATCTGGGAGCTTGACATGGTGGGAGGCTTCAACCATCCATGTGTGGCCTGCAGTACTTTTTGGTTGTGATTGTGGAGAGGCTTGAAATGAAACGTATTTACTCATGCATAGAAGCACACACACACACACCTTTGCAATCCTTTGAAAACCTTTTCTGGCTTTGCCAGCAGGCGGTTGCAGAAAGCTGTCGGGCAGAAGGGCGGGAGCTGTGGGTCTCGTACTGCCCTCCAATCAGGCTCGACTTAATAAGTTGTGAACTGTGAAACTATCAACAAAACTTTGAAAACAGGAAGCACCTGCAACCGCTGAGCAACTCCTCTCTTGATGCAACCTTTGCAAAACCATGACCTGAGGCATCCTGAAGCTGAAGCGCCCGCTGACAAAAATCCTGAAGCAATTCCGCTTGTTGCAGGGTGCGCATCCTTGGAAATATTGGAAATCTTCAGGCTTCTTGCAAATCCTTGCAACAGTTAAACAACTGGATACATTTGGATACGTTTGGATACACGATGATAGAAACCAAACTGTGGTGGTTACTGAGTGTTCACAGGTCAGTACCATCTCCTCTTCCTTCACTTGCGCTGGTGCGGTTTAGCCTTTGCAGGGCCTGGGCAGGGGTAGGTTCCATACAGACCAAGCGGCACGTGTAAATCAAGATAGCAATCTTGACTTTTTAAGGATTTTCGCAGCAACTATTCCTAGTGAAAGAGAATGCACATACAATGGGCGCAGCGGGAACAGTTGTTTGTGACTGGGGAGCTTCATGGAATCACAGTAGAAGGACAACACAGACCCAGAAGAGGGAGACCAGGCATCCTGTGTGCATGAGTTGTTGGTTGGGAGGCTATGGCGGCCCAATTTCGATGTACTGCAGATCGAATCATAGAGGATCAATCAGGGCAGAAATTGTGCAAGTGCACCAGCCCACTATTGATAGCAAGCATCAGGATAATCGTCCAAATTACTTGGAAGCTAGTTCCGGAAAGCCGACTTGGCTTCAATGACACATTGTCAGATGATTGTGTGCTAAATGATGGAAATGCTGCAGTGCTTTTCTCGCAAACACCTGTTGCATCCTCATGCAGGTCCTCGGAACAGAGGGAGATGGCATTTCCACTACCATGCTGGACCTGTCAACTCGTGCAGTGCGCGCAGGGTTTGCTGGTCAAGGTTGTGGTGCCACAAGGTGCCAACTAATTTGGTCATGACCAACATGCAACATCACGCAACATCACGCAACATCAACATCGTGTAAATCTCAAAGGAACTCTTCAGATTTGCGCTTCTTCAAAATTGAACTTCCCTGGCGCCTGGGTGTTTTGAGTTGGGATGGGGAGTCCTGGCACTTTTTGTTTCAGGCTTGCCTAGGCCATAGTGACATAGTGTCAACGGAAGTGTTTAAGCGTTCTTTTGATACGATGGGCAACCCGTCAAGATTCTTGACTAGGCTCTGTAGCAAAGCAAGGGCAAACAGGTCATCCACGCTACATTCAATTTTGTCAACAAGCTTTTTGCATCTTTTTGCTGTGCATGAAACAATGAACATTGATCATTGATCTATGGCGTGGATGAGAGAGGTATTCTTGCCTATGTATGGCTTTGTGCAGTCACTCAATGTAGCAGTGCGGCGACTTGGAATTCCGGACTAAACAGATTCATCGACAGCAAACTACACGAATATCTTCAAGAAATTCAGCTCTATGTGAATTGTGTTAGAGGGATATTTTGTTGTGATCTTTCTTCTTTGTGCAAAAGGTTGCCTGCGGAATGCTGCTTCAGCGTCTCTTTGACTTATGTCCTCAAGCTCGCGGGGTATGCCTGAGCATGTTTTGCTTTTCCAAGCTGTTGTTTGTTGCAGACTTTTAAGTTTCCTGACTTGGTACGCTGAATTGACATTGTCCCATTCATATCTTGTGTTTGAGAGTTGAAAGCAGTAGCTTTGCTTGACAGGACCTCAGCCAAGCAGCCCGAGAAAATCTTGTCCTAAGCTGAGCAGCTGCTTTCAGATTTGCTGGATTTCTCGATCGCAAGCTTTGTATATGAACTTTGCACTCTGGAACTCTTATGGTCTCTAAAGTAGCAGAGTTCAATTCGATTCTGATTCTGATTCTGTTTCGATGGGCCGATGTTTCCTTATCTTGACATGTTCACCTGTGGCATGTGTCGTTGTCTCGCCTTGTACGTTTTTTCACCCTGTCTTCTTTTCGGCACCAGCCTGCTCGTTACACTATGGTTTCAAGTTCAAGGATCTTTCTCAAGTCAAGACAGGGTACTCTATCACTTGCATGTTCTGTGACAGACATGTTCCCGAAACGTCATTGAATTTTAGCTTGCCTTTCTGGGCTTTTGTGTCAGCAGTCATGCAGGGTCCTTCATCAACATTGACGGGTCAAGACTACCTTTTGTGTTTCTTGTGCGAAGTCACGCTCCTGAGCTCACATTCTGGATGGTCTCTCTTTCATTATGACACATGGTCGACACTGCGCCTTCGTGCAATCTACCTTTCGTCTTTGAAACGCATCGCGCTGCTTTTTTGGGCTACCGGTGACGCAGAATTGACATAACAGTTTGTAAAGTCCTGTTTGCGTACATTTTCATTGGGGTGCTTTTCAAATCCAACGAAAGAGGATCGGATCGATACTTCTTTGGTGCAATTTTGCTGCCTCACGGAATAGCTCTGAAATGAACAGTGACTGAATTGGCAATTCATTTTTGGCTTTAGAGGTCGGCTTAGCTTTGGAGGTCAACTGCAATGACATCAATTCTTCGCTCTGGCCGTGCGTTTTTGCAAGATGCATTCCATTCGGCAAAGAGGGTGAACACCTGCAGCCGGCTATTTTAGTCTTTCAAACGCTGCTGGGTGTATGTTTGCTGGAATTTACTTGATGATCTTTCACTTGCATCTGAGGCGCTATCTGCAAGGACATTGAGACACAAGAAGGACTCTTGTGCCTTCAAAGTTCCATTTCAACTCTTGGAGTGACTGGAAGAACAGAGTTCTATAGTACATATAGTACATACAGGCACACAATATTTGTGATGATGTATGTATACTTCAATACAGCATATCAGACCACATATTTACACTATATATTATTTACATAGTATAGGACATTTGCTTCAGACAGAAAGAACATGGAAGAACTTCGCAAACAAAATTAATGGCAAGATCCAGGGAGCGCCGAGCCGGGAGCTGCAAAAGGTGCCTTCCAGAAACCGAAAGAAGTTCTGAAATCCCCGTCCCGATCGTCCTGTGGCCCCGTCTTTTGAATTCAAATCATAAGCCCCGCGAATTCGGTGAATGATGTAGTTTCGTGTGGTTCCGTGTAGTCTTGTAGTTGGAGTCAAATCCTTGACCGTGTCAAATCAAAGCTAGTTTCACACCAAAGAGCTCAAGTTCTGCCCTGGAAGCCTAGTGACATCAGACAGGCTCTCGGGTGTCAAAATGGACCTAGCTCTGTAGGAAGCATTGTGCAAAGGTGGATTCGGCCACAAATCAACATCATCAACATCCTGTTTATTGTGCATATTGAAAGATATTGAAAGATTGGTTGAAAGGTTGAAAGGCCTTTCTTGCTTTGCCTCATCTTCTCGGGTTTGAGCTGACTAGAGAATGTGCGTGCTGTGCAAGGCTGTGCAATGTAAAGACAAGTCACTGCTGTGCTCTTCAAATTGACATGTCACCCATGCTTTTTTAGTTTGTGAAAATTTGTAAACATGTTACATAGCATGGCACTGCTTGCTAAAAGAAGAACTATTACTGTAATTATTACATATTATTACTACAGTCACGAGCAGATAGCTGGAGAAGATACAGCCAAAAGACAAAGTCGTGTCTTTTTTTTAAGACATGACTATATTTAGTTGCGGCGAAGCTTTCCCTGGAAGTCGTGCCTTTTTGCAAAACGCAGGGGAACTCTGGTGATCTCAGCGCGACCATGGTTTTCAGTGTTTTAGTGTTTTTCCCGAATGCGTAGCGAAGGGTTCCCGTTTATAGTCTGGGGGGCTGGGGGCTGGACCCTTGTTCGCCTCCAGTTGCTCGGAAAAGGGAAAAGAACACGCCTGCCCAGCGGGCAACTGGACACTCTATAGCAGCGAGCCGAGCCCATGCCATTTGAAGATTTTGCAGGATGTGGCCGATGTGGCTCATTCGGATGAGTTCGACGTCTCACTTGACTTTGGCCTTGGGCTGAGAAGAATTTGTGAATTTGCATTCCATTCTTTCTGACTTGCCGCCCTTGTTTTCTTGTTCCAGGCCTCACCGAGCAACAAGAAAGCGCAAAAAAGGGCTCGCAGGGCTTTGCCATGCTTCGCCCATACATGGCAGTTGAGTACTCGCCCAGGGTGCCCTTTCTTTGATTTTTGATACCAGGATTCAGAATCTTCTATAACCTATACTGACAATTACAAGCAAAACATGTCGCACTCACATCAGATCCCTGTACATGCAATTTGCCACATTATGATTCGAAGAGCTAGGGAGTGCTGAAATTTGTGGAAGTCTGTCTTCACTTACCATGGGAGGCCAGCATTCAGATTTCAGCCTTCGTACTAATTCGCTCGTGCCAAAGGAAACAAGGATTTGAAACACAAAAGCACGCCATGCCTGCTTTTGCTTAAGACTTAGATGACTTCTATAGATGTATGCGGTCCTTGATCTTGAGCTGTGGCATCATTTTGTATATAGTTTGCTGGTTTGGCTCTTGGAAACACTTTTCTCTTGATTTGGCTGTGCCACCACTCCTATACCCTACGCAAACCTTCGAATCATAGACTTTCTACTTGTATATGTGTGTGTACAAATATATATATATATATATATATATATATATAATATTATATATATATATACATACATGTATACATATATAAATGTATAGAACATATATACATACACATATGCATATATATATAAATAAGGGCAATGCATCAATGCACGTACTAACAACTGCACGTGTTGTATTTGGTGGGATGGCCTTGATCAACCCTGACAAGCGGTGGCCATTTGGGCTTGAGGAGCCTGGTGCATTTGGGGAGCGCAGTTAATTGACATCGGGGAAAAGTTTTACCTGGGAATATCTGGGAATGTAACGTGATTGCACCTTTGGGGCACATGGAAACGAATACCGCTCCAACGAGGGCTGGACGGATTTGCAGCGCCATTTGGAAAAACTGGCAACGAGCTTGGGCGGTTGGGTGGGTGTCAAACCAGAACGTGCGTAGTTATTGATATATATATATATATACATACACACATACACATGTATACATATAGATAGATACGTTGATATACGTGAACGTGAATGTGAACGTATTAACGTAGTGCAATTCAATCCAATGACACGTAACGTAGTGGTATGGTATGGTATGGTGTGGTGTGGCATGGTACGGTATGATATGGCATGGTATGGTATGCCATGCTATGGCATGGTGGCATGCTATGCTATGGCACGGCATGGTAGGGTATGATTTGTAAGTATATAACGTATGCAACGTGATGCGCAAGTTAAGGTAGGTAGCTTGACGTGACGCAATGGCATGTAAAGTTATATACAGTATGGTATGGTCTGGCACCGCATGTCATGGTGTGGTATGGTATAGTACGATGCGGCACAGTATGGTATGTATTTGTGCTTTGACTCCTTCTTGGTGTTACCTGGAAGAGCAAACTGTCAAGTGCCTGCACTGTCTCCTCGGAACGGCTTCAAGAGACACTTGTGGGATCAACAATCAGCCGTAGCTGTCCGTCTCAAAGGAAGGGTCTCACATAGCTGGCTGGTTTGATTTCTAGAATCAGATCAAAATCTGAAACTTGAGATAAAGTTGTACCTCACCACGAGCCGCTCGCAATTCCCATGTCTGACTGTCTTCGGATTTAAGCAGTGGGCTTCCTCTTTTGCAAACAAGTCACGGATTCTTTGCCATGGCCTCATGGGAATCCTTGAAGGCAAGGGCAAAGGCCTGGCATTTTGAGTCAGAGCAGAATTGTTCCAGCAACCTGTTACGGAAAGTGACGTAAAGTTATAAGTTGCAAAGAAGTGATAGGAGTGTCATTACAATGGCCTCTTGAAAGAATATGGAATGCGATATATGCGAGATTGAGGGTTTTACAATGTTTACACCCCGCCGCTCGAACGGATCTGCTGCTCTGGCCTTCGGAATCGTATGGAACATGTGGAACATTTTTTTGAAAGCGAATCAGTTTTTATCACGAAAACTAGCTGCCAGCTGAAGTCCCTCGTGCTTTAGCAAGGTATTGGGGGTGCTGGAATCTCCAATCGCGAGAAACTTCTCAAGTAACTACCCCCTCCTCTCCCCCCCGGCTGGTTCAAAAGTTCAAAAGTGCGTGGGCTCAATCTTCCCCGGGAACTTTGGAATGTCGGAGATGTGCGCTGAAGATAAGAAGTGGCCACAAATGAAGTCGGTGAAAGTAAAGAATTCTGTTTAGACATGTTCAGGACACGGTGGGGAGTGTTGCTGAATTGTGATCTTGCTGGAAACTTGCTGAATTCTGACTTTACAGTGTTGAAGCGAGAGACCTAGTTCGAATGACCAGTAGGTTTGACAACGAGACTTTCAACATGCATGCCCACATGCGGGCAATCGCAATGTTGGGTGAAGAAGGGTCCACGTGCTTCCTGCCAGGGCCTAAAGTCCGATCTGGACACAAAAATGCAGGACCGAGCCGAGCAAGCTGACCAAGCCGACCAAGCCGACCAAGCAATTGTGTTTTTTGTGTTTTGACTTCATCGAACCACTGCAGATACTGCAGTCTCCCGTGAGGGAGATGACGAAAAGGCGTCGAACAGTTTCATTCTGAACACTGCATCACGCAGCATTCAGAATGAAACTGTTTCCTCAAAAGGTTTCAATCGGCTGACTCCAAAATCTCCAAAGGACCTTGGGCGATTGAACAAACGATTGAGTTCAGCCACAGCTTCCACCCCTGCCGATCGCGTTGCCGAGCTGGACGGGTGGGCACCCAAAAGTAGAACTGAAGGGTAACGAAGCACACAAAAGCAAGACAAGCAAGACAAGCACTTGCTGAGAAAACTGGCAACATGATTTCTTCCTCAAACTGTGACGAATGCGACTTGCTGCATTCTACACTTCCCCCGGTTTTGCTCTTTCTACTTAGGCAGATCAAGCTGGTTGTCGGACTTAGAGAAGAGGCAAAGCTTGCAGAGGATGCCCGTGGCGTGCTTCTGTGGGTGGGCAAGCCAACATGGATGTTGCCATTGCAGGTGGAACGGGGGCTCAGCCAACTTGAGGACTGCAGAATACTGACACACTCATTCGAGTTGAAGCCATCCAGTTTTGGGAAATGAATGACTCAATAGAATGTTGTGAAGTTTGCAGTTTTGACCATGGTAGAACAGTGACAGACCGGTGACACGACTGACAGGAGTGTGACAGGACGTTCAAAGTGACTTTTCTGCCAGGAGGCCAGCGAAGCTCTTGCAAACGTGGCTGCAACAAGCGCCCAAGCTGCCCAAGCTGCTCAATTTCGAGAGACTCAGCAGGACTGAGTCATGAGTGTGAAACCTGTGCAGAATGAATCCGACTTGTACAGTGAGGCAGAATTAAGAATGATCATCTGAAAGCCGAGTTGAATCATTAAAAATTTTGGTTGATAGGCTAATATAGGAGTTATAGTACCAATTTATTGGGGATTATATTGAATGATAACCGATAACCAACTGTAGAATGAGATGGGATAGGGTGGATAGAGGTATTTTGAATGGCTCAGTTGAGGAGATGCTTCGAGACTTTAAACGAGTGGCGCAAAGCATCGACCACCAGTACCAGCATGCAAGGCCCTTCTGGCCCTTCTTTGTGCAGTCTGACCAGCCTCAACCTTGTTTGGAAAGCTTTTTGTCGTGAGGCTTCTTCCGCATTCCAAGCCACACAAGCCAGGGACACAGGAATGATGAGACTGAACATGGTTGAAGCCGTGAGAACGCTTTTTTAGGTTTGCTTTCTCACATGGTCTGATGACAGCGTAGTTTCCTTGTTGTTTGCCGAGGTCTGTTGTCTGGCTGGCATGTTCGTCATGCACACACACGCACACATAATATATATATATATATATATCAGCATTTGTCTCTGCGTGTATGTGCAAATTCACTTTTGCATAGCGCAATATGTAATACTATGCAATACACCAAATACACAGTACATTTTTACTCTGGTGCAATGAAAGCATGCGTGGCATTGGATTTTACGACACAATTTGTTTGCGTAGAACAATTTTTCCAGTCGTGCACGAAGTGGCACAATGCACAGGATCCAGAAGATGGTCTTCTAAGGGAACGTGACCTGGCGAGCAAAGGCCAAGAAAGGAGGGTCTGAGCTGCTCCTTTTCATATTCCATCATATTTCCATTGCTTTCTTTCTCTCACACTGCCTTGTTTTCACTTTTTTCGTCACATCGCCTTGTTTTTTCTTCGTCGTGCGGCAAGCTTTCTAGTTGGGTTTCAACTCAGGTATGGGCCTCAACTCATCCTTATCAATGGCAGATGAAATCATCGGCCAAGCCACCACCACCAGAGACATGTTGATGAACCAACGGAGTGTGCCTCTATTGCACTAGCTGTACTATGTACCACTCTGCCATCGCTGTTTGAATGGAATGTGACGTGGATCACGTCACTGGCGCCCATCATCAGCGTTTCTAGTATATGGGAACTGCAAGAAAGCAGCGGAGACTCAAACTTGATATCAATTACTGGACAAACCTTAGGTGCAGCCTGCCAGAGTAATTCCGCATTAGCTGAAAAAAACATGTAAACCAAATGCACTAAGAAACAACACATACAGGGAGCTCCAACACAAGCTCAAGGCAAAAAAAACATGACGCATAGATGTGACAAATGCACGAAACTTGCACGCAGGACATAGGTGCAACTGGGTTGCTTCTAGCATTTGCTACTAGTAGATCTAGTAGCTGGGAAATCGAAGCATGCTCGTGCCCTGCAAACTTCTGAACATGAATTGATGAGTGAAGGCAGAGAGTTGGGTAGTGCCCTCAACAGAAGTGCAAAATGAGGAGTAGGCCTTATGCGGTAGAATGGTTTGTTAGACAAGCTGGGGGGGCCATTTGGCAAGGTCACTCGTTAGGCCATTTTGGCCCTCTCAATGTCATCAGCGATCCAACCAGTTGTTGCTGTAGTGGTGGGGCGTCTCATCTTCAGAATGGGAGTAAGACCCTCCGAACCCAAAACTGCGGACATGACAGGAATGAACCTTTTTTTTTTTTTTTGGATCATGGAGATATTAAGGTTTCGGCTCCGTCGGGGTGCCCCCCAGTAGGTTTCCCCCCCGGAGTTCTTAGCCATAGCGGGCCGGCTGCCCGCGGGAATCCCTCGACCTTGCGATCCCTGGCTTGCTGCTGATTTGCTTCATTGGCTCCCGTTGGGTACGTAAGGCAATTTACAGTGCATTTGGGCTCTCTGGTTCTGAAGTTTCCTTAAACTTTTTCTGGCCCATTTGCGCTCAATTCATATTTCAGGTGTGCAACTGAACTGGCATTACCCTGGTTGTCACACAGATTCCTTTTATGCAATTGATTTTCCTGCTGTTTGCGATTTTCATCGGTCACTGCAAATACAACGGCTTCTATTTGGACATTGAGGAGGAAAGCAAGGCGTTCCAGATCTCTTGCGCGCTACCTTTGGTGGCAAATTCATACAGGGAAAAGGAGTGGCAGTTTTTCAACTTTGCTGTGGATCAGACAAGTTTTGAATCGCCATCATTCCAAAGACCCTGCATTATTGAAGCGAGTAGATTTTTGGATCAACAAAGTAGCAATGTCGACTCAAAAGAATGCCGGTTGGTTATGCCAGTGGTGTCGTGTCATGAATGGAAAACATGCGAACCACTGCCATCATTGTGGTGGTCGTTGGGATGTAGTCGGAAATGCAGCAGAGACTTCCTACGATCAATGGGAAGGCTGGGAACAAAGGGGCTATTCAAACTCCAATCAGAGAGGACAGTGGCCCAAATCTCCCAGGAAATATGGGAAGAACAAAGGGAAAGGCAAAGGGAAGAGTCCCAGACGCCACAAGAATGCAGACAAGAAGCAGGACACGCCACGTCAGAATGCTTCAGAGCCAGCGCAGGGCATGGGACCGCCATCCACCATGCCCATGAATGCTGGCACCACCTGGATGCAAGCAGCGCATCAGATTACACCGGCAGTTCAGCCGCCTGCTGCTACCCCAGCAGCAACAACCGCCGCTCCGGCCCTGCCACCAGAATACAAACCTCTGATAGAATCCTTGAAGAGAAACCAGAGCAAGGGTACCTTACCGGAGGATGTACAGCAGGAGATGAAGACTTTGAAAGTCAAAGAGGAGAAAGAGCAGACCAAAGAGATGTTCCAGGCGGTCAAGAGCCTCAGCAAAGCCAGAAGAGAGCTCAGAGAAGCCCACGATGGAAGGGCGCAATTGCATGCGCAATGGCGAGCCTTTCTGGCCTTGAGTGTCACGCAGTGGCAGGAATTCACCCATCAATTCCAAACTCAAGAAGCAACAGCTATGAGGGTCATTGGGGAAGCACATGCAGCCTTGGAAGAGGCGAAGTCCCAATTCGAGGACAGCAAAGTCACAGCTGTATCTGCAGAAGCTGGTGCAGATGTGGAAGTGATTTCGGAGGAGGACCAAGGAAATGCGGAGACCAACGCTATGAAGCTCCAGGATGGGCTGCGCAATCTCACCACTTCCTTGCAGGCCTTGTCCACCGAAGCAGAACGGATTCATGCAGAAGAACAGGTCAACAAGAAAGCTCGGCTGGAAGGACCTGGAGATGCTGCAACAGTTCCAGGGGCTCATCAACTCGAGCCTTTTGCGTTGCCCGGCACCAAGCGACCTTCGAGTGCGGGTGCCTAGGGCGTTTGTCCCTAGCCGGAGCTGCCAGAGTTTTTGTGATGAAATGGAATCACACCATTCTGGAAGAGCCATCATTCCTTTGTGAATGGCAAGCAAGGTCAGATGCACTTCTGCTGTCCTTTCAATGTGGTACCATCTTGGGGAACACACAAACCTCTGGTCACAGGCGGCTACAATCACTTCGAAAATTGAATCGACATGTGTCCTTTTCGGATGATGTTACAGTGATGTGCGTGTCTCCATCAGCCTTTGCATGTGGGATTTTGCATTGCACGCATGGACATGTACAATCTTCTATTGACCACCTTACTAAGCGCATAGCTACAGAGAGTGCTCCGCTGTCTTTTCTTTCTAAGAAAACGGCCGTGTTGAGCTCCTGCAGCGATGAAACCTCCCTGATGCAGAATCAGATCATGTATCAACCTCAAAGCCACAATGCTTTCGAGGGCCCTGCATGGTATCCCTTCCATGCTGACCCAGCCAATCAAGAAGAACCCTCTGGAGATGAGCATGAAGATTCGTCTGATGAGGAATCTTCCAGAGGCAGCGGTCATGATGACGATGATCCTGATTCAGATCGAGCACCACACCCTCCAGATGAAAATAGTGACCGACAATCTGCAGTGATGTTCCATATGGGTGACGATCCCATTCATGCAATGCTGTATTGGGTTGATTTTGGCACTATGATGACAGAAATTGCTTATCATTATGGGGTAGGACGTGAAGAGGTTTTGGCATGCCATGAGGTCGTTGTGCACCCTCTTGATATTCCAACTGGCTGTTCACCCCTGATTGTGCAAATGGTTTACGACATCCCAGTGGGCGACACCTCAGCTCTCATTTTGCTGGACATTGAAACTCATGGGCAGCATATGGAAAATCATTACCAAACGGGACCAAGAGCTGTGAGACAAGTTATTGCAGTCCCAGCACGACTCACAAGACATGCGTTGCTGATGCGGGCACGTGTCTTTGAGTACTGCCGCTTGGAGCACTACAGGTGTTTGGTCGAACATAACCATTTGCCTTGGCACATGCAATCCACTCTGCCCAGGGAAGTCAAACATGGAGATTACCTGAAGATCAGAATTCCTCCACCACGTTTGAACTCAGCTTGCACTGATGATGCATTGGAAGACAGCCGACGACTTGATGTTGCTGATTTTTGGAGCCAGTATTATGTGCCCTCTAGCTCTTCGTCCGAATCAGTAGGGTATGCTTCAAATGTTTCCCCTAGCTTGATTGACTCTGATGACATTCGAGCTGAATTTGGGTTACCAGACGATGCTGAGGAATCCGTTTCATTGATGCAACGTTCAGCGTCTGCAGCTGCATCATCCAGTCAAGCACCAACACCCAGCGCCTATCAACAGTCGCTGGCTGCAAACAACACCTGTGTTTTGGAATTTGACCCTTTTAACACGCTGGTCAGGCCTTTGTGGTACCATGCGCTTGTCACCACCATGTTTGATTTCGGGGCAATTGAAGATGCCAATGAGGGCCCAGTAGTTTATATCAGCACATGGTTTGTCAAATGCGATGAAGAAAGCACAAATGAAGATACACGCATTGCCAGGCTTGACACCATGGCCAATTTGTGGGTCAATGACATCCAACAACTTTGGCAAGACAAAATAATTGCTGGGCTTCCATTTTATTTCACATGGGTGCGTCCCACACCTGTCACATCACCACTTCTCCGTACGTCAGGACATCTGATTGTTTATCAGTTTCCTCGGCCTGAAATTGTGCCTGCTTTGATCAGCATCCATTTCCAGGCTCTGCACCATGACGGAGCATCACTTGCTGTTATTGCCATCCGTACTGATGCCACGCCTGAACATGTTGTTGGATTGGTGAATTTGGAACGAGTTTGCCGAGGCAGGAAGTGTACGTTCCATCGAGGAGCAATTGGCTTCACATTGAACGATCCTATCCAAATCGGGGAAGGATTGAAGCTTGGGATACCACCGCCAGGTGGACGAGCTGATGTAGACATCGTTTTACGGTCTGCTGCTGTTGCACTCCTGAACACAGGTGAACCGCTCATTGTCGATCCTGGTATTTCATTTCTGATTGAAGACCAAATCCCTTTTGTGCAAGAATTGCATGCCAGATGGTTACAGGAAGCACGAAGAGCTCCTGATTCGCATGAGAGGTCTCTGGTAGTTCACACCTGGTATGTTGATGGAGAATTTGTCCCACTCAACGATCAATGTCGACCAGTTTTGCTTGATGATGACTTTTTCAACTGGCCCGACGAGCTTCGGCGAGTTTGGCATGACCTTGAAGATGCTAGCAATCCAGTAGATTTTGCCATTGTGACGCCCACACCTGCGTGCAGGCCGCTGGAGCAACTCCATGTTTTGCTCTATCAACAAGTTCCCAGTGATAAAGCTGCTTTTCTGGTGACGATTTTTGACAATGCGCTCACACATGGAACTCCTTATACTACTGCGACAGTAGCTAGCCGACAGGCAAGCCAACCGGAAATCATTGATGCAGTTGGACGCAGGCAAAGTGTAGCACTTCCAGGGGTGCACTGTGGTGTGTGGTACAATAGCCTTGAGATTATTGGGGACCGTGTCCTTGACATTCTTCCAGGTTTCAATGTCAATTTGATCATTCACAGGACAACTCTCCACAGCTGGGAAGAGGCAGACCAGGCGGATGATGAACAGCAGCTTCTCCAAATGTCCATGCACTCAAATCGAGGCAATTCCCCAAACGCAAAGCATGCACCGCCTTTGGCCCAACATCTCAAGCTGGACCTGCAGCCGACCATTGCAGCACTGGATTGGTATGATTCTTTTTTCAACCTACCCACTTTTGATGTTGAAGCACGGCTGGAAGGTATTGCTCACTGGCACCCGGAAACTTTGGACTGGATCAGGTCTCCTTGGTTTGCCTTTGAAAGTAGTGTTGCCAAAGTTAGGATTTATTACGATGGCTCATTTCTTCCAACTTCGCAGACCATTGGATTTGCTGCAGCGGCCTTTGTCTTGCGTGATCACCAGTGGAGTTTTGCAGGAATTATCTCAGGCTCTGACACACATGCAGAAGGGCATGGCTCCTATCAAGCTGAGGTATTTGCAGCCAATTTAGCCACCAAGATGCTTTTTGACATTTGCAAAATCCTCCGTGAAGTCCACGATTGCATTCCACTTTGTGAAATGATCTTTGATTCTCTCACTGTAGGACGCCAATCTGAAGGACTCTGGCAAGCCTGCCGAGCAGTGCATGCCTGCCACCAGATACGGAGCATCCTTAGGCTTTGTGAAGAAAGATTTGCGGTTGTGGTGGAACATTGTTTCACACCAAGCCATGTTGGGGAGGCCGGTAACGAGTTTGTTGACATAGTCGCAAAATGTGCCGCACAAGGACATCCGCTCCAGGACTGGTCTCATTTCTTGGAAACAACGCTTACCCCATCATTTGTGCAAGCTGTGGAATGGGCATGGATAGTTTTTGCTGATCTGCCAGATGTCCAACAAGATGGGTGCAAGTTAGTTTTTCCTGCCAAACCATGCACGAGACCTGCCAGTTCAGTCATCCCCATGCATGATGTTGTGCCTGCAGGCGACTCCCTGTCGCAAGTCGAAGTCAAAATAGCCACATGCAATGTGCTGACCTTGCGTGCTCGGAAAGCATCGTCCGATTTTGAAGACTGTGGCCTTGTGGGACCTGCCCGCCAAGATTGGATTCTCGAAACGTTTCATCTACATGGTATCCATGTTTTTGGTCTGCAAGAAACCAGACTCAGAAAGATTGTGAGGTACCGAGACTCTCGTTACATCTTGATCAAAAGTGCAGCCACACAGCAAGGGCATTTCGGCATGATGATAGGGCTTTCAACCACTCACCCTCATGGTCATGTTGAAGGGAAGGATGTGTACTTCACTGATGATGCCTACAAGATCTTGATCGCATTGCCTAGGTTGCTCATTGTCCGTTTGCGCACCGATGCCATGAAATGTTTAGTCATTGCCGCCCATGCCCCACATTCAGGTGCGCCATTGCATGAGGCAGAACGTTTCTGGAGAGAAGCTACCAGCTATATCTCGGAAGCGTATAGAACATGGCCCATTCTCTTGCTGGCTGATGCCAATTGCCGCATAGGAGGTCAGCCTGACTCCAGGATTGGATCATGGCAGTCAGAAGGGATGCATGACAAGAGCCAACCATTTGTTGACTTTGTAGCCATACATGACCTCTACTTGCCCAGCACATTTGAGCACTGCCACCACGGACCAGGTGGGACTTGGAGACATGCGAATGGAGCTTGGAAAAGGAGTGATTTCATAGGTATCTCCACGATGCTTGGCCTCTCAAAATGCTCAACTTGGATTCCAGAAGAAATTGACTTTGCACTCAACAAAGAGGACCATCGACCTCTTTTTGCTCATCTTGCATGGAATCAGGCCCTGCCACCTCAGACCAATTTGCGGCAAAAGGTAGTCAAGCCTGCAGCAGATGATTTTGATGCAACAGCGGTCAGTGCATTAGCAACTCAGACACCGCAGTCATTTCATCTAGATGTTCACACCCATGCTTTTGAAATCCAACAAAGCTTGCTTGGATGCTGTGCGAAAAGGCCACTCCGGAAGCAAGCACCCCAGAAAAAGACGATATCAGACTCAACATGGGAGGTGATCGTCAAGAAACGCAAGTGGAGAAACATTTTAGCGCAACACCAAACATTGCAAACCAAGACGCTTCTTGCTTGTGTATTCACTGCCTGGAGACAAGTTCCGTTTGTGGAGATGCGACAGGAACATTGCCAGGAATTTGACCGTATGCTCAGTCACCTGGACCGCTCCATTGCATTTGCTCTGCACCAGTTTAGAACGCTTGGTAGGAAAGTGACCTATGCCCTGAGAATTGATGACTCCAATTTCTTTGCCGCCCTTGCCAGATCTGCGTCTGAAGTGCTTGCGCCACAACAAATTCGGGAATTCTGGAAAGTGATCAGACGCAGTCTTCCGAAATTTAGGCAACGCAGAATTGGACAAGATCCCAATCGACTGGAAATTCTGCAGCCACAATGGGGCCCCTATTTTCAAGAGCTTGAATGCGGGCGTGAGTGCGCCCCGGCTGAATTGGTATCACAATGCCATTTGCGCCAGATGGCAATGCCAGTGCTTCAACAGGAATTTCAGTGCACTGAACTTCCATCCCTTATTGAGCTCGAAGATACACTCAGAGGTACCCAGGCTGACAGAGCCACAGGACTTGATCCACTTCCATCTCGCATCTTCAGCCAGCAAGTTGTTTCCCTTGCCAAACTTTACTTCCCTCTACTGCTCAAGGTATACCTGTGGCAACAGGAACCTATTTCTGCAAAAGGGGGAGTCATGGCAGTTCTGCACAAACGAGGGCCCGGCCTTCTGGCTTCGGAATATCGTGGGATAATGCTGCTGCCAACAATATCGAAGCGCATACATGCCCTATTGCGCAAAAGGTTGATGTTCCTACTGAGCAGGCAGAAGCCCCAAGGACAATTGGGAGGTTTTGCTCACATGGAAGTTCCATATGGTTCACAGCTGTTGCGCACCTTTGGACGAATTATGGACTCGCTTGGGATTTCCTCTGCCATCATTTTTGTGGATTTAAGCAATGCTTTTCACAAGTTGGTCCGTGAGCTTGTGTCAGGTGTCCATGTACCACAAGATGTTGAAGCAGTTTTAGAGCAACTCCTCCATGAAGGAATCCCAATCGATGATTTGATCGATTTGCTGCAACTGCCCAGTCTCATGCAGAAACTTGGAGCCCCACCCTTTTTGATCCAGCTCTTGCAAGATGTGCACACACATACGTGGATGCAAGTTCCTGGGAGAGCAATATACCGATCATCACGAGGAAAGGGACGAGACCTGGATCCCCCCTAGCTGATTGCATTTTCCACATTCTCATGGCAAGTGTGGCAGATGAGATCAATGACATCATGGCTTCGAACCAGGAATTTCGTGACATCCTTGCTCGAGCTGATCTCCATGTTGAAAGCGTGATCTGGGCTGATGACATTGCTTTGCCCATCGCTTCTGACACCGCAGCTGGTTTGGTTGCAGCCATTGAGCACACCTTTCAGCAAGTGCATGAGGTGTTCAACAAAAGAGGGTTTACACTTAATTTGCAGAAAGGGAAGACAAGTGTAGTTGCGACCTTCAGAGGAGTTGGTGCTCCTGCCATGCGAGCCCGTCATCAACTTGTGGAGAAGCCCGGGTTAACGATTGAGCTCCCACAGGGACCAGTGTTTGTGCACCTCATGCCGCACTACAAACACCTGGGCACCATTTACAGCTCTGGACACACGCTGGATCAGGAAATCGCAGTGAGAATTGGGATGGCAAAAAGCGCATTTGCGCAAGTTTCCGCACCTATTCTTACCAACCGTCATATTCCAGAAGCCACCAGAGTGAGACTATTTAAATCATTGATCGAAAGCCGACTCTTCTTTGGACTTGGCTCGTGGAGCACTCCAACAGCCAGGCAGATGGGTAGGATTCAGGCGGCACTCCTGACCATGCTGCGCAAACTTTTCCGCATGACTGTTGATGAGATCTCCACCACGACAGCTGCATCCATTTTCCATCGTGCTCACATTTGCTCTCTGCGTGCCAGGCTAGCTTTTGACAGACTGATGTATGCACAAAGAGTTTGGGAGTGTGGTCCAGAGATGTTGATGCATGCAATACATCGTGAAGAGGCGCTCACGCAGGATTCATGGCTAGTAGGACTGAAGCATGATTTGCATTGGTTGTGCCAACTGGACACGAAGGGAGTGCAGGCATTACACCAGTTGGCAGAAGTTGGAGACCCATCAGCTTTTGATTTGTCAGACCTTTTCGACTTCTGGCAGACGGGCTCGAAAGCATGGAAAGTCTGTGTGAGCAGAGCTTGGAAGAGATTTCAACAACAAGAGGGAATGATGAATACCATACACTACATGCACAAATCTTTCTTCAGAATCCTGACCAGTGCAGGGGCCACCTTTGAGCCGGAACCATTTGCCACGACCCCCAACTTGGGCTCATCCCACATTTGCCATTGTGGGAGAAGCTTCACCTCGCCTCAAGGACTCGCTTGCCACAAGCGGAAAATGCATGGAGAGTTTGCACAAGAAAGATCCATGATGGGAGGGGTGACTTGTCAGGAATGTCTAAGATTCTTTTGGACCAAACAGCGTCTATTTCAGCACCTCTCGTATGTGTCCAGAGTCACAAAGGTGAATCAGTGCTTCCAGGCTCTCAAAAAGCGTGGCGTTGCAATAGAGCCTGAAATTGGTGATTACCACAAGCTGCCACAAGAGGTCAAAGGTCTCTCCAGAGTGGAGGCGCTACAAGCGCAAGGGCCCCGACAACCTCTGCAAGACTCTGCTGCTCAACAGAGATTTGACACTGAGGCTGAAATTATGCGAATTGATGCAGATCTAGTGCTGGAGCAAGTGCCGATCAATTTAGAAGAATGCCGAGAGCAAGTGCGTTCATTTCTGACTCAGACCACTCTTGGATGGTTTGAGGTGTTCAGTCAGAATGGCTTCGATGAAGATTTGGCCTCCGATTTGCCAGATCGATGGCTTGCCTGCATTTTTCAATTTGATGAGGGGCTGGATGAATGGGTTGAGGCCGAAATTTTGCGATGGGGACAATTTGATCTTTCAGATGTCACCGACACCCTTATGGATGGCGTTGCAGAACATCTGATTGAAGAGGCGTTCACAGAAATGGCGGCAGAGCTCCCGCGCCAGCAACTGATGTACAGGCGAGCCCACCTGATTGCCAAGCAGAGACGCCTGGAGGAAGAGAAAGACAGTATCTTCCCACACCGACCTGTCAAATATGGATCAGCCAATACCCGTGAACGGGCACTTACAGCAGCACAAGTTCCGACGCTGTTTGAGGATCAGATTTCCTTTTTGCAACAGACTGCTCAAGCAAAATGGTTTGACCTACCATCTGAATTGGGAGTCCCGTTTCTCCGCCAGCCATCAGAGCCCAAGCTCTTTGTGATTGCACACCTTTTCAGCGGACGAAGACGTGGAGGTGATGTCCATGAACGGCTCCATTTCTGGGCCGAACGCAAAGGATTGCATATCCTGGTGTTGTCATTGGACACAGCCAATTCGATTTAGTATGGCAATTTACACCACCAGTCCACCACCTGGGGTAAGCTTGTGCAGCTCTATCAACAAGGCAAGATCTCAGCCACGTTGACTGGGTCTCCTTGCGAGACATGGTCAGCAGCCAGACACCATAATCCGGATGCTGATGGCGAGGCACAGCACTTGCAACCACAGCCACCGCGTCGACGCATGCCGAGACCACTGCGAGATGCCACACGGTTGCTGGGCAAGAAATTTCTTAGCCCCAGAGAACTGCGCCAGCTACAACAGGGAACGTTCTTCTTTATGCAGAGCCTCCTTACAATGGCTTGGTCCCTTGTGAGTGGAGCGCTATATCTTAGCGAACATCCAGCACTTCCTGTTCTGGAGGAAGCCGCGAGCATTTGGAAGACTCCTTGGGTCCGACTACTATGTGCACACCCAGAAGTGAAACTGCACACAGTCGGACAATGGCGATGGGGATGCAGTGTGACAAAGCCAACAGGGCTTTTGGCTATGCGTTTGCCACGTTTTGGTGCCTCCATGTACAGCCGACAGGACCCATCAGCCAAGAAACCTGTGGATCAGGCTATTGGCATTGGTACAGATGGGCGCTTTAAAACAAGCGCACATAAGGAATACCCACCAGGGTTCTGTGATGCATTGGCTGGCACGATTTTAGATGAATTGAGTAGGCGTAGTGCGGCCAAGCAATGTCGGGAGCGCACAGACACGAATTCAGATCTTTTGACCTGGCTGAAGGAAGCCAGTGTACAGTGCGGAGAGATCCGCAATGGCAGCTGGTTGCCAGACTATCAAGGCGACTGACGGCCTCTTTTTCCCAATTCAGTGCATTAGGCAGCAAGGATTTACCTTTCAGGCCCGGAAATGGAAATGGAAAATGGAGATATTAGATATATGATGATATATACAGATACCTCTGCTTGACTTCTGCTTCAACAGAGGGAAGCAAGGCTGCTCCATGGGAGCGCGACTCCGGGAACTTGGGCAAAATAATTAGGATGGAATTGGACTCGAAGCAGTCCTGGAAGGTGGACTTCAGACGCACAATTAGGTGCTTTCAGAAGCAAGTTTGCGCACTTCGGTTTCTGATATCGTCCGAATTTCTGCTAGGATTTCTCATCATATGACCAAGTACTTGGTAAGCGGCAAGCGGCTCACAGAATGCCGCCTGTTTTTCCAACCGTGGCGAGTTCATTTTGCGAGTGTTTTCTCAAGGATTTGTGTCTGGGTCCTTTTTTTGACTCTGCTAAATCCTGCGACAAACTACTTTTTTTTTGAACTTTTTTGCGTCAGACTTTTAAGTCTTTGTTTCACATGCATTTCAGGACTTGTGTCAAATTTCAATAACCGGTAAAATCCAAGGCGTGTTAGACGGGACGTGCAGAAGTGAAGGGCGTAGCATCAAGAGCGTGTTGGAAGGTACGTGAAGAAGTGAAGAGCGTAGCAGCAAGAGCGTGTTGGAAGGTACGTGCAGAAGTGAAGAGCGTAGCGGCAAGAGCGTGTTAGCAGCAGTGTGAACAAGACGTTACAGGGAACAGACAATGTTGTGCCCAGCGGCTGCAGAACGCCAGAATTAGCTGCAGAGAAGTTAACGTAAGAAGTCGTGCCTACCCCATAAACACCAGCGACCTCTGATGTGTTTGGTCCACTTTTCTTGAGTTTTGTTGCAGTGCCTATGTGTTTCGCTATCAACGCCTACTTAGGGGATTTACATTGTTGTTGTTTGGATCCAGCAGTGCCATCGGGAACCCATGTCGTGTCGAGCTGGTTGGGTGCTTGCCTTTTGGCTTGCCCACAGCGGGAATGGAAAGTAAGTGGTGGATTTGCATTCTGGCGTCCTTATTTTGTCAATCACGCTTTGCAATAGTTCTGGTACTGGCTAGTTTTTCCATGGGTTTATCTTCCGGCTGGAAAGCTCTGCGGGTGCAGCAGGGATAGGTGCAGCCCATTCTGGGCCGGGAGTGGCTAGGGTCTGGTTCCAAGGTCGTTTCATACGTCGTTTGTACGTCGTTTTGACGTCGTTTCTTCTCCTACTACTGCCAGGAACCTGATTGCCTGTGGTGCCTGCTGTGACAGCTTCAGTCCATCTCACACTGACGCAGCATTGCCGCTGGGGAGCGGGGCGTATTCAACAGATCTCTTAAAGCGGCAGGCCCAATATTTCAAAAGCTTAAGCCCGTAGCAGGCGCAGTA